>Ga0181536_10000649_pt1 | contig 41703 bp, 30 predicted proteins | sample PEATcosm2014_Bin_41_FD_121105 | JGI IMG/M metagenome (GOLD analysis project Ga0181536, IMG submission 121105) | Peatland microbial communities from MTU Mesocosm Facility, Houghton, MI, USA - PEATcosm2014_Bin17_60_metaG | ecosystem: Environmental > Terrestrial > Soil > Wetlands > Peat | place...
AATTCGGATTCTCGTCGCTGACGACCACCCAGTTGTCCGCGAGGGACTTCGCGGGCTCATTGCTGTTCAACCGGACATCGTGGTCGTCGCCGAAGCGTCGAATGGACGCGAAGCCATCCAGCAGTTTCGTATTCATCGCCCGGACGTCACACTAATGGACTTGCAGATGCCCGAGATGGATGGTGTCGATGCGGTTTCCGCGATTCGTGTCGAGTTCCCCGGTGCAAAAATTATCATGCTGACGACCTACGTCGGTGACGTACAGATTTTCAGTGCTCTCAAAGCCGGAGCGCAGGGCTACCTCCTGAAAGCTGTAATGCATAAGGAACTGCCGGACAACATCCGCGCGGTTTACGCGGGACGCAAGGTTATGGCTCCGGAGGCCGCCGCTCAAGTTGCTGAGCACAGCGGCGAGGAAACGTTGACACCCAAGGAACTGGAAGTCCTGCGGCTGATCGCCGCGGGCAATGCCAACAAAGAGATCGGGGTACACCTCTCGATTTCGGAAGAATCGGTCAAGAGCCGCGTAAAGAACATCCTTGACAAGTTGGGGGCACGCGACCGGACCCATGCCGTCACCATCGGACTGAAGCGCGGAATCATCGAACTGTAATCCCTCGAAAGAGTGAAGGTCCAGCCTTGTATTAGGGTTTCGAACCTCCTCGCCGAGCGCCTATGCTCAGCGAAGAGGCAATGCAGCGCCTATATTCGACCTTCGCCCGTGGATGGCCTGGGATGGGACTATTGTGCCTCCGGGCGACCGCCGCAATTACCGCTTTCCACTTTAGCGGAAGCGCTTTGGCTTTAAATTGGTCCTTGTTGACGACGATGACCGAGGGCGCTGCTGCCTTGCTCCTTTGCGCCGGTCTGTGGACGCCCATTGCGGGCAGCATGATGGCTGGCGTCGCAGTTTGGACCGCATTTTCTCGACCCGGCGATCCTTGGGCCCTAATGCTGCTGGCCGCAGTGGGCGTTGCGCTCGCTATGCTCGGGCCTGGTGCCTGGTCGATCGATGCCCTCCTGTTCGGAAGAAGACGCGTGATTCTCTGATCGAAGAAGCTGCATCGCCCGCCCGTCAGCAGCTTTCAGATTGTGTTTCGGGCAGGCTGCGCGGAGTCGTGAAAAGACAATTATCTCCGCCTTAAGAGCAGAGGTCGACTTGTTTTTGCTCACGTTTGGAAGGTAAACGGACTGTTGTTGGACTTACAAACCTAACGCTGCGTTTTTGGGCGAGAGCAAGCCGGCTGCAACTCAATAGTTAATCGAGCCTTGTAGCAAATTCAACAAAACCCCTCACGGCGGCACTCGGCCTTCACACGGCAGAGGTCTCAGCCTCAATAGATTTGTCTCTCATGACACTTGTTGAACCTATCTTTTCAGTTTTGGAACGGAGATCGGTATGGACGGAGTTTTACAGTGATTCGAGGTCCGGAAATCCGTACGAAGCAATCGGTTATCCGCCGAGAACCTGAAACCAACTCTGCTCGGACAGCGCAAACCGCAGAGAACCTCACTCGTACGGGGTCAATGGCTGACGGATCAATCGACCCTCTGCTACAATTCATCACAGAGCATGGACAGATGCTCGGCGTCGCGATTGCCTGCGGATGGTTTTTGGAGGTTTTTCATACTGTCCATTTACTGTCCATTTCAGACCGAAAACTGGTTATATTCGGTGGAACCGATTGAAGCAGGCGAAACGGTTGACAGCAAGAGTAGACAGTAAACATGCGGGTTTGGGCCTAACCGTATGAAAAGCAAGAGGGGACGTAGTTCAGTTGGTTAGAACGCTGCCCTGTCACGGTTCGCCATAAATCTTCTGAGCCCAATCAAGAACCAGTTTAGATTGAGAGTACACGGCGGCTTCACAAAGGCCCCGTCGAATTTATAATGCTTGCGAATCTACCGAGGACGGCCGCTCAATGCTTTATTTTTATGTCTATCGTGCGCCGAAGCGGCCGAAGCCCCGCAAGGTTCAATATCCCGCCGTTTTTCTCTTCGACGACAATTGGGATGATTTCGGATACAAGACGCTCTTCAAGTCAAGCATTCAGCTTGACGCTGACAGTCGAGAAATTGAACTCGGCGAAGTCAAGATCCTGGAGATATCCGATGAAGGACCAATTTCCTCTCCACGGATCGACGATCACTTCACAAGTTTGGAGGCCACCTTTTGTTCGCTGGGACAGTCGGTGCGCTACTACCGCCACCTCCGAGACGATTTGCCCGTAGGCGTTCGCCGCGAATATCTAAAGTCGTTCCGGGACATTGTATCGAGACCAAAGCAACGAGAACGGTTTGAACGGCACCCAGGATTTGAAACATCGTTGTTGAGGAATGGCAGCGCACGCGACGCTTTACGGCGCGGTGGTCACTACATTGATGCTCCAGTCCAGGAATTGGAGCCTCCCTCGTTTGACTTCAAGATGACCTTGCCTGGGTCAAAGGCACCTCATGAAGTACATATAGACTTCACGCCTCATCATGGGTTACCGCATAGGATCAATCTGTTGATTGGCCGAAACGGGACAGGAAAGACGCAGTTCCTCGCGCATCTTGCCCAAAGTCTCTATGGGGTTGGCCAACTAGAGGACGATGAGAATGAGCTGTTAGGAACGGCAGACATCGTGGCCGGGAAACCCGAATTTAGCAAGATCATAGCAATCTCCTACAGCGCATTCGATGAATTCCCAATTCCGAAGGGGGAGCCTCGCCGTGGTCGCAAGACGCTCTTCGACTACAAATACTGCGGCCTAAGAAATGCCTCCGGAGCGATTGACGTTGACGAGTTGAAAATCATGCTCGATGGGGCAATGGAAGCCGTCAAATCCGAAGATCGTATCGATATCTTCCAGTCATTGGCAGATCGGCTGCTGGGCACAAGAGTGGCTGGAGAATTTGCAGCCGACAAGACCTATCGCGATCAATTGTTCGGGCGCCTAAGCGCCGGACAACGATTCATCATCGCAGTTGCGGCCGATGTCGTCGGCTTCATCGAGGAGCGAAGTATCCTGCTCTTCGATGAGCCGGAGACACATCTCCATCCCGGCCTGCTAAGCACTCTGATTGCAATTCTGGATGAGATCCTTCGCGAATATCAATCCTTCGCAATTATCGCTACCCATTCGCCGATTCTCTTACAGCAGGTGCCGCGCAGATATGTTCGGGTTCTAAAGCGTCGGGGATCTCGGACGACAATTGGGTTGCCTACTCTTGAGACCTTTGGCGAAGACTTGGGTGAGCTCACGCGTCATGTCTTAGATCTCACGGAACCTGAACAAGATTTCCACGCGGTTCTTGATCGATTGGTCGCCGAGGGCTTGAGCGCGGAACAGATCGAAGCAATGTTCGAGCGCGGTCTTCCCCTCGCCGCGCGAATCTATCTGGAGTCTTTAACGCTAGAGGATGAAGGATAAATGCGTCATGTCACGCCGGCGGATATGGCTGCCTTACCAACCTTAGCTGACGTTGAGGCGAGTCTAAAACCGGCTCACCGGCCTGTCATTACGGCTGCTCGCGCGTCGATCGAAGGCGCTTACGGCAATTTCGAAACTGCGATCCCGGATAATTTGCATACGCTAGCGCCTGTCGGACTATCACAGGCGACGCGAAAGACGCTGGAAACTATCTTTACCCGCCGCCTTGGAGAATTCGGCACACTGTGGGACGCACTGCACGAACACTTTGAAGATACAGGCAATAGCACGTGTCCTTATTGCAATTTCGGCGAGCAATGGGAGCACGATCATTACCTGCCGAAGAGTGTCTTTCCGGAATTTACCCTTTATCCAAACAACCTCGTACCCATCTGCAAAGGCTGCAACGGCAAGAAAAGAGCTCTTTACCATCTGGCTGGCGCCCGGCTTTTCACCTACGTATTCTCCGAGCTGGACGGAGTCGTCGGCCTATTGAATGTGGAAATCGCTTACGCTCCAAAACTCGGCGTCTCCTACTCGCTGGTTAACCCTGGGACCTTGGCTCCCGCGACCTTTGAAGTCCTTGAGCGTCATTTTCGGGCACTTGACTTACGCCGACGCTACGCAAAGCAAGCGTCGACCACGCTGGCCCTTCTGTTAAGAACGTTCAGGACACCGGTGAGTCTGGGTCTTGGTCCCCGCCAATTGCGCCGCAGGTTGAAGCAGATGGCCGTCGACCGGGCCGCACAGTGCCCGGCGAATCATTGGGAAGTAGCACTTCTGCAGCGTCTCGCAGCTTCGTCGGACTTCACCACTTATGTATTCAGCTAACTTGCTTGAATCCTCACCGCACGGCGCAAGAGTTTGTCTGGACTCCCGAGAATGATGCCTACACTTAGCGCGCCCTGGAATGACTATTGTTGGTATGCCGGCAATGCTGGTGCGGGTGGTCCTGGAGGGCGTGCAGTGCGCCAACGCTCCAAGGCCTCACGCAGGATGGAGATCTTGCGCACGTCGTTCCCGAGCAAGGGCAAGAGTACTCTGTCTTCCGCTCCTGCCAACGTTTCTCGCGTCGTCATACCGGCCTCGCAGAGCCGCCGATAGTCCGACCGGTCAAGTCCACGTTCCGCGAACCGCGCGAGGTCGACTGCAGGGCCCAGAATGCCGAGTTCGAGCCGCAACAGCAGTCGCGCGGTCCGTTGTTCCAGATCAACGCCGGCATGAAGCAGCTCAGCTGCACGAGAAATCATCGGAAGTACGTCACAAGTGCGGCCTGTGACCGATCGAATCGGTCCTGCCGCGCCATCAAAGGCCGCACCAAACTGTCCCATGGCACGCTCGATTTCCTCAATGCCCATGCCTGTGATGTAGTAAAGACAGGCAACTGCCTTCTTGGCCCGCACAGTGTCCTGCATTTTCTCCGTGACATTGCGCTGCAGATTGCCGAGAACCGCATGTGAGATACCTTGTTGCCTCAGCTCACCCATCCAGTGTTGCGGCTCCTTCTGCGTACTACGTTTGTTGACTGGAAAATAGACACCGTCCAGTTCAACACTTGTCTGGGAAATCGCGATCAACGCCGGATCGGTCAGTTCTTCCGCACGCAGGGAGCGTAGACAGCCGACAGCACGAATCAACGTCTCGACCTCGACCGCGCTCTGTCCTGCGAGGCGGCCAAGCGCGGTGAGATGAAAGCGCCCACCTTCCCCCTGTTCAACGAGGCCATGCCGTGCGAGATCGTCGAGTGCTCGTTCAAACGTATGCCGATCCCATCCCCGACCGCCGCCTCTCTGCTCCATCTGGAAAGAGCCAAAACTGGATTCAAGAAATTCTATGATCTCGTTACCCGCGACCCCACCAGAAGCGCGTCCCATGGCAACCAGGACACGGATAATCAATGTCCGAGAGTCTGCGTTCAGGAAGCGGGAAACTAGATCTTCGGGCGACGCAGAGACGTAGCGGTGCCAGTAGTGATGCTCCTCGTTCGCACTTGTCGCAACGAGGTAAGATGCGCCGCGCTCGGTATAGCCAAGACGCCCCGCGCGTCCGACCAGATTCTTGTATTCAGCAACGCTGTATGGCTGTGGTCCCGGATGTTCAAGCCCCACAATTACGACTGCGGACGCCGGCGTGTTGACCCCCATTGCGAGTGTTGTGGTTGCAACGATTACACGTAGGCGCGTGTCACGCCGCCGAAAGTGCTCCTCGATGACCCTGCGCTCGTCCGGATGAAGATGGGAATTGTGGAACGCGACTCCGTGCGCCAGGACCTGGCGCAAATGCCCTGTGGCTTGAGACGGGTCTCCGGCAGGGAGATCGGTCAATGCTTCGTCAGCAGAAGGAAGCCCAAGCGCCTCGGAAAGGTATAGAGCTCCGTATCTCGTTTCGCCCGTTGTTTCACGAAAAACAATTACCTGCTTACCCTCCTGCATCAGTCTCTGGACCAGCGGAATGACCCAGTCCCGATGCTTGCCCTCCCCGTACTGCGGTCGTATGAACCGATCGACAGTACGCTCCTGCCCCGTGTCGCCGTCGAGACATCGAAAACGCCCTTCCGAACAGATGATCCCTTCATCGAGCGGCACCGGGCGCTCGGTCCGGCGTAACAACCGGCCGCCAAGCCATCGCTCAAGCCCATTAGTATCCCCGATAACCGCCGAGAGCGCGATGACCTGCGGCTCCAGCCCATCGCGCCGCCGCATCCGTAACAGTGTCAGGATGAATTCAAGGTTTGCCCCACGGCTCTCATCCGCGATCATCTGGACTTCGTCTACGACGATGGTTCCGACCTGCTCAAGAATGTATGGGTGAGTCAGCGCAATGGCTGTGAACTTTTCGTAAGTGAGCAGCGCGATGTCGTATCGTGCCCGCAGCAGCGGAGTGATGTCGTCAGTTTCGCCGGTTGCCTCAATTGTGCGAATGCCAAACGGGCCGTAAACACGTCGAAACTGCCGAAGCTTGTCGTTGACCAGGGCCTTCAGCGGCAGGAGGAACAGGGCCCTGCGTCTATCGAGCGCGCCGCGCACAGCGGCGAGTTCACCAAGCATTGTTTTTCCTGACGATGTCGGTGCCGAGGCCACCAGATGCTCGCCCCTGAGAATACCGTATTCGTTGATCGCGTCGAGTTGGAGTTGGTTCAGCCTCGGGATCTCGCCGGCCCAAGCCTCGATCACGGCTTGCGGGAAACCAAAACTGCCGAGGCTGGCGACCTCGGCTGTTGCAACCGGCCGACCGCGATCAGGGAACGCCGCCTGGTAAATCGGTCCGGGCGACAGCACCGGCCATGTGAACTCCCCGTCGAACGTCCCGCGCACGGCAGGACGTTGCTCTCTTCGGATTTGTCTCGCCGCGTCAACAACACGCCGGGCGACGTAGTCAATCAGACGCAAGACGCCCATTCGATCACCGGCGCGGATTTCCGCAGGTCCCTGCAAGGCTTCGAGCAGATGCAGCGTAAGAAAACCATGCCCGAGTCGCGGGCTCTCCCACGCTTTCTCCGTTGGACCTGAAGCGGTTAGGATCACGCGACCGTGGCCGCTAATCTGATTGAGTTTTCCTTCTACGGACTGAATGTCACGGGGTATGCCCTCGACCTGAAGGGCTTTGGCACCCATACCACCGGAAAAGCAGCAGTCGAGAACAATTAGGAGTCGGCGTGCAGGGATGCGTGCGCACCATTCGCCGAGCGTCGTGAGCGGAATTGTTGTCGCTGCAAGGTCGTAAGGATCTGTATCATGAGTGACCAGTTCGTGTGTTTCGGTGCCGTGCCCTGAAAAGGCAATAACCACGACATCATCGGGATCGCTCGCGGCCAGCCTGTCGAAGCACTCTCCGATGGCAGCTGTAGTTGCCTGTCCATCCGTCAACAAGGTCGTTTCACCACCGAGTGTGTCAGTGAAGAGCGCGTGGAGCGCCGTCGCGTCGCGTGTAGCACAGGTCAGCCAATTGACTTCAGGGGATGCAAAGCGATCAATGCCGATGAACAGTCCCCTGAATGTCATGCGGATCCTTTTTTCGCTTGAGATGCTTGATTGCTCCGTTGCTCCGTAAGCCAGAAATACGGTCCGAAGCAATAATGCCAGGCGACTTCTGCCAGACGCCGGGTTATCCATTCTGGCGATCGCAGGTCCGCGGGCATTGGGATCTTCAGATCATGCAAGTTTTTCAATGCCTCAAGCACTTCGTAACAATCGTGTGTCCGCGGCGCGTTCGCGACCCTTTCCACAGCCGTCTGAAGCGCGGGGTCAAGAATGTCGCCGGACCGGAGCAATGTTCTGGCCCCGGCCTGGACTGCGCCTGCTATCGTTTTGATCAGAGGCCCCGTTTCACCGACGAACCGAAAGTTATCGATCAGATTGACCGTTTGGGCGATAGCGTCAAAGCGCTCCTTGACCGTTTTCTCTTCATCTTCCAGAGTTCTGCAGATGAACTGCAGACGCTCCTCGTTCGTTATGAATTTCTCGGCAATGCCGGCGTCTTTGCTCAGGCTCGCGCCGAAAAGCACAGCGCCGACGCACAACTGAAAAATCTGCCTGCCGTACACCAGGTGAGACTGATAAGGGGCGGCCTCCGTCTGTCCCTTTTGCTTGAGCGGAGCGAAATGCGGACGTGTGGTTTCTCCTTCGTGCGCTACATCCGAGCGGGCGTCATAAAACTGCGCGGCCCACGTATCGAGTCGCTCCACTCGCCCCAGAAGCAACGAGATCGCATCCACAAAACGGTCTGTTTTTGCGTCTTTCGGCAGCCCCAGAAGGGTTTCGAACGCGACCGAAAGATCCAGGATGGCGCTGTCATCGTCTACATGCATTGTGTTTGCAAGATTGAACCAGCCGAGCGCTCTCAAGACGCGCTCCGCCGTCACGCCTCGTTCGGTGAGCAGCCTGGGCAGGAGATGGTACGTCGGCGACTCGAAACATCTGCCCAAGTCGTAGGCAAGATCCTGGCTAAGGTTCAACCCGATGAGCGGGACGTGGGGGTACACACGCGAGCTTTTCACAACCCAAAAAGGATGCTTGAAGTTGTAGCGGCCGTAATAGCCGGGCACGCGGTGCCATTCGTCCTGGATGAGTTCAGGCGGCGGACACGTCGCTTGCACGTTATGTTCAGGACGCACTAAGAAAATGGAAACTGGCTCAGGACTAAAAACAGCAACGCTCGCCTGATCGGATGAGAAGAACGGAATTCCAAATGTCGGATGCGGGTGGCTGTAACAAAACGCGACGACCGACTGGATTCGTTTCAACTCCGAAAGGGTCTGTTCATCTCTGTCAAGATCGATGGACGGAAGGACGGTATACGTTGCTGATTCAATCCGCAGGTCGTCCTGCAGGTACAGCATCTGCGCGATTTCACGCACATGTGCGACGTCTTCCTCCTCCAGGCCAGTCGTATCATCGGTAGGTCGGAAGGTGAAATTCCCCAATGTAATCGGGGCCCGTGTTTTCAAGAAGGGGAAAACGGCGATCCCTCGGCCGGGACCTTCCCCTGGACGGAGTGTCATGATTCCTCCTGCGTCATCTGTCTAAGCTTTTTGTTCCATCTATTGCCCTGTGCAGCACGGTGGTGTAATGTGGTGCAACACGAAAAGTCTATCAGAGGTTCCCATGGCTACGGCTAAGCGAAAAGACCAGAAAATCAAAGTTTCCCCGTCGCCGCGCGCATCAGTGACTTTTCCCCCTGATCTGTATCAGACCTTGGAAGACCTTGCCAAAAAAAAGAAGGTTTCCGTCGCCTGGATCGTGCGCGATGCCGCTGAAAAATACGTGGCCGATCAATGGCCCTTGTTCGCGAGTCGCCCATGAGCACGCTACCGCACGCAACGGTCCGGAAACCCCTCAAAGCTCCGATCCGCGTCATCTACAGCCGTAACGATATCGCCGCCCCTCTGCCGGATCGGGTGAAGGAGTATCCAGAATTTCGCTACATGGGCTCGAAAAACCGCCTGCTCCCGTGGATCCATAGCGTGCTCGGCACGCTCGATTTCGAGACCGCAGCCGACCCATTTTCCGGCAGCGGCTGTGTTGCGTATTTGCTGAAAGCCATGGGCAGGAGAGTGGTCGCGTCAGACTTTCTCAACTTCTCCGCAACAATCGCCCAGGCCACCATCGGAAACAGCCATTATCAGCTGGACGGCCCGGCTCTCAAGAGGATCCTCGAACCCATCAAGAATGGTCCAGACTTCATTGAGAAGACCTTCGGCGGGATTTTTTATCAGCGTGAGGATCTCCGCTTTCTTGACCGGGTTTCCCACAACATAGAAAAGCTCCCCACTCCCGAACAGCAGGCGCTCGCTCGCGCCGCCCTAATTCGGTCGTGTCTGAAAAAGCAGCCGCGTGGCGTATTTACTATCACCGGCAATCGCTATGATGATGGCAGGCGGGATCTCAAGCTTTCCATCGAGGAGCATTTTCTTGAGCAGGTGGAGAAGTTCAATCGCGTCGTGTTTGACAACGGTCGCAGACACACAGTGAAGCGCGCTGATGTATTCGATCTCCGGCCACGCGGCGTCGATCTGGTGTATCTGGATCCTCCCTACGTGCCTCGATCAGATGACAATTGCTACATCAAGCGCTATCACTTTCTCGAAGGCCTGTCCTGCTACTGGCGGGGCCTCGATATCATGCATGACACGAAAGTGAAAAAAATACAGAAGCGGTTTACGCCGTTCAGCTATCGCCGGACCGCTGCCGACGCGTTTGACCGGATGTTCCGGCTCTTCCGGAATAGTACGATTGTCTTGTCCTACAGCTCCAACGGATATCCCGATCTCGACGTGCTCGAAAATCTCATGCGCCGCTACAAGAAAAATATCGTGACGTATGAGAAGCCCCACCGCTATCACTTCGGAACTCACAAGGGCGTGGAGCGCGCGGAAGTACAGGAATACCTTCTGGTGGGACGCTGATGCAGGTTGTCGCGCAGAATCTCGACGATATTCTGGCGGGTCTCCAGCCCCTCACCGTCGATTGGCAGGATGACATCTCGCGGCGGGTCATTGCTGAGATCGAGGCAATGGCGGTCAAGAAGGTATACACCCTGGACGATGTGAGAATCCTTCTGGACAAGGAATTCGATGATGCACTGCTGATCTGCCGCCTTTTCCTTGGCCTCTCGAAAGATACTTTTACGGGCGCACTGCACGACGCTCTGGGCGGAAGCGCTGCGGGCGTTACTAGCTACAGGGCCGACAAGCCCAAGTTCCTGGATGCGCTCCTGCGGCTGGGGATCCTCGAAGCGATGGCTGAGCAAACAAACCGCGTGCCACGATGGAGCGATATTCTCGTGGAGCGTCTTCGCAGCGGACGCGGCAGTGCGATAAGCGGGCAGAAACGTGGCCGCGGCGTCGAAGATTTTGCCGAAGCTATCGTCCGCAAGGTTTTCGACGATCAGTTTGTCGCGAGGTGCACTTTTACGGGGCCAAGGGGCAAGACGGCGAAATGCGACTTTGCGATTCCGTCCAAGGCGGATGCACGGATCCTCATTGAGTCGAAAGGCTATGGAGCCACAGGCTCAAAGATGACAGACATCATCGGCGATATCGAAAAGATTATCGCCGCTAAGCGGCCCGATACCGCCTTCCTGTTTTTCACCGATGGCTTGACCTGGAAGCAGCGCAAGAGCGACCTGCGGAAGATCGTCGAATATCAGAACGCCGGCGACATCACGCGCATTTACACCTACGCCATGGCCGATCAGTTTGAAGCCGACCTCCGGCAACTGAAAGCCGAATTCCGGCTATAGAAATAGGTACGCGCCACCACAGCCATCTCACTTACGGCGATTTCTTGCCAAGCCAACGAAGCTTACCATCTAGCTGCAGTCGCGCGAGTTACTTTCCAGACTCCAGCTTTCGTGCAGTGTCGGCCACACCTTGGACATCCAGTTCTGCAACCCCCACCGCCGTGGTGTTCGTAAACAGAGACTTTTTGGTTTAGCCCGTGTAGTTTAGAGCTATTAGCACAGGTACTACGTAAGCGGCAACATGATCTTTGATGACCCCACGCTCACTCGGCTTCTCGGAAGTATCGAAGCGAACCGTTTGGTATTGCTTTGCGGAGCCGGCCTGTCCATTCCGCCGCCCAGTGATCTGATGTCTGCGATCCGGGTGTCCCAAGAGTGCTATGAACGATACCGTCACATCAAGGTTCTTCCCGCGGCGATGCGGGATGACATCGGCAAGCTGGCAGGCCATTTCTATGGCACGGCGGAGTTCGAAAGCGTCTTCATAGGAAGTCTCGTACCCTGGAACGAGCTGGTCGGGCAGCCGAACGACGGACATGCCGCTGTAGCGGATTTTCTGGTTTCCAGGGCGGCAACGGCAGCGCTGTCGGCAAATTTCGATACGCTGATTGAGCAGTGGGCTCAACAGAGAAAGATCGCGATGCGTGGAGCGCTCGACGGTCACGAGGCACGAGAGTTCAGCAATGACACAAGTCCCCTCGTCAAGTTCCATGGATGCCACTTTCGTGACCGAAAGAAAACACTTTGGACGGATGGCCAGCTTGCTGAGCCAACAGTCGCGGACCGTGTCGCAACGTGTTCAAAGTGGATGGAGCTCGAACTGCCGGGGAAAGACTTGCTTGTCGTCGGGTTCTGGACTGACTGGGGTTACCTAAATGACGTTCTCGCAAACGCTCTTAACGTAAACGCATTCGGTTCGGTTACAGTAGTCAATCCGGAAACCAGCGCTGCCCTGCAGGCCAAGGCCCCGAACCTCTGGGCTAGATTAAACGGTAGCGCCACCCCTCTTCAGCATCTCCAGGCCTCGGGTGCGGATGCGCTCACCGAGCTCAGGGTGGCTTTTTCAAAGGGTTGGATCAGAAAATTCTATGCATTAGGTAAGCCATTGCTAGAAGCCGACGGCAAGACATATTCTGCAATCGAACCGGATATGAATTGCGAGGACCTTTACAATAGCCGTTGCGACGCCGAGGGTCTGCCATATAACCGGGCGGCGCGGATGAAACAACCGCCACCTCAATCAGGCGCTGCCGCGTTTTTCCACCTCTTGCTCGTCGGAGAGGGTGCCGCCCGTGAGGGCCCTCAGTACACTCACAAAGGCAAACGTATCCGGGTGGTTCAAGGCGCCGGGCAGGCTCTCAACACGGTCCGCCAGGGCTACCGCGAATCGGCCGCACTGCCTCAGCCGGATTTCGTCGTTTGCGCCGGCGCATTGGACTTGGCGACACCAGGAAGGATCATTAGTTCCGGCGCAGGCGCCAGCATCGTGCGGCCCGCTGTCGGCGGTAGCGCGCAGTGGATGACACTTGAGAAGGCACGAGGAGAACTAGGGATATGACAGACCTGAAATCACCGGTACAGGGTCTTCTGCAGCAGGCGGGCTACCAAACCTGGCTGGCATCTGTTGACGGATTCGGCGCGATAGCCTTTGAGGATGATGCCGTCATGGGTTTCGTTTGCATATTCGAAGATGCGACAACCTTGCTCAATCGTTGGAATGAAGTAGAAACCAAATTGTTGACCAAGCACGCCTCGTCTCTTCAAAAAGCTGGCGACAAAACGTGGAACATCTACTCCGTCTTCCTGTCCTCAGGTCGGGCCAACGACATCGAGTCGAGAGCGATCCGATGGATAGAGGAAAACCTTGACCGCACGCGGAAAATTGCGGCTTGTGGTCTGACCAGCCGCGAGGATGTCGCGAGAGTGCTCCTGCCCTTGCTACCTCTCCAATATCAACCCTTGATGGACGCTGAAGATCTGGACTTGACCCAACGGCTGCGAAGCCGAATCGCCAGCATCGCACCGTCTGCCGTGAGCGCAGCACTGGACAACAAGGTTTCGCCCGTCGAAGTTGTCCGCTTGCTGGGAGCAGAGTCATGAAATTGGAATTCGTGGAACTGGCAGGCTTTCGAGGTTTTCGCGACAAGGCCAGGTTCGACTTAGCGACGGGATTCACAGTTCTTTGCGGACGCAACGGAACCGGCAAGAGCACGCTGCTGGACGCCATCGATTTCGCAATAACCGGGAGCATCAACAAATTTTCGGTAAAAGGTCCTCGCGGGGCCGGACTGGATGAGCATATCTGGTGGGTCGGAGGCGGCAAGGCCGAAGCCCACTATGTATCAGTGGGCTTTGTCAGCGACACGGGAGAACGCTTTGTTGTCAACCGCAGCCGAGAGCGCGGTTCAGACACTCAACCCGAAGAAATAGTCAATCGCTTGTTCAGTCAGGGTTCTGCACAACGGGCTTCGATAGAAACCCTGATGCAGACAACGCTTATACGCGATGAGCTGATTGCAAGCCTGAGCATGGACCTTCCGGATCAGGCGCGCTTTGCGGCGGTCAGAGCTGCAATCGGCAGTATAGGGGGGCCCGACTATTCTGATCGAACCCAAAAGATTTTTGATGCTGCCAGCGCGGCAAAAAACAGGCAGGAAGAACGCATCAAGGAGCTTCAGGGTGACCTTGGACGAATGTTGGGAGAACTTACCGAGGCCAGAAGCGTGGCTGAACGTTCCGCGGATGTTTCCGATGCGCTTAAGGTCATCGAGTCCCTTCCCGCTACTCTTCCAGCGGGGCTGGTCGAGCGGGTCGAGGCCATCAGAAAACTGACGACTGAAAAGAGAATAGCGCTGCAAGAAATCGATGCTGCCCGCCTGGTTTCACGCCAGGTGCTACCAGAGATTGAATACTTCAATTCACCGGCCGCCCAGACAGCAATCGAGGCCGCTCGTACCACGGAAGAAACCGCAACACGGGAGTACGCACGCGCCAACGAACATCTCAATCTAGCCGTTCGCCTGGACGCAGCCGAAAAGGAGACTGACGAGCATGCCTCACACATAGCCGCGTTGCTGGAACACGGGTCCGCCGTGGGCTTACAGGACGGACATTGTCCCTTGTGCGACGCTGTTCGCACGGAGTCAGAATTTGTCAAATCGATTTCAGAGAAGAAGGCGCGCCTTGCGGTTCGCGGACAACAGCTGGCGGCGGCATCAGAGGCGTTGGCTAAGGCCCGCTCAACTGCGGCGGCGGCCGAGCGGGACCTATCTGTTGCGCAGAGCCGATACGGCGAATTCAGCAAGCGTCGCGAAGCGTTAGACCGCAAACTCACGACAGTACGTGAAGTTTATGCGCGGTATGGGTTCACAGCCCTGCCAGACGATCCTGATCAGGCTGAAGAGCTCCTGTTCGCAGAACAGGAGAACCTTCTTCGTCTGGAACGAGCAATGGCCGTTCTCGAAGCTTCGAATGCAATAGACAAAGTAAAATCGTTGGAGGGACGAATTGCCTCCCTGCGAGAACGAAACGACCAAGAAGCTGCCAAACTTGCAGCTGCAGAGCGAGCTGTCGAAGTTGCCCGTCAAATTGATGTCAGTGCCAAAACTGTGGCGAATGAAATCCTGACAGAGCAATTTGATACCGTCATGCCCCTGCTCAAAGAACTTTACAGACGGTTACGCCCTCACGCAGAGTGGACTGAAATCGAATCTGACTTTGGCGGAAAGGTGCGAGGATCGCTTAATTTCATGGTGGGCGATGGTCACAACCCCCAATTTTTGTTTAGCAGCGGACAGCGGCGGGCCGCAGGGCTAGCCTTTCTACTTGCTGTTCATCTGTCGAGACCATGGTGCGCGTGGCGAACGCTGCTACTCGATGATCCTATTCAACATATTGATGATTATCGCGCGCTGAATCTCGTGGAAGTTCTCACCGCTATTCGGAAGGCCGGCCGACAAGTCATCGTCGCTGTCGAAGATCCAGCCTTGGCGGACGTTTTGTGCCGGCGACTGCGGAGTTCAAGAGAAGATATTGGTCGCCTTTTCGAGCTTCATACCTCGAAAACGGGGACAGCCGAAATTGAGAATACGCGCGATATCTATCCGATGCCCCAACTTGTGCTGCGTCCAGCGCAAGCTTCATAAACTCGCAGTCAAAGGCCCAGCCGAGCTGAACGTAGGAGCTTATAGGGAGCACTAAATACGCTTCAGTTACGGGTGGACGAAGCTATGCACTTCGTTCCGATTCATCCGGAACGTTTGCCAGGCGGGCAAATGCTTTCGGCAGCAATCCCCCTCTCTCACGTTCACGGGCGTGTTGTCCAGGTGAAGCCAGCCCGCTTTTCGCCATATGGCCCGCCACGCGGGGGGCCGTCGCGTGAAAGCCGGAGCGGCGCTCTGGCGCTCATGCCGCCGAATCGCGAACTATCTACTTCGAGTAAGTGATATCGCCCGGCAATCTCTCAAGCTCGGAAACCCCCGGCGTCGTAATCCAAGCCATAAATTCTTCAGGCGACAGAGTCTTTTGCAAGAGCCGCAGCACAGCTTCGACGAATACACCGTTCTCGATTAGCGTCAGATCGGTTGAAGCGGCCGCCTTCCGCTTGGAAGTCTCGTCGAACGCGGGCTTGCCGAGCGTGATGCGCCGCATCTTCTGGTCGAAGTCGGTTGCCTTCTGGATCACAGCCCACGCATCTTCCTTGTTGATGAGTGCCGGATTCTTCGTGGCGCTCTTGCATTCGATAAGTGCTTCAACACTCCCAAGTTGAACGAGAAAGTCCGGCACATTTTGCCGCTTGCCGTCATCGATCACTGTGACCGTAAGTGCCTTTGTGTAAACCAGGAGATCATGTACGGCTTTTTCATATGCGGTGCCATTCTCCGCATAGCAGCGTTCAACGAGCGATTCGGCTCCAAGCGCTTTCGCGACGCGCATGTGCGCGGAATACATCGCGCTGCTATTGTGACCAGTCGTCACCTCGATACCCTTTTGAAGTGCGACCACCCTCAGCGAGCTTTTTAGAATGTCCAACAGTTGATCGCTGCCGGCCTGCAGGACATCCTGCAGCGTATGAAACCCACGCTCGACCAATGCCATCGCTCGTTGCCGGCCAACTCCTGGAACGCGATGCCGTTCGGCGACGCGCAGAAGATCCAATGTGCTTGCAGGAACACCCCACCTCACTCTGCGGGCAAGGAGATCAATTTGATTGCTGACCGGCTGCGTACATCCGATCTCAGGAACCGTGGATATCAGATGAAGGCCGTCTATGATCCAGGAAATGTCGCCTGACAGTCGCTGAATCATCCCGGACGACACGCCCGTCTGGTGTGCTATGCGGCGCTCAACTTCCCCGCCGATATACAAGGCAATCGCCTGGGCGCACTGCGCTGTTCTCAAATCGGCTTCGTCGACCTTTACTGGTACTGTGCTTGCTCTCCAAAAGTCGATGGCGCCGTACGCTTCGCCGCTTGTGAAAGGCAAATAACGCGACGGGCGACTCGACGTGTATTCCTTCGACGAACATGCAGCGTAGATAAGGCCATCGCCGTGGCTGTCGAAGTCCGCAGCGAGAGCCGCCGCGCACGATCTCAGCATTCCGGCGAAATCGACTGCTGTATCGGGCAGGAGACCCGAATGCGCCGTCGCCTTTCCGAGACGCGTGATCGAAAGGAAGCCATCCTCGTCAAGTATGAGTTTGTTGGCCGTCAGCCAGGAGACTGCCTCACGGCAAAGGCTTTGGAGGTGAGACAACTTTTTGGGGTTGTTATTCAGCGTCTGATACCAATACAGCGTGTTCCTGAAAAATTCGTCGATGGCGTCGAGGCTGTTTGCGATTCGCGCGGCGACCAATGATAAGAGCGTCTTGCGAAGACTCAGCTTAAGCAGAACCGATTCGAGCTTTTCGTTGACCGGCAGCACCAACCTGTTCGCATGTGTGATCTCGACCGTATCCGTCGGAAGGAGAATGGCATATCCGTCTTCGTGCAGCCCGAGTCTGCCCGCCCGTCCGGACATATTGCGATAGTCGGAAAGGGACAGTAATTCGCCGTCGTCGCGGTATTGATAGGTGAGCTTGGGAAAAACGATCGTCCGAAAGGGAAAATTGACGCCAGCCGCCAAGGTCGAGGTTGCAAAGCAGACTTCAAAGCGCGATTTGGCAAATCCGTCTTCGAGGACCTGCCGTTCCTGCGCCGACAAATCGGCAGTGTGAAACGCAACGCACTTCTCGGCAAAACTCTTCAATTTCTCGGAGGACTCCGTCGGCTCCGAAAACAATTCCAATTGTTCTGCGATTTCAATCCCGGATGTGGTTCGCACACGATTCCCGATGAAATCCTCGGCATACCGGGATGCTTCTTTACGAGTTTCGGTAAAGACCAGGATTGGTCCCCGCCCCTGCTTCAGCAGATACGCAACGACATCCTTCAGATCCTGCGAGCGAACAGGACAGCGTTGCTCCAACCCTGTCTCCTGCCCGAAAGTCAAAGAATAGACGCGGCCCTGTGCCCAGATTTCCTGGTGGAGGGGCGTGCTGCGAACCGAACTTTTCACAAGCTGACAATCGAGCCAGCCCGCGAGGTCTGCGGGATTTTCGACCGTCGCCGTCAGCGCAATAAACTGTTTGACATGGCGCTGCTTGAGAATGGCGCAAAGAGTTTCAATATCAGCTCCTCGCGATGCATCGCAGAGTATCTGAAGCTCATCGGCAATTACCAGGGAGTTGGCAGGGCGAATCTGCCCGGTAAGAAGTAGTCCGATGGCTTTTTCATACGTCGCGACCCGGACCTCGGCATCGACGTTCCCCTCCGACCTGTCGCCCGTACTCAGAGCCACGTGCGCGAGCGGTTCTTTCGCGCGCTCCCCGATTCGTTCAGTGAAATCCAGGAATTTCTGGTCAGCAAGAGCCCTGTGCGACACGAGGTAGGTGACTTTCATTCCCCGGCGGAGGGCCGCCAGGATGGCGATCTCCGCGATCAGAGTTTTTCCGGAGGATGTCGGAGCGCTCACGATCAAGCTCGTTCCGGAAGCCGCTCCTGCGCTCAGGGCCTTCTCTTGAACATCGGTCAGACTGGTGATGCCCCATGAGGTAAGTTTCTGCGACAACCAGTCATCGAGGCCCTTGTGTAGCAACTGTTGCTGACTCATGAGGAAAACTCCTCGAAATCCCGATTTACAGCATACCGTATGGACACGTGCGGACTTGTAGCGGTGAATTTCGAAACACTCGCCAAACGACGTCCCTGACAAGGTGCGGGAGACTGTATTCCTCGCAGAGTTGAATTCTTGCTTCGCGGCGTGCCCGGCTGCTCCGGCCGGCAAGTTGTCTCGGCCATCCGGTAACGACCCATCACGCAAGAAAGTAAAGCGGGGCGTGCCGCACCTTTCCGACAAACACTGGACGCGTAGCGCGGGCCAAGGGGTTTCCCCGACCTTCCGCCGCTGCGCTTCGTGCTGGGCGATCCCCCTCCTCTCGTCCTGGTACTTGACGGAAAACCCCGCTCATTGGCGCTCGCTTAGCTCAGATTCGCAAAACGACTGACTGTCGGTGAGTCGCCAATACCACGCTCGCCACGTTTGGGACTTCCCGTAGGTGCCCGTTGTGTGCTGATTCCCATCAGCTTTAGTAGCCATATCTGACCAGCCTGTTTTTTCCCCAGTTCCAGCTGCCTGATTCTGCAAGGCAAAAGCAACCGCTCGGTGGCGCTCAGCCGCGCGCCTTTAATCCACTTCCACGGGCGAGGGTGACCACTCCGCTTCGCTCCGGGACGGCCCTTCGGGACAGCACGGCTGCGCGCCAAACGATAAGGCTGTTTGACCTTGCCCTGCCCACCTCTCGGTCCTTCCCCCTCGCCCTCCGCCGTTCCTCTTTGTCTCCCCGTGGTCCGTTTTTTCCTTCGCTTCGCTCTGGGTTGAAAGAAAAAAACGCCCCACCGGGCAGACAAAGGAAAAAACAATGGAATATCACAGCAACAACAACACCAACCGCGACGGCTCAGCCGCCGTTCATGCGGCTTCCGGCAGTAAGAACCGGAAGCCAGCCACCGCACAGCAACTCATCCGCGAAAACGTGAAGTATCTCATCGAGCAGTTAGAAGCGGGTCATAGTGAAACACTCACCGCTTACTTGAACGCAATGGCGAATTTCCACACGTATTCCTTCGGCAACGTGCTCCTCATAGCGAGACAACGGCCCCAGGCTACGCATGTGGCGGGGATACGGACGTGGAATGAGCTTGGCCGCCGCGTGAAACGTGGTGAAAAAGGCATCGCCATTCTTGCCCCGATGATCAGCAAACGCCGCAAGAAGGGAAACACGGATGCCGAAACGGAGGAAGAAGCGAATCAATCCACGTTGCTCGGCTTCCGCCGCGTTTTTGTTTGGGACGAATTCCAGACGGAAGGTGCCTCGCTCCCGACGATTGGTGAGGTCACCGGAGAAGCCGGAATCTATCTGGATCGCTTGCGAGATTTCGTGCAGGCGCAGGGCATCGCGCTTGAATACAACGAGAGCATTGCCCCTGCATTCGGCATGTCTTACGGCGGCAGGATCGCATTGCTGCCCGGACAGACAAAGGCCGAAGAATTTTCTGTCCTTGTGCATGAGGTCGCTCACGAGCGGATTCACAAATCCGAACGGCGGACGGCAACAACGAAGGTTGTACGCGAGACCGAAGCTGAAGCCGTGGCCTTTGTCGTCTCGAAAGCCATTGGACTGAATCCGAAATCGAGCGCCAGTTACATTCAGCTTTATCACGGCAACGCCGAGTTGTTGATGGAAAGTCTTGAGGTCGTGCAGCAGACCTCAGCCGTGATTCTGGGGGCAATCAGGATGGAAGAACCCGCCCCGGCGGAAGCGCAGGAACCGCAGTCCGCGCCCGACGCCACACCCGAAACCCAAGATGCAGGTTACTCGTCCGCACCGGCAGATTTCGCCGAGGCCGCAGAACCAGCCGCTTAGAACATGCACACCCAAACCGGCGCGGGCAGGCGAAGTGTGTCTGTCCGCATGACTTCCACCATCACTTGAGACAAATCAAATAAGGAGAAGCATTTTATGGAAACCGCAGTTCAGAGCAGCAACGAATATCGCAACTTGCCCGTGGCACAGTTGCAGGAATCCACCACCAACCCCCGCCGACGGTTCGACGAACACAGCCTTGCGGAACTGGCATCCAGTTTTCAAGCGCAAGGCGTCTTGCAGCCCTTGCTTGTCCGCACGATCGAAGATGACAAGTACGAAGTAATTGCCGGAGCGCGGCGGCTGCGCGCCGCCAAGCTCGCCGCGTTGGAAGAAGTGCCCGTTCGTGTCGTCGAACTCTCGGACGCGGCGTGTGTCGAAACGCAGTTGGTTGAAAATATTCAACGTGAAAACGCACATCCGTTGGAAGAGGCATTCGCGTTTCATGGCCTCTTGCATACGGATGGGCTTCAATACGACATCGCCAGCCTAACGGCGAAGACCGGGAAGAGTCCGGCATTCGTGGCTACACGCCTTCGCTTGGTCGAGCTGCATCCATCCATTGCGGAGGCATTTCTGGCGGACGAAATCGGCGTGGGCCATGCACTCGAAATCGCCAAACTACCGCAGCAGGAGCAACAGCGGGCGTTTGATGCCGCGTTCCACACCGCTTGGAACGGCGGAAAGGAAACACGCATTCTGCGCCCCGTTCGTGACTTGACGGCGTGGATCGAGCAGAACATTTTGCTCTCGCTCGAATCCGTGGCGTTTGATAAGAACGACGAGACGCTTGTGCCGGAAGCGGGGAGTTGCGCAAACTGCCCGAAGCGCACCGGCTTTAACACCCTACTCTTCGATGCAGCCTTGCGGGATTCTTGCACCGACAAGGACTGCTACAACAACAAGCTGACGAGGAATGTTCAGCGTCAGATCACCGAGAAACCGCAATTGGTGCAGATTACGAACGAATGGAGGACTCCCGCAAACAGCGCAGTGCTGGGAAGAAACCAATACGTCGCCTTGAATCTCACCGCCAAGTCTGCGAAATCCAAGAAGCCGCTCTCGCCCTATCAAGAACCATGCAAGCAGATGACCGAGGCGATTGTGGTAGACGGCACCGAGCGCGGGCGAACTGTAAAAGTCTGCGCCGAACCGAACTGCCCGGTACACTTCGCCGACCGCCGCGCTCCTAACCCGGAGCAAACGGCGAAGGAACGCGAACAGCGCCGGAAAGAATTGGAGCGGCAGAAACTCGAAACCACTGTGCGTCACCGCACATTGGCCGAAGTGCTCAAGCGCATCGGTGCACCGCTTGACCGCGCCGACCTTGCGCTGGTTGCGAGTACGCTTTTGAACAAACTCGATCCGTTGCGGAAGGAACTGCTTGCGCGGCGGCACAAGTTGGTCGAAGGCACGGCCAGCGAAGTTACGCACCCGCAGGTACAGCCGGTACAGCAGGCCATCGCTCGGATGTTGCGGCAGCCGGACGAGGGCGAACTTTCAAAACTGCTGATCGAAGTCGTTTTGCTGGAATCCGCAGATCGGGCGCCAACCAGCGACCCCGATGTGCTGATCGCAACGGCAAAGCGGCATCGCGTGGACGTGGACAAACTCCGCAAAACCGTCGAGCAGGAATTCACCGCAAAGCGTGCGAAGCTCGCCGCCAAACAAAAGAAAGCTGCGAAGAAAGGTGCAACGAAGACCGCAGCGTAGCCTACTGTAAAACTATCCAGGCGCTCGGCAATTGCCCGAGCGCCGTTTTTGTGTGGACCGTTATTTCTTGATTGCCAGCGGAGAAGTTCGTTTCCCCCGTCGCCAATCTGCGTCCAGCCCGAATCCCGCCCTTCAAAGGTGTCCTGCTGACGCAGGAGGCTTCTTTTGTCCCACCCGACGGGCTGGGCACGTCCGCGCCTCCTAGTCGTGGCCCGGATCGCAATGTTACCGGCGGAGGCTCTAACGCAATGCCGCCAGATCCGCAAAATGCCGGGGCTGCAAGACTTCAAATCCCTTTTGCGGAACTTTTCGATATCGCCATACCTTTCCTGTCAGAGCAGACGCGCTCTCACACCAGTTCTCAGCTGCAGCATCTTTTTGGGATACCTCTGACGATTCCATTCCCTTCGTCTCGATCAACCAATGCTGGCCCGCCGAATCCAGCGCAACGAAATCGGGATAGTACGAACGCAGGTTCATGCCGAAGTCTACGTAGTCAATCGAGAAACCAAACGGTTGCGGCAGTTTGGCAAAAGCGCTGATGTCTTCCGCGTCGTCCAAAAAGCGCGCAAAGCTTTTCTCGAAATCGTTATCGCAGGGAATCATGTTGAAGACGCAATGATTCGCTTCGTACACCTTGCGGGACCAGGGAAACGGCTGACAGGCGGAGAGCATACGGGCCGGTTCCAACAATTGCGGCTCTTGCTCGGCGATACTCAGCTGCTTCAGAACCTTGCTGAATTCTTGGATACACACGTAGGACGCTACCTGTGTGCTCATAGCTCTCACTGTTGCCATGTCGTTCAAATCTACTCGGCGACCGAAAGCTTTGTCCTCGAAAAACTGGCGAACTTTCGGAGCCAGCGCCGCGAATTGCGAGGGCAGCTTGACCGCTTCGGCAATCCGGCGCGCATAGTATCCGATCAACTCTTGCGCTGTCTGTGGCTGGGGAACCTTGTAATCTCGCTCAACGATTTTCTGGAGAGTAATAATGTCGTGGCCTTCGTAGCGGAAAGTTTTGTTGTTGGGGTCATCGGCGCCGAGCGGCAGGAGCATGGTCTGGAACGCCATCACATCGAGTGACGCGATTTCCTCCGCCAGGCTTTTCTTCCGCACCAGCGTGGGGGTCAGCACAGGCAAACCAATATCGAATTGTTTGCGCTCATCGAGCGGCATAATCGTGACGATCCGAAGTTTGTCCTTGCCCACCTCGAATGTATCAAGCTGCAACTCTTCCAACTTCTCAAGATCATCCACGAATTCGAGGAACTTCCGGTTGCCAATGATATCGACGCGCTCGGTGTAGTCGGCGGTAAGGTCGCGGAACATCAGTCGCAGGCCGCGCCCAATCGCTTGCTCGGGAAGGATGTTCGCCTTCGATGTGTAGGGCCGCAGGCCAACGACAACCGTTACGTTCTGGACGTCCCAACCTTCACGCAACATCATGACGCTCACGATGGCGTGAATCGGGTTGAGCGGATCGTCAACGCCCTTTACCGCCTTCCGAGCCGCCTCTAAATCTTTCTTGCTCACTTCACCCGATCTGTCAGTGTGAATGATCTGGGTTTTTCCGTCGCCGAACTCAGCCGGATAGGCCTTCGCCAACCAATCCGCCACATCGTCCGCATCTTCCGTGCTATTCATCATGATGAACAGCACCGGCTTCTTGCGCAGCGGCTTGAGCTGCTCAAGGTATTCTTTCCAGCGTTCCACCGCTGCCGTGAGGTAGCCCCTATACCGCACGCTGGCGTAATCCGAATTCGGCTCGGGGATTTTCGCTACACCTTTCACCGGGCGTTTCACGATATTGTCTAGAATCGCCTGCTTAAGCGGGTAATCGGAGATTGTCCACGGGAAAATTCCGCCCTTTTGGAAGCGTGGAGTGGCCGAGAAATCGAGCTGTGCCGCTAGCGGCGTTTTCTCATGTAACTGGTGAATTATTTCGTTCCACTTAAGCGTTTCGTCATGAGTATGGTGGGCCTCATCATTAATCACGAGCAGTCGCCCCTTGCGGCGCGCAATGCGCTCGGCAAAATCCGACTGTTCCAATTTCTGTGTAGGAGGCTTAGGGCCCAACACCGCGGTCATGGCATCCGGCTCGTCGTCTTTTGCACGGTCGGAGCGGTCATGAAACTGATGGATGTTGGTAAGGAAGAGCACGCCTTCGGAGTGCGCCCGCTCACCCTCGCCCCGCATTACGCAGTCGAAGTCCCAGAAGATACCCAATTCCTTAGGACGGATCGGATCTTCGCGGAAAATGTTGCCATTGGCGAAATCTCCCTTTAGGCGCTCCAGCACGATGACATTCGGAGCGATAAGCAGGAAAGTCTTGGCGTAATCTTTGGCAATTTCGTCCTGCTCCCGCATAGCATTGAAGTATTGCCATGCGATAGCGAGAGACATGACCTTCGTCTTGCCGCTGCCCGTGGCCATCTTTGTGCAGTAGCGGGCGAATTCGTCGTACTGAGCAAGCCGGAGGTCGGGTGCGTTCTGGGCATACTGCTCAAGCAAATCTTTGCGAGTGCGGACCTTTTCAACTTCCCAAACATAGATCAGCGTCTCGATCGCTTCCCGCTGTGAATCGTGGTATCTGAAAGGCCTTCCGGTTTTGAGTTTGTGATCGGCTTCGAACCAATAGCTCAGTAGGACGCCCGTCGTGTCGGTGATCCCTTTGCGCCCACCGGCCTTCCAAGATTTGACCGCCTCCCGCAGTGCGGGAACGCAAGCCCCTGAGCGAAGCTTAGCCGTGATATCCAGCAGACTGGGCATTTCGTCGAGCGTTTTTTTTCGCCGGGGCATAATCCTAGCTGCGGAGATTCAGGGGCACAGACGGCTCCACTTCTACAAGCGTCATTTGATCTCAATCGTCAAGATCTTGGTCGTGTCATTCCCCAAAATGTCGATGACTTTTACCACGACCTCGTACTTGCCCGGATCAACATACTCGCGCTTCACTGCCAGCTCTAACTTTGGGTCCTTCCGCGTGCGGTAAGACTGCCACTGGTTGTGGAATGTGTCGTCCTTGAAATCCCAATCAACTGCCCAATAGTCCACCATCTGGCTCCAGTGCTTGATGGCGCTGCGAACTTCTGCGGGCACGTCGTCGGAGGGAATCACAAAATCGGAAAGCGTCAGCGTGAGCTCGCGCTTCTTGATCTTGCTGTCCACCGAGAGCGCGCCCAACTCAAAGAAATAGACGTCGCCCTGCTCGACCGCCTTTTTTTCCAGCACCTCGCGAGGAATTTTCTTGAAAGCCGCATCCACCCGAGCTTCGGCGGCAACTTGCTTCGCGGTCTCATTCATGTCGAGAGCGAACTCCCAGCCGAGCACATCCACAGCGGGCTTCTGAGGGGAATTGGGGCCTTTGCCACTGGCTTTCCAAACCTCAGCAGCAATGGAGTTCACGTCCGCCCGAGTCACCGGCGCATCCACCGCAGCCACGTGAACCATGCGCCCGCCCTTGACGCCATGCAACCAGACATGGCCGCTGACTGGTGTCGCGTGATAAAGCTCAAGGATGAACTTGCGGTAGGCGGCCTCGCGCTCTCTCTGCTCTTCCAGCCTGTTCTTACCGTTCGAGGGGAACTCTGCCACTTGCCAAGCTTGGCGCTCGTACTTGCCGAGGTTCTGAACGACAAAAGGCCTCACCCCGGAGATGCCGAGCAGACGCTTGCGCGTAGTGTGGATGGCGAATCGCCCCAAGTCGCAGGCAATCCAGCGGCGATTGAGTTTCTCGGCGACGGCGGCGGTGGTACCGGAACCACAGAAGCAGTCCAGGACTAGGTCGCCTTCATTGCTGCTCAGTTCCACAACGCGCTCTAAGAGTGCCTCAGGTTTCTGGGTCTTGTATCCAAGAAATTCTCCGTTCGAGTGAATTCCTCGAAGCATTTTGATGTCGTTCCAGATGTCCTGAAGCGGAACCCCCTTGCTCTCATCAAGGTATCTTTTCAGATAGGGCATTCCTGATTGCGAGTAAACTATTCGACCCTCTGCATCCAGTCGTTCCATACTTTTCTTACTGAAACGCCAGGCCCGAGTGATACCCTTCCATTCGAAGACGGGGTTGCCCTTGACCGCGCCGCCTGGGCCGGTTATGTCCGCTTTGTTGTAGCGACGCCCTGTGCCGTCCTCGATGTGGCGATACCACTTGTCCATCGTGGTCTGCGGTAGCGGCGTATATTGCATGTTCCATATTTGCCCTTGCGGCACTTTGCTGTAGAGGAGAATGTTGTCGCAGATACGCCCAAGATGTTTTGCGCCTTGACCAATGTCGCTGTGCGCATCCGATCTCTGCCAAACAATTTCATTAATGAAACTATCATCACCAAAAACCTCGTCCATCACTGTCTTGGCGTAGTGGCCGACATGCCAGTCGAGATGTACATAGATAGTTCCCCGCTCGGCTAGCAAATCGCGAAGAAAAACTGCGGCCTCGTAAAACCAGCGTGTGTATCGGTCGATTGTCGTAACTCCGCGTCCGCGGTCGGCCGTACTCACCCCCCACGTGTCCCGATAAGCCTTCTGCTCTAGAAGAGACGGCTCTTTCTCGAAGAACTCGTCCGAGCCAGGGATGTTGGTAAGAAACGAGAAATCCGCGCCCGTATCAAACGGCGGATCAATATAGATCAAGTCCACCTTGCCGGCGAACTCGCTCAGGAGCGAGGGCAGGACGTACTTTTTGTCGCCCCAGATGAGGCGGTTGCGCCACTCTGGATCATTGCCAGAAGAAGACAGCTCCAGCGTGCGTTGCCGCTCCTGCACGCTCTCGTTGACGGTCTCGACGGTTTGAAAAGGCAGCTCGATACGAACCGGCGCACGCTTGTTGCCGTGCTCGTCGTATTTGCCGTCCCAGATGAGTTCAGCCATGCTTGAAAGTAGAAAGGGGGAAGCTCAACATCTTACATGAAAGGTTCCGTGCAAGTACGGCACGGCCCGTTTCCATATCCGTCCGCTGTTCTCGCTGCGTCTCTCCCCGCCGTCTTCGTCACCAATGTGCCTCTTTCCGTTCCCCCACTCATGGACGGGTTCGGAGTCAACCTAACATCCGCAGGCCAGCGTCAAGGCACTTTCGCGACATAAACGATGATTCCCTACGGGCTACCCCTCATTTATTTCACGGTTGCCTGTGACTCCGCGCCTTCCGTGCGGCTGTTCGTGTTGCCTCTCTCGCCCCCGCCACGGGGGTCACTTAAAACGAAAGAGGCACATCATGACGACAAGGACTCTCAGCAAAAGCGACCTCGCGCAGTTCACCGACAGCGAAAACTGGTATCGGCACGGAATCAACCGCAACGTTCTCTATACCGACGGCGCACAACATGTTGCCGAGCACGGTGGAGCGTATTGGCTTCTGGACGAAATCGCGATCATTCAGCCCTACAACAAGGCTGTTGCCGCCGAGGAATTTCAGGTCTGGAAACTCGCCGTACGCCCCGACCGAACCGCTACGCTTACGTGCGACGATGGCAACGGCAACATCGTCTTCACGAAGGAGATCGAGCACACCGATTTCCCGCTGGATGAAATCACCCTGTATTTCACCAACAACGTCATCCACTTGCCAAGCGAGTATTGACCAGCGCTACGCCCCGCGCTGGCATTCTCGCTGGCGCGGGTTTTTCTTGGCTTTCAAATCAATCTTTGCCATCTTGCGAGTTCATGTCATAGTGGAGCAGTTTTGGATGCCCCATTTGAGCGACCATGTTCAAACGTGCAGGCTCTACTTTTACCGGGGGGAATCACCACGCCATTATTTGCGGCGGGAAAAACCGCATGGGAAGTGGTTAACACAGATTACGTGTTTCCACATGGACTCAAGCTGCCAGGAGACCCCCAATGGCCGCCGTCCCGATGTCCTTGATGGTGCTAAGAACTGAGCTACGTACCATCTTGAGATGAACCAACTTATTTTCCATAGAATCCTCCTCTGTTTTGTCGGTCGAATCTGACCAGTGTGAAACTGCATTTACGACGACGGTGAACGCAAGGACTACGGAACAAGCGGCCAAGTAGAGGTACAACCTCCCGGCAGTCTCTACCACTGGCAGCTTCAATCCACGTGTGAAGTTATTTTATACTCTTTCTTTTCTTACTCCCTTTTGACGTTCCCTTGAGCAAGGCGACTCCCGGCCGTTCATTCTTCAAAATGGACTACATCATGGATTGCATCCTTGCGCCGCGAGTGGCGCATCTGTGCTTGCGTGTCCTTCATGTCGGCGCCGGCCATCTTCAGCCAAGTGGAGTGCGACCTTCGCAGAACTTGGCAGTTGAGGTCCGTCTCTTCTGCCGCGAGTCGGGCCTCGGCAGAAGGCGACGAAGGGACTACTCAACCGCTCAACCCTGACTTGGTGTAGAACCTACTACCGCAAGCGAGCGGCCGCGGAATGTCCCGATGGTCACCTGAAGTGACCACAAACCGCGTGCTAAGATCCGCGTTGATGCGCGGCTACAAGTTCCTGAATTCAACAATACGGTCTGAAAAGTATCGACGAGAGACGGCTGCGGAGAACCAGAATCAACGAACTCAATGATCCGTTCGAGTAGTCAAAGCCGGCTTCATCGAGCCAATGCAGCTCCTGCGCCACGAGCGCCTGCCCGCGGGCGATGAATGGATGTACGAGATCAAGCTCGACGGCTATCGCGCGCTCGCGACCAGGACGGTCGGGATTTCATCCGCTTTCTTAGTCGTCGTCATGCAATTGCCCGGTGGGATGCTGCGTGGCCATTTCGTTTCATTTTATGTTTTCTGCTTCCCGTTGTTCGAATTGAAGCAGTTCTGTTTCGGGAATGTGTTTTCTCTGCCATCCGATCCGTACAGCGGAAAATAATGCGTAGGCGCCCGCCGCTCCAACGAGGAGCCAATAAAGAGTGATCCAGGTTCCATTGCTCTCAGACGGAAAGGCTTCAGGGAATTGACGGTAAAGCATCACAGTTATGATCAGGTACAACATTGTTCCGATTATGGCTGCTATGATCCATCGAATTCCCCCGCGTCCTTTCCTGCGCATATTCATCCGAGTCTCATGCGTAAGAAGAGCTTCTCCGGTCATTTTGGAGACCGCATTCTCGATCCACATGAGTCGTCTCAACGTAGCTTCAAGTTTTGCATGCGTATGTGAAACGGCCCCCAGTGCCGCCATAACCACTGGCGGGGCGCACAAAGCTATGTCTCTGCCCAGTGAGTTCTTGTTTGCTCCGATCAATGCGCCGGCAATCACGAGCCCGATTGATTTTCCGATCTCTGGCATCAGTGCCAGTGACTGCTCTGCTTCTCTCCGCAACGCGTCGTATTCTTTGAGCAGGATAGTCAGGCGTTCGTTAAGTCCGAGCTTATCGTGCGGCGGTTCGCCGCTTCGATCTCTCGCCAAGGTAGCCGCTTCCATGGGCAAACCGCCTTCTCTCCACCGCTTGATTCAAATCCATAAACCAAGCCTTTAATCTGGACGCCTCCGGTCACGCTCTTCTTGCCCGACCACAGTGAGAGCCAGACATGATACGGCTGACTCAAGGCGATGCGCAATTTCAGCGGAATCGTCTATCGCTCACAGAAATTCCACAATCGTTGAAGCGAAGGCCGAAACCCCGTGTCAGCCCTTCACCGCGATGCCCCACGTCTAACCTCAACACTCCGGACCGCGTCGCGCCATGAGGTCCAGACAGAGTTGAAGTCAAGCCGGTCGGACGAAAGCTTCATGACATTTTCAGCATCGGCCACTGCCAGCGCTCCTTCCAGAAACAGCGGCGTTCCCTCCGTCGGCTGCGGATTCTTCATGAGCAACTGGTGGAGGATGGAAACATCGGGAATGTCCGGGAAAAACCGCTCCAGATTCCGAAGTACCGACTGCACGGGATACGGGGAGTGTTTCGCTGCGCCCCGGCGGATGATGTCATACAGCGCGATAACACCGAGGATAGGATCGATCCATTTGGCGCCGAGCAACATTCGCCAGACATTAAGGATCTCCTGTGGCGGGCGGTTTTTTACGGGGAGCTTTTCCGGATCGATCGATTTGTGCTCCGCAAACCGTTGTTGCGCCAGCGACAGAAACCGGACGATCTTGAGCGCGCTGGTGCCCGGGTAATGCAATTGCATGTCACCGGACAACTGATTCTTCAGATGTGCCGGCACCAGGAGGAATTGCTGAACGACCGGCGGAGCTTCACCATCCTGGGAGATGTTGAAGAGCGTAATCCGGTCTGGTACGGCACAGGTCGAGTAGCTAACCGGGACGTGATTGCCGAGCTTGACCGAAAAAAGCGTCGGACCCTTGCTGATCGGCAATCCCGCCTGACATAGAGTCGGTATTCCCGCCACCGGCTGCATCGGGGTCCACTGGACATCCCTTCCATCGCTCAACGCGACTTGCGGCGTGTCGCCGGGAATAGCTGACAGCGCCAAGAATCCGGAGTCTCCGCTTCGAAGATCATCGACAGGTAGTAACGGAATGTTGGCCAGCTTGTGATACCGTCCCCGGTCCCGAAATATGTGTGCCGCGCCGAGGTATGCGAGCCAAAGCTGCGGACTCCAGTTCACGGTCGGCCCTAAACTTTCCGAAAAATCAGGAACGCGCGCTCCTGTGGGATTCAGTGTGCGGTCGAGGAATGCTTGCTGGAAGGGCGTGGAACGTCTGGCGAGGATATCAACAGTCATTTTTTCGCCTCGTTTCACACGGAATGTCTTGCTGACCGCCGTGGTACCGTCCTCAAACAGTGTAGCCACATACTTGCCCGGCTCTAGCTTGCTGCTGAAACTTCCGAGTCTTTTCTTCACCTTACCCGAGCGGACGTTTTGGAGCTGTATACGCCAATCTGGTGCCGGTCCTCCGAATTGCGCCCCCGGAGAGAAGATAAGATCCAGGTTACCCATCGGACTTCCGGGTGGCGGCGGCGGCGGCCCGGCAGCCTGGTGCCGGAATTTCAGGACGCAGCTGCTGTACATGTCCAACGGCGTGTCCGTCGGAGGATCGAATTGCTGCAGGTCCTGGCCATGATCGGTAATGGTGACAGTATAGGTCCGATCATTAGGCTCCAGGTTCGTATTGAATGCCGGTCCGGAAAACTTGGTGGTGAGGATTGGCGAAGGCCCTGAGCTGATCTCAAGCTGAAAAACGCTCTCAGATGTTCCGTCGACGACGACGATATCGCACCGGGATAGCACGGGTACAGGAAGCTGAAGCAGTGTTCCTTTTCCGTTCCCCTCGCGTCTGGAATCGATCTGTCTTGGTTGTACCTTGTCTTCGATGTAATCGCACAACAGATCGAACTTTACGAACATTTTGCCCTGGACCCATCCCTTTGCGTGACCCTGCCCTTCCAGGCCTTGCATCAACGCCGCCGGAAAATCCGGATTGACGGGCGCGGGCTCACCGTACTTCACCGAGTACAGGGTATAGGTCGTGGGAAAGCCAAGCTGCGCGGAAGTTGGGGATATGCCGAGTCCGAGAGCCTGAATCTGCGATTCGTCAACCTCGTTGCGGCACGCGTCGATGAACAAATAATGGTCTTTCCCGCCGAGACAGCTGTAAAGCCGGAACCGCAGTTCGTCTAGTTTGACGCAGGCCGCGCCCCCGGTCCGGAGGTTCCGGAAATCCCCGCTGACAAGAACATCGAGCCCCATCCTCCAGGGAGATTGCCTGTAGCCAAATCCATGGCCGCTGAAAAAAACAAAAAGCTCATTCGTATCATCCTGGCCGAGGTCGATAAGATCGAGCACGGCAGCGACAATCTCCGGCCTCGATGCGCCACGCACGAGTTGAACGGCGTTGGCGACGCCAGCGCGATTGGATCGCGTGCGGGGGTGAGTGTTCGAGATCGTCCCATCCGAGCACAGAAAAATGCACTCCGGCTTGATTTTCTTCTCTGACACTAGCCACTGATAGAAGTTTTGCGCCGAAGCAATCGTTCCTGCGAGCGTCTGCGAAAACAAACCTTGAGATTGGCTGTAATCCTGAATGGCAATGATCAGAGCCCTGGATTCCATCGCTAGTTCACCTGCCCGATGAACTCGCGCAAAGCGCTACAGTCGACAGATTCGTTTCGCCAGAGAAAGCCCCCGCCTTTGTGGAGCCCCACCACGATGCCCGTGGTCATCGCGACGAGCGGCGAGCCCGAGTTTCCACCGAGGGTCGAGCAATCGTGGTAAATCGAGGAACTCTTCGGTTCGATGCCGGTGACGTAGCCAGGCGCTCCCCGTTTCACGCCGAATTTGTTTCCGAAAATCTCCGGGATAAATAGAGGATTTCGCAAGGCGTCATCGAAGGGATAACCGACGGCCACAATTTCGGTGAAGACTTCGGGCAGGCTTGTCGCCAGCACGAATGGTTTTCGGCCCGTCATGTCGACCGGCGCAATTTCAAGCATACAGGCATCGAGGGTGTCATGTGCGCGGACAACCCGAAGAATATCCACGGGCTGCTCGGTCGGCGGACATTCGAATTCCCACTGGAACCGCACGGTTGCCTGCCCCTTCGCCAGCTTTCTGACGCCGAAGGAGACGGCGTCAAGCACATGGTTGTTTGTAACGAGCAATGTAGGCGCCACGAGAAAGCCTGTGCCGGCAGGGTCGCCGCCCACACGGTCAATGCGTCCGACAGCGTAGGCCCATCGTCGCGTCAGTTTTTGAAACGAACTCCAGTCAGGAAAGGCCGTTGTGAATTCCGGCACAGCGAAGTCCTCCGGCGTTCCGTTCCGGAACAGGGGCGCAGGACGAACCAGCCGGATGAGAAACTCCAATGCGGCGAGTTCCGGGGGCGTTGGCCCATCAGCATCCCCTGTCTTGAATTTTTCCAGCGCACTCTTGGCCAGTTTTCCCTGCGGCGTGTCGGGCAGGTTATCCGTGCCCACAATCGCCCGAAAACGGGGCCGCGCCGCATCGATGTTCAGGGACCCGTACGATCGCAAATACCGCTTCCGATAAAGATCGCCACTGCCATTCATATCGCTCATAGCTGCTTTCGTGACCTGACTATTTTTCCGTCGGGCGAGTAATAGGTTTCGAAAAGCTGCGGTCCCGCAAAGTCGAGCGTGAGATAACCGTGCGGGCTGTAACGCTCCGGATCGGTGACAAACGGATTTGGGCCATCAAGCACTTCGGCCGCAGGAACGCCGGGCTTTGGTGAAAGCCGGATCCATTGCGTCTTACTGGCATTCGCGCCAGCTAGATTGTCCCGAAACGCGGGGAATCCGCCATTGCCGACGCATCGGGCTTTTACGCCCCACGTGCCGTGCGCGTCATAAAGGACCAGCCGGTGTTCGTGCCCGAAAAACCAGGCATAGACACGCTGCGCAGCGAGCAGGGGTCCCAAGGCGGCTTGCAGATTCGGTCCCTGGGAATCAAGCTGGGAATAGGGCTGGTGGTGCGAAAACAGGACGACATTTCGAGGCCCGGCGCCGGTGACGAGCGCGTTGACCCAGTCCACCTGCGCCTGATCGATATTGAAATCCACATACGCGGTGTCGAGGCAGATCAACAGCCATTTCTCATTCTGCATGGCAAAAGCACTTGCTGGCTGATTAAACGGTTTTTGATTGATCGCCGCGAAATATCCGTGCCCTCCGGAGTACATCTCGTGATTGCCGTTGAGGGTGCGGCTTGAGATGATCGCGCCCGAACGCGGCCAGTCCCCCACCAGCCTGTCGCGAATCTCGTCGTTCGCTCCCGAGTAGTAGGTATCGCCGAGATGCATTGCTACATTGCAACGATCTAGCGCGGCTACCGAACGGGCAATCACCGGCGCTCCGTATAGGGCTGTGCCCCAATCGCTGAAGATCGCGATGCGCGCGTTGTCCGCTATGATCTCGGGTTTTGCCGGTGGCACGATCCACGCATGCTTTTCGGGCTTGAAAATGAGCTTCCACGACATCTTTATCCAACCCCAGAAGTCGTCGTTATCAAACATGACTTCGAGGATATCGGGGACGCTCACTTCCCCAGCATCCGTCTCGACGGTGTGCGCGGGCGTTACGACGCGGAGTTTCTTCTCCTCCAGCGCTTTTTGGACGAGGAGTGTCTGAAGGCGGGACGCGAGTCCGTTTTGCGGCGATGAGAGCACAGATTCGCCTTTATCGTCGTCGCGCAACTTTCCCATGCCGTTATTCCAGGCAGCAAGCAGTCGAGCGCGTTCCACACCATCCCCGCCCGAAGTTTCTTCCGCACCCTGGTGCACGGCTTCCTCGATCCGCGCGGGATCTCTTTCATACGCTTCCTGAATCTTGGCATAGGGAACGATGACCTGTCCGGTATTCATGGGCTTCTCCATTGCCTTTCGACCGACTTGCGTCAGCGTTAATTGTGAACAACGACTCGGATGCCGAGAAAATACGCTCGGGTACACCATTGGGACAGCGGGAATCCCGAATCGTTTCTTGCATAGACGTGACCGACTGCTATGACTCGGCCATCTCGGAGCGCGGGCCTGAGTGTCAAAGGGGCAGTGGGACCGACGGAAGATATACTCGCACTTGCGGCTGATGCTTGATTGCACGTGGGAAGAGAGGAGAGGATTTCTTGTCCTTCAATGAAACTGGGCAGAGCACCCACAATCAGAAAGACCAAACAAAGTGGGACGAGCGTATTCTGCTTCTGCTCGGCAGCGACGACTGCCGTTTCGTGTCTGATACCTGCGGTGCGCATTTGCTCTTCGTGTAGCTTTCCTCAACGCCCCGACATCCACCTGAAAATTCACACTCAAGAACCAATCAGAACCCGATGCACTAAACACGTCCTCGCCGATTACATGTGTTGCGCAATCGCCGATACGCAGACCTTGTGGGTCAGGCACACTTACTCTTGTTAGGGAAGTCGGCGAGTCGAAGCCCCCTCGGATGAGAAGCTTTTGGATAAGCTTCACTCTCCGAATCGCCGAATTGCGAACAAGCTACTCTTCGGATCTCAAAATGTCAATGTGAAGCATGAGCGAGGTGACGTCAAGCTGCTTGTGTAAATAGGTTGAGGGTGCGGGTTTTCCATTCCAGATTGAACCTCTGGAAGATGGAGTAAATGATTCGATCGACGCTTTCTACATTCACAAAGCACACCATGGGACGGGTCCGGCGGCGCACTTCCACGAAGCAGCGCTCGATCACGTTGGTGGTGCGCAGTTTTCGCCACAAGTGCCGGGGGAAGGCCAAGAAGCTCAGCAGTTCCGGCAAGTCGCGCTCCAGCCGCCGCACCATCGGCCCGTACTCCTGCCGCCACCGCGCCCGGAAGCGACGAAAGGCTTGTTCCGCTTGGGCGCGGCTTTCCGCCAAGTACATCGCCTGCGCGCCGGCTTTCACTTCGTCATAATCGCGCCGCCGTACTTTCTCCAGAAGGTTCCGCATCTTGTGCACCCAGCAGCGCTGATGCCGCACCCGCGGATAGACCGTGGGAATCGCCGCCGCTAAACCGGGGCAGCCGTCGGTGACGATCAGACCCAACTGCTTGCCTTCCAGACCGCGCCGATACAGATCCTGCAGCAAACCTTCCCAATCGGCCTGGCTCTCGCCCTGGCTGCGCAGAAACGCTAGCAGATGACGCGTGCCGTCCTGGCGCACCCCGTAGGCCACCAGCATTTGCACCCGCTTGCGTCCCGCCGGCCGCCGCACCCGCAGACTCACTCCGTCCAAGAACAAATAGGCATAGTCGTCGTGGAGCCGGGCCTCATGAAAGGCACGCACCGCGCCGTCCAGATCGCGCGTCAGATTGGAGACGGTCGTGGCGCTCACCACTTCTTCGCTCAACAGCGCCACCACCCGCCCCACCGCCCGCGTGCTGATCCCGCGCAAAAACGCTTCCCGGATCAACAGCGCGACCTCGTCGGCCCGCCGCTGGAATCGTTCGATCCCACACGGCAGAAAACTCTTCTCCCGGGTTCGAGCCACCCGCAGCCGGAGGGTGCCGAAGCGCGTGACGAAATCCCGCTCGTAGTAGCCGTTGCGATAGCGCCGCCGCTTCCCCGTCCTCCGTTCATACCGCCCCCAGCCCGAGAAACGGTCGCGTTGCCGCTGCGATTCCAGTTCCAAGAACCCTTGCCAAGCCAGTTTGGTCTGCCCATACACATCGCCACAGAAACTCTCTTTCATCTCCGTTAGAAAATGTTGGAAATGCTCGGTGATTGGGATTATCTTCGCCATCGGGTGTAGGTCTCCTTTTCGGAAAGGCTTTAGCTTGCGAGGCCAAAGCCAACTTACACCCTCTCGCTTTTTACACAATCGAATTTACGTCACCCATGAGCGACTGACGGTGGCGTCCTTGACATGTGTTTTTTGGGCCAATACTCTTCGTTTTATGTCCCTAAAGAACCTTTTTGGGATCAGAACCATGTCTGCCTCTTTGGGCTTGGCCGGTCGGGACAACGAAACGCTTGCCGCTGAAGAAGAAAGTACTGCGCCGACTATCAAAGCAGTCAATCGAAAAAACCATCGTGCCGTCCATCAGACTGATCGGAGATTATCTCCAACCGGAGGTCAGGATTGACCTGACCGATCTTTCTTCATATTACCGGCAGTTGCTGATTGCTCAAATGCATCATCCAGTAGATAAGGCCTCATGACGCCCAAAAGAGGCCCAAGAAACGTTCCCTACAATACATCAAGAAATGGAGCGCATTGAATCACTCTTCGTTCTCCTCTGCCCTCGCATCTTTTAAGGCCTCCGTGATCGATTGCCAATCTGAATCTTTCTCTGGATCACATCCAGCACTCTGCTTGCAAACCTCAAACTCGTACACGGGGTGGATTTCCCAAGAGGAGATGCGCTTCGGGTCACTTGATGCGCGATGCGGATCTCCGCAAGCTCGATGACTGCCATCAAAAAACAACTGCCCGGTTACCCTGACTTGACGGTCGCTGATCAATTCAAGCTGGGCAAACTCCCAATCATCCGGCCGGTAATGAGGAATCATCTCGGCCGTTATTGTCGGGCATAGAATCCTTTCCTTGTCTGGGACAGACGCCTTTTTCGGAACGCGCTCCTGCTTGTCCCCTAATGCTATATGTATGTCCACGCTTGGTTGGTCGGTGTGGTTGCAGTTGACGCTCTCGCCAGAGTCGCTGCTGGAACTGGGACTGTAATGCTCCTCCACCATGAAACCAAGATATCGAACAACTAGGCCCTCCTCTAGGTGTTTCCCATTTACATCGCGAAGAAACTGAAGTGGTTTGCGATCAAGAGGCGGACCGAACCCGCCGGCATGTGGGTTCCCGTACTTAAAGTTTGCTATCGAATCGACAGCCTTTTGAAGCTTATTGAAATCATCAGTAGTCACTGCGACCGGCGTGTCCGATGAAGAGCACAGATTGTCCTTCTGGAAGTTCTGAGCGAACTCGGCCGTCAATTTCTCTCCGGTTAGGCTTGATTGCCCACAGTGTCCACATGAACTATCAATTGGTCTCGATCGACCGTTGTATGGCGTTGCACAAAGCAATTGGAAATGGTCTACGTTGCAGTTCTCTTGCGAGAAAGTGGTCGGATCTGTCTGGTTGCTCGAAGGGTTTGCGCGTTGATGCCTACTCCAGGTTGAGGGGCTGGGCACTTGCCCAAATAACGAAGCGCACGGCAGAAGGCGGCCGAACGCGACAACCACCAACAGCAGGCGGACGAATTTAGATCTCATCGCGACTCTCCTTTCTGATCTCAAGAACGACACTCAGTATATGGCACGCTCGGCACCCAATCGCGAACATCATCGAGCGCTCCGGGGGTGCCAGCGCAGCTGACCCCGACGAAGTACTGAGTTGAGATGGACGGTAACAATGCAATCCTTCCCCCGAAAGTCTTCGTCGACCCGAAAACACCCCAAATAACAAACGGACAAAGCAGAGGCTTCTAATTCCCTGCTACAGAGCTCTGATGAAGCCGGCGCAGCAAGCAAACATTTGCAGTGTCACTTCAGACTAGCATTCAGCAAATCAGCTAAACGGTAGCCTGCGAGAGTTGCTTGGGATCGCGCTACCTCTGAAGCCTTCGCTTCGTACGAGACATCCGGTCGCGATGAGATTGGAACTAATGGGTTATTGTCATCGCTGATAGGAAAAACGTAGACGACTGCTTTTGCAAGCCCGAAACTGTCGTTCACCCAGGAATGCGGATCGGCACTATCGGCTCCGGCTGGTCTTACGACTGCAAGAAGTGCTTGGCCGGTTTGGCTAACCTCAGCAAAATTCGGCTTATCCCCGAGCAAACCGTCCCAATAGGCATGAAGCTCATCTCTGCAGGGCTTTTTACAAAAAGCCACGAGGTTGCCACCAGCATCCCCTTTCGGATGGTTCTTGGTAAACCTCGAAGTACAGTGAAGCGGCTGGTGTACGTCGCCCACGAGGTGCTCCAACCACACAACGTCATAGGACTTGATGTCCTCCGATTCGTCGGTGCCAATTGCTTGAGACAAAAGCAGAATCTCTGTCAGAGCGTTAGGAAGCTTCGGTGCTTCACCGGGTGCGCCCTCCGCGTACGGAGTATCGACAAAATGCCAATACTTGTGCATAAACTTGTCTGCGTAACCGATGTTTTGCGCATCGGTGGGCTTGCCGGGAGGAGTGTCTCCCCCGTCAGCGGTATAGCCGGTGCTGCACTCACTCTGTTTGATACAGTCGGGCCAAACTGCACCGTGAAGAAACGCCACAAGGCCCTTTTGATCGTCGCTTACCCCTTGGGTCCACTGTACATACATCGGGTTGAGCTTTAACAACGTATCTACGCGAGCCCGCGTTTTCGGTGTCAGGTTCTTATACGCAATAAAGGCAACAAGCATATGTCCACCGTCGAACCACGCGTGGAGCGGTTGGGCAATGATCAGGAGAGTTAGAACAGCTGCAACAACGGAGCACTTACGCACTGGACTCCTTTCACCTATAGTAGGTCGTCGAATTGATCTCGTGAACTTATTTCCTTATCTGAAGCAATCGAGCTAGTAGTCCGAGGGAATCTTATGGCCAGTCCCAACTCGCCGGGAAGAAGAATGTCTTGTCTTTTGAGGCAACCTCCCCGGTAAATGCTTCAGCCTGTATGTGAAGCCACTTCTTCGCCACAGCAACCTGGAGCTCATCCGTGAGTTCAACGATCCCAGGATCTCGCCGATGCGTGGCGAGTTCCCGCATGCACACAAACAGTTCTGAACAAGTGCAGTCCAAGATGGCACCTTGGAGCGGCATGTCAAGGAAATCAATCGGGGTGCCGTGGTCGAGAATATAAAAGAACTTGCGGGTAGCTTTCACGACGTGCTTTTCGATCGAACACGCCTTGCCTCCGGCAGGGGTGACATCCTCGATGTCACAGAGATTCGCAAATCCCGCTAGGTCAAATTCGATGTTCTTCGACGAGGCGCTGCACAATATTGCCCCCTCTTTGATGTCATTAAGGTCGGCAACACGAATTGATCGACGCCCGGAACATCCCATAACGATGTCCGACTCACTCAGCAATTGGGCAAGAGGCAGCGGATAGTATCCCCTTCCAAAAGCGAGCATGTTGACGACAGGATTGATGTCATAAACAGAAACAATCGCATTGCGGCCCTTCAACGAAGCAGCTGCGGATTTGCCAATATTGCCCCAACCGACAATTCCGCAGCGCAGGCCATCCAAAATAGACGCCAATTGCGATCTCATCACCTTTTCTAGACTGTAGACACAGGCATCCCCTATGAGCGAGTCCTCCACCCTCTTCAGCGCAGTGTCCGCCATTGAGAGTACCGGCACTCCGAGTGGCTTCTTAGCGGCGGCAGCCTGATATCTCCAAAGACCGTTCTTGGTGTCTTCGACGCAACCCTTGAACTGAGAGAATTTCGCAAATTCGTCTGTCCAATCCGCAAAGTATCCCCCGACTTCTTGGAGAACAACCGGCTGTCTAGCGGATCCCAGAATTGCGACCACATCCCTCCACAGGTTGCTCAGCATGTAGTCAATGTCGGGTGGAACCAACACCTTATACCTCTTCGATTTCAAAAGCTCAACCGTATTGGCATCGGCGGAATAAGTGATCGCGATTACAAGATCGACGGGATACACGGAGTTCACGCGATCGATGAACTCTACAGTCGTCGGCAGGATGTGTTGAAGGATGATCGAGTGAGTCCCGTCAGTGTTAGTGGTCTCGCCAGCTAGCTCTTTCAGCACTTTCAGCTGACCCGTGATGTCGACGGATCTCTCGACAAAATCAACGCCCTGATCAATGTTCACGACGAGACTCGACGGCAGGCCTTTGCGACGATTTGGAAAATGAGGGGGCGGCTGGCCCATGGGGAAATCCTCCTATTTTGCAGGACAACTCTTCTCGTAGCCTGGACTAACTTTTGTTTCCATCTCTCCCGGGCCCACGCTCCGGCCATCGAAAAAGACGGGAATCTGGTCTCCCAATCCGAAGCTCTTTGGGTCACTCCTTCGTCTTCGATTAACCTCGACAAAAATGTTCCATTCGTCATGAGATCCGTCGCTAAAGGCAACTGAAGCCTTGGTCGCGTAATACGCAAGGAAACGCTTCCTTGCTTCCGGCTTCGTTGCGATATTATCGCGGAAATCCGAATCCACTTTTGCTCGAAGATCGATGTACCTTTCCAAAGATGCCATAATGTCCTCGGACGCACCGAAGAACGCTCTGATCTCCAAGGGACCAGCAGCGAATAGAAGGTTGAAGTCCCTCCCATATCCATCGTCACCAGCCAAAACCTGCGTCCACATATACATGTACTCTCCACCCTGCGCACTCTTACCATTGACCTGCGGCAACTCGCTTTCTACTTTCCCTGGAGCAAGCGCCCACACCCGCCCTTGGAATCTAGACTCCGCACGCGACTTAAGGAACTCCGAAATCTCGACATTGAGAGGGCGATATCCGCCGCCACGCGCCGTCAGTGGCACACTCAAGTAGGCAACCAACTTATCTTCATTTTGGGCTCGAACTTGAAATCTGAGACTCTGTACTGCGTGAGTGATCGCTGGCAAGAAATCCGGATCGACCTCATAACAGGTTCCTAAGGGCGTTTTGAGAATCTGTTTAGCCGGTGTGGGCTGTTGTGAGACCAAGCTTGACACCAGTGCTAGCACTACAACAGTCGCCGTAGCAACTCGCCACACGGCAGGAATCATGACTCAATCTCCTTTGAGCATCGATAAGCGACACCAGTTCGAATCGGGCCCCTTTCAAAGAAACCGCCTCTCGGGTGCAAGGCGAAACCCTACACCCTCATTTGTGCAATTGTCCAGAGCTTGATTTCACTTATGAAGCTCTGCTACCTCGGCTGACCGACTGGATCTAACTGTGGGGTACTTCATTCTGCCGTCACGACCTCCGCGCCTCGCGTTCACAGAACCGCCGTCTGTTACGTCTGCCACGGTCCGACGCCCCTAAAACCGGTCTCCGGAGAATTGGCTGTGCTTCAATAGCAGGAGCATCGAACACGGAGAAGGTTCTCATATCCTCCGTGGCCATACCGGCAATCACAATGTTGCTAGCAGGCGAGGTGGGCATAAAATTGGACACGGTTCTTGAAGTCAAGAGGAGGTTCCGGCTCATGTCTCTATCGGACGACGAACTGGCAGCCTTGTTCCTCTCCCCCTCTCGCCTTCAGATGCTCAGTGACGAAGATCTCATGGCGGCCCTGCGCATAGGCTGCAATGATGCCTTCGCGGTCCTGTACGAAAGGTATAGTGATTTGGTCTTCCGAACCGCACGCGAAATCCTGCACGATGATGGCGAAGCGCAGGAGATGGTCGAGAAGGTATTCATGGTTATCTTCCGGACGGTGAACCAGTTCGATCCCGATCGCGGAACCTTCAACACTTGGTTGCTCTAGTGTTTTTCTGAGGCACGGAGGCAGAGGAGCCGAGACGTGATTCCTTCCAACTACTCCGCAAGGCTTCAATAGCCTCTCCAACCGCGTCGGAACCCGTCGCGAC
>Ga0181536_10000650_pt1 | contig 41681 bp, 43 predicted proteins | sample PEATcosm2014_Bin_41_FD_121105 | JGI IMG/M metagenome (GOLD analysis project Ga0181536, IMG submission 121105) | Peatland microbial communities from MTU Mesocosm Facility, Houghton, MI, USA - PEATcosm2014_Bin17_60_metaG | ecosystem: Environmental > Terrestrial > Soil > Wetlands > Peat | place...
ACTGCAGCGATGAATTCGAGCACGCGCCGAGCGTTCTCAGCAAGAGCAACACGTTCACCGGAGCAACGGGCACCATCGTCTCCACCGACACCTTCCCGGCTTCCTCCGGCATCGTCCTTAACCCCGGGAGCACGGTTGGCAATCCAAACGCGTTCTGGGTGTGCTTCCAGGCGAACCAGACATTCAAGGACGTCGTCACCGGGAACGACGTACTGGAAGCATCCAACGGACGTACACCGGCCTCCTTCCCCTGTGCGATCCGTTTCCGGCGGATGGCGATGTCGGACCATGCGTGAACTGCATCTCCGTCGTGTCGGGTGTCGTCACCGAGCAGGTCACCTACCCGGCCTCCTTCGCCACCGCCAGCCACCCGAAGAAAATGTGACCGGACGATGCGGTTCGACCCGGTGCGGCCTGGCGGCGGGCGGATGTCGACGAATTGAGCTGCGACTTCACCGACGATGCCGTGTACCACAACATCCCGGTCGACCCCGTTGTCGGCCGGGCAACATCCGGCGGCCAATCGCCGGTGGCGACATAGCGGCTTCGAGCTGCGCCACGCGGTCGCCGGCGGGCATGTCGCACCGACGGAGCGGGTGGACCATTTCCGCCTGCCACGGAAGGTGATCAGCTTGCCGATGGACACCTTCGAGGTGCTGGACAGACAGATCGCGACCTGCCGTGGCTATTTCGACGTGAACCAGTTCATCACTCAGCTCAACGCCCGACCACCGGTGCCGGTCAGTCGGAGAAGCAGTAGCGGGCCAACACGTGGATCGCCGCGAGCAACCACTGAGGTGGGCCGCGGGCTGATCGTCCGTTGACCGACCTCCGGCATCAGGTGTGACGCCTTCTCGCTGCCATACCGGCCGGTCCCGTTCCCATTTCGCCGGTGGCCCCTGTCACGTAGCTGTCGACGGTGGTGAACTTGCGTGCTGCGTTGGCACAAGGACCATGACGTGACGGGGCTCCTCCATAAGGTGGCCGGTCCAGGGACGGTCCGCCCTCGAGCACCCGGGCCGCCCTAAGGCAGCGGGTGGGCGGCGAAGAACAGCCACATCGTCTCGTTGGCGTCGACGAGGGTTGTCGCCCGACCGAGGAGTCTGGGCAGCGAGGTGGGCGATCCTGGCCACACGTGGCCGACGCCGGTGAACTTGTAGAGCATCACCTCGGCTCCGTCGCGGCCAGGACCGTAGCTGATCTTGGTGACCGTCTGGCCCTCGTTGAACGACCCCGGGGCACCGGTGACCGTCTCGCCGACGACCGGGGTATGCGGACACTCGTTGTGTGCCACCCACTGGTCGATTCCGGTCTGCACCGGAGGAAAACGGTTACGAAGCCGGGAGCCTGGGGATTGGACGCCCCGTCCGTAGTCGAAGAAGGCCCGCCGGTCGTCCACGCTGTGGAACTCCATCACCGAGACCGGTCTCGACGGTCGGAACGAGGTGACGTTCAGTTGCCCGGCGACCGAGGCCACGGCGGCGATCCGGGGCGAATCCACGGCCATGCGGTGGGCCATCATCCCGCCATTGGACATGCCCGTGGCGTAGAGCCGCCGCGCATCGACGCCGATCTTCTCTCCGAGCACGGACAAGATGGTCTCGGTGAAGCCGACGTCGTCCACGTTGTTCCTCGTGGCGGGGGGGCAGCAGCCGCCGGCGTTGAAGGTGAGCAACCGCCGCTGCTCGGGAATGACCCCCGTCCCGTTCGGGTAGACGACGATGAATCCGTAGCGGTCGGCGGTGGCGTCCATGCCCGAGTACTGCCGCTGCTGTGTGGCGTTGCTCCCGCCACCGTGGAAGTTGACCACCACCGGGAGCGGGAAATCCTCGAGCGCTTGCGGCGGCACGTGGACCAGGAACGTCCGAGTCCGATTGTCGACGGGCAGCGACAATTCGTAGTCGCCGGGGCGAAGGGGTACCGATATCGCCGTTGCCTCGGTCACCGGGTTGCGGGAGAACCTCGACACGACAACAACGTAGGCCCGAAATCACCGCGATGCGGAGCTAGCCGGAGCCGCCGCGGTCGTGGTCGTCCTCGCCCCGGACCACGACCACCGGGCACGGCGCGTGGCGCACGCAGTGCTCGCTCACCGACCCGAGGAGCATGCCGGTGAACGCCGCGTGGCCCCGGCTGCCGACGACGAGCAGTGACGCCCCCCGTGCTGCGTCGAGGAGCGCGGGGGCGGCGCGACCCTCGACCGCCGAGACGGTGATCTCGACCCCGGGCTCGTCGCCCAGTACCTCGGTGATCGTTTCCTGGAGGTTGCGCCGGACGTCGTCGCCGAAGGTGGAGGCGAGCGGGAGGTCCGAAGGTTCGACGCTCGGGATCTCCCAGCAGTTCACGACCTCGAGTGAGGCCCCGGTGAGCTTGGCCTGACCGGCCGCCCAGTGCAGAGCCCGGCGCGACGACTGGGAGCCGTCCACGCCCACCACGATCCTTCCGTCCATATGTTCTCCGCGCCTCGGAGCTCAACGTCGTTTCGCGGTCCCACCCGGCCCGCCTCCGGCCGATACTACGCACCGGGTCTTGGGTGTCGGTCAGCCGCCCTCGACGTGCGCGATGTCCTCCACGGAGAGCTCCGCCGTCCCCGTGGCCCCACACTGGGGGCAGACGCCCTGTCGATGGCGCCACGATCGGAGCATCCGGGTCCCGGCATCGTTGAGCACCACGGTGAAGGCGTCCGAGAGCGGGTCGATGCACAGCTCGTGGTACGGGTTCCACTCGGCCGCGGCCATACGCACCCCGAGCCGGGGACCTTGCGGCACCCGGCGGTAGCGCAGGCGGTCGGGGTCGAAGACCCAACGGCTGTTGCAGGAGTCGAGGGTGATCTGCCCCATACCCCCCATGATCTATGTCGAGGCTGTGAGATGGCCTTGAGGCCATTTGCGATTTGGTTACAGATCGACGCCGGCGGGACGGTGGGGGATCGCAGAGCGGCTCGGCGGTTCGGACGGACTTTCGGCCCTGGTGTCGTCCCCTTGTCCAGGCGATGCTCGATGGACGACGACTGAGTCGGCGAGTCCTTCGCCAGTACTCAGCGAGGGTTCCGGGTGGGGAGGCAGCTGCCCCCCACCGGAGCCCCTTCGTCGGCCGAGGGGAGTGAAGTGGCGGAACGCATGGGACTCGATCGGCGCCATCGGGCCACCGTGGAGAAGATCTTCAACCATCCGGTCAGTCACAACATCCAGTGGCACGACGTGTTGTCGCTCCTCCAGAGTTTGGACGCGGTCACCGAGGAACATCGTGACCGGTACACGGTGACCTTGGGCACGGAGACCGAGACCTTCGACGTTCCCCGAGGCCACGACATCGAGCAGCAACAGGTCATCGATCTGCGGCGCATGCTCAAAGGCGCGGGGATCACCCCGGAGTCGGCGTGAGCGACCCAGTGTCTCCGAAGACCTGGGGCCCCTGGCGGGTCCGTTCGCTCGCCACGGGGCGCACGGCCCGGCCGGCATCTTGCGCCCTCGGGCTTCAGGCCCGGTGACGGGCAAGCCCGGGACGGGAAAACCAGTGGAGAGCCCCGTCCAAGGCGCAGACAGCGCCCACTCCGACACAGACGCCTCCGAGCGCGTCGGTCGGGTAGTGCCAGCGCAGGATCACGACGGCCACGCAGACCGCGGCGACGACCGCCGCCCCGATGACGGCCACCGCCGGCTTGGCGGTCCGAGGTGCGACGAGGAACCCACCGGTGACCAGTGCGGCCACGGCGGCCACTGTTCCCGAGGGATAGGAAAGTGCCGACGTATCCCCGAAATGGCGGCCGACGAGTGGCTTGGCCACCAATTCCACGACCAGAACGGCGCCCACCGGTGCTATGGCACACGACAGCGCCCGCATCCGGTCTCCGGATAGGAGGGCAACGACACAGAGCACGACTACCCCGGCAACCAGGGCCGGCGTGGAGCCAAGGTGCGCGAGGTCGGCGGCCCACCTCGAGGACAGATCAGCAGGCAAGAGTCGGAGCCCGATGGTGTCGACCCGGTTGGGCCACGGTCGGCGGACGAAGACGAACCCGGCAAACGCCGCCGCTCCGAGCGAAAGGCAACCCACGAGGAACTCCGTCACGGCCAGAGCTCTGCCGCCGGAACGCTGGGGCGGTCCTGGGGGGCGAGGAACCTCGCCAGCCACGACCATGAAGGTCAGGCTACGGGTTGGAGCACCCAGGTGGCCCGCGCCCGGGGGACCCGCTTTCGGGCCCTGAGGGGGGACAGGGCGGAGATGCTGTCTCGCCGACGTCCGCCCCGTCCGGTCCCCCCAAACGGCCGTCGTTGACCGCAGGGCCCAAGCGGACCCGCCGACGGCTGTCACCACAAGGTTACTCCCTGTTATATGTATCTCGCTCGCCGTAGTCAGGATCCCACCCCCGGGCACCGTGGTCCGAAAGAGTCCGAGGGAGTCCGAGGGAGTCCGAGGGAGTCCGAGGGAGTCGGCCTGGGAACGGGTGTGACGCTCGACCTGACCGGGCCTGGGGGTACAGCCACGATCCTGATGGCCTGCTCTTTGAGGCTGATGGTGCAGGAGTGTTCGTGGCTGACCGACCGAAGAAAGACCGAAGAAAGGACGTCGAAGTGGGAGACCGAATGGGCGACGCCGACCGCTTGACCCGACTCGAGGACGCCCTCACCGACCTTGCCATCATCGTGACCGAGGGGAACTGGGACCGTCTCCGGGCCCACATGGCCCCGGACGTGGTGGAGGCGGGCAAGCGGCTCCAGCGGTTTCACCGGGCGGTGGCGAATGAGCGGGAGATCTAGCGTGTGAATGCCGAGGCAGGACGGGAACGGAGCGATGGCCAACCCACGAAGGAAGGAGATCGCCAGTTTCATCGAGCCGTTTCGGGTGAACCCTGGACGGCATGTGACGCTGTCCAGGGACTTCGATCCGGGCTTCACCACCGCTTCTCTCACGAAGGAGGACGGCGCCAGGATCCTCCAGCAGGACATCGAACTGTTGGAGGAGTACCAGGCCCGGCTGGCTGCGCAGGACACCTACGGCGTCCTGGTCGTCCTGCAGGCGCTGGACGCCGGGGGCAAGGACGGGACGATCCGTCACGTCATGAGCGGCGTGAACCCCCAGGGTGTCAAGGTCCACAGTTTCAAGGTCCCCTCGGCCGAGGAACTCAACCACGACTACCTGTGGCGCTACGCGCAGCGCCTTCCGGCACGAGGGGAGATCGGGATCTTCAACCGTTCCCACTACGAGGAGGTTCTGGTCGTTCGGGTCCACCCCGAGAACCTGGACCGCCAAAAGCTCCCCAGGGTCGCACGGGGCAAAGGGATCTGGGAACGACGCTTCCGTGACATCAACGACTGGGAGCGCTACCTCGACGACAACGGCATCAAGATCGTGAAGCTGTTCCTCAATCTGTCACGAGAGGAACAGCGCCGGCGGTTCCTGGCCAGAATCGACCTGGCCGAGAAGAACTGGAAGTTCTCGGCCAACGACGCCCGGGAGCGCCGGTACTGGGACGACTACCAAGAGGCCTTCTCCGAGATGCTGTCCAACACGAGCACGCCCTGGGCACCGTGGTACGTGATCCCCGCCGACCACAAGTGGTTCCTGCGTCTGGCCGCGGGGGCGGTGATCGCCGACGTGTTGCTCCGGATCGACCCGCAGTATCCGACCGTCACCGAAGAGGCACGCAGGGATCTGCTCGATGCCAAGAACGAGCTCGAGGCCGAAGCACCGAGGGGGGTCGCCCCTGATCCCATCGAGGAGAAGTTGGCGCACGCCCGGGCCGGTGACGCCAAGGGTCACAGCGGTCGGTGATCGGCGAGCGGGAGCACTGAGGATCCTCGTCCAGTCCACCCGGTACCAGTGACGAGGCCGAAAGACGCCCACCTTCGGGCGTTGCCGCCCGTTGGCCTTATACTTGCCTAGGGCGACGGCGCTAGGCGCGGGGGGGTGCCGTGAGACGGTTCTGGGCATGGCTCGGCCTCAACCTGGGCCGGCGGGCGGGCACCGTCGCCATCGTCGGGCTGGCGGTGACCGTCGTGTTCGGCATCGGCGTCACCAAGCTGCGGTTCACCACCAGCAACTCCGATTACCTCAACCGCAACGACCCCGCGTGGGTGGACAACACCAACTACGAGAAGGTGTTCGGTGGAGACCCCATGGCCGTCATGTTCACCATGCGGCCCGGCAAGACCGTCGCCGACCTCTTCACGCCGGCCAACCAGGCGGAATTCAAGTCGATCGAGGCTCGGCTCGGGCGCGACCCGTGGGTGTTCAGTGTCGTGACGCCGTTCGACGCCATGGAACTGTCGCAAGCGCTGCTTTCCAGCCCAGACGGCAGCGTCCTCGACAGCCCGGCGGCCAAGATCCTCCTGTCCGCGGAGGCACGTGACCCGTCGCCGCGCGGCAAGACCCTTCGGGCCAAATACCTGATCGCCGAGGGAACCGAGGCCTCGTCGTTCACCCCGGCCCAGGAGAACCTGGCCAATCCCAAATGGGCGACCTTCTTGATCCACGAGCCCGACGGCAAGGTCCGCACCGCCATCACGACGTTCGTCCCGAACAACACGCACGCCTTTCTCGCCATCTACCTGATCGGCAATCTGAACATCAACCAGGAGTCCACGGCGGCGCAATCGGTCCAGGCGATCCTCAACACCGCGCATTTCCAGAACACCACCGTCATCACCGCTGGCGTGCCGGCGCTGTTGAAGACCATCAACGACTACCTGAAACACGGCATCATCACCCTGGCACTCATCGCGGCCCTCGTCATGGTCCTGATCCTCGCCATCGCCTTCAACGTGCGATGGCGGGAACTGGCCTTCTTCGTGGTGGCCCTGGGGATGGTCTGGGCCTTCGGGCTCTTGGGGTTCTTGGGGATACCCCTGACCTTGATCACCATCGCCGCCCTGCCCGTCCTGCTGGGCGTGGGCATGGACTACTCCATCCAGATGCACTCTCGCATCGAGGAGGAGGTCGTCTTGGACCGTGCCCCCCATCCCATTCAGGCGGCGGCCGCCGGATTGGGTCCCGCCCTCCTCGTCGTCACCTTCGATGCCGTGTTCGCCTTCATGGCGTTGTGGTTCGCCAAGACGCCCGCCGTCCGCGAGTTCGGCTCCCTCATGGTCGTGGGGATCATCGGCGTCTGTATCTGCAGCATCGTCGCCACCCTCGCCATCCTCGGCATCAGGGAATACAAGTCACCCACCAAGGGGAAGGACTTCAGCCAGGGCCGACTGAGCCGCTTCGTGGCCTTCTTGGGGAGTGTGTCCTCCCGGGCGGCCGTGCCGTTGGCGCTCGCCAGCGTGGTCATCTTCCTCGGTGGCGTGGCCGTCGAGGGGCACCTCGTTCTACAGACCGACCCCATCCAATGGGTGAACCCCCGCGCCCCGTCCATCATCAACATCAATGCCTTGAAAGCGGGCACCGGCTCGGACAACGAGTTGGCGGCGAACGTGACCACGACGCAACCCTTCAGCGACCAGACGGTCGCCTATGTGGCCAAGCTCTCGCAGCAACTCGAGGCCAAGTACCCCAACGCCCTGTGGCCCCCGGCGGGCCTCGTGAACCTGGTGGACCAGTTCATCACTCTGCCCGGTGCGTCGGCCGTTCCTCCCACCGGCGCCCAGATCGAGGGCGTTTACCTGTTGGCGTCACCGGGCCTCCGAAAGACCACCGTGGCCAACGACGGACGGTCGATCAACGTCGTTTTCCGGGGCCGGACCGACCTGTTGTCAGCCCTGGAGCCGGTCGTCAAAGACCTCCAGAGCGGGGTCAAGCCACCACCCGGTGTCACGGTGGGACCCGGAGGCATCGCCGTGGTGGGCGTCGGTCTCGTACAGAACCTGGAGAAGACCCGGATCCTTTTGACCTACCTGGCGCTGCTCTTCGTGGGGGCTTTCCTCGCAGTGCGACTGCGCAGCCTCGTCCGCTCGCTGCTGTCTCTGGTGCCCGTCCTCGTCGCCGTGGGTGCCGTGTCACTGATCGCCTTTGCTTTGCACTTGAAGTTGAGTCCGGTCACCGCCGTGGCCGGCCCCCTCGTGGTCGCGGTGTGCACGGAGTTCACCTCGCTCATTTTGCTGCGTTTCGTCGAGGAACGGGGTCGGGGACTCGATCCGCGCCAGGCCATGGACACCACCGCTCGACGGACCGGACGGGCCTTCATGGTCTCGGCCATGACCGCCATCGCCGGTATCGCCGTACTGGCGACCTCGGCCATGCCGCTCTTGCGGGACTTCGGGATCATCGTCGCCATGAACGTGACCGTGGCGCTGCTGAGCGCCCTGATCGTGCTCCCACCCATCTTGGTGTGGGCCGATGCCGAGGGGCGGAACTGGGTATCGCGTGGTCTGGTTCGCCACGACCAACCGGTGTTCATCGAGTTCACCGACGAACGTGCCGCCAATCGAGGACCGACACTGGTACCGGCGTCCAGCCCGACGGCCCTATGGGCTGAGCCCGACGACGCACCCGGTCGCGATGGTGACGGCCCCGCTCGCTTCCCGGTGCCCTGAGCCCCGACGACGAGTGCGGACCGTCCGTCGACCGGTATGGTTCGGCCATGGGCGAAACGCTGTACACGAACGTCATTCGCATGCTGTGGCGCCAGCACGCCAAGGGGCCGGGCGTCGCCACGTTCGACTATGACGACGGTGGCCACGATCACCGGAAAATGAGCCAATACGAGGCCCGTAACCTGGCACAGAGCCTCGGGCTCGGCGCCGTCCAAGAGCGCCCCGACATCGAGGAGTGGGTTCGACGATGACCCCTCCGCCGACAGTTTGGCCCCTGGCGGTGCGACGCTTCGCCGGCGCCGGTCCCTAAGAGGGCTGGCGCGTGGCCAGGAGCACCGGGATCCGCCGCTCGGTGTTGGCCTGGTACTCGGCGTACGGCGGGTAGGCCTCGACCGCCCGTTTCCACCACTGCTCACGCTTGTCACCGTCCAACTCCCGGACGGCGAAATCGAAGACGTCGGGGCCATCTTGGATGCTGATCTCGTCGGGATGGGCCTTCACGTTGGCGTACCAATCGGGATTCTTCGGGTCGCCGCCCTTGGACGCCACCAGGGCGTACTCGCCGTCGAGCTCGACTCGCATCACCGGTGCCTTGCGGATCTTGCCGCTGCGGTGCCCCCGCATGGTGACGATGATCACGGGCAGTCCGGTGTCGAGCAGGGTCGTTGCCTCCCGACCACCGGAACGCTCATAGGCCTCCACCTGATTGCGGACCCATTCCCACATACTGGGCTCGTACTCGCTGTCTTCGCTCATGGACATCTACGGTACGCGACAACGGTCACCGGTTGCCGCCCGCCGTGGTGGCCTGGTGGCCTGTCGGGGTGGAGGGTGCAAGCCGATCCGGTCGATGCCAGGCTTGGGGCGTCTTATTGATCGGGAGGCACGCACATGCCGAGGAGCACGGGAGGCGATGCAACGGGGCATGCCGCCGAGATAGAACGAGAGTACGACCGTTTGATGGCGGCCACGGCGAGCATCATCGAACGGCTGGCCGATCCCACCCTCGACGTCGTCGCCGACAAGAAGCTGTTCGACGACGCCGTCTTGGCCACGGTTGCCTGGACCCGGTTGGCCGACGACGGCCACTTCTTGGAGGTGTCTCGCCCCTTTTCGCAGGCCTTCGCCAAGATCATCTTCGGCATGGAGGCGAAACGGGCCGACGACGTACATGCGGGGGCGGACGAGATCATTCATCTCGCCCGGCGGATCACCTGACGGTTCGGAAAGCGCCCCTTCTCGAAATGGACGGCCATCGGCCACCGCGCGGCGCCGCCCGATGTCGGCGGTCTCGGGGCGGTATAGTTCGGTCAGATTCGGCCCTTGAGCGAGCAGACAGTTCCTCGGGTCGGGACGGGGGTTGTGCATGCGACGGGCCTCGAAGCGGATGGTCGGCATGGTTGTGACCGCCGGTGTGTTGCTGGGCGTGGCTATCGGCACGGTGGGGTTGGCGGCGGCTTCGGGCTCCCGGGTCGCATCGCCTCGGGCCGCCCATGACACGTCGTCGTCGGCACCGTGTACGTCCGCGAGTTACACCCTCACGGTCGACGTGACGCCGCCGACCGGTACCGCCTTGTCCATCTCGGTGACCGGCCAAGTGGACTTCGTGTCCGAGGCGGTTACGGCCAGTGTCACGCTGCCGTCGTCGTTCCCGATCGCCGCGCTCGCCGGGACCACCCTCAAGGCCGAACTGGTAGCCGGCACGGTGTATGTGGCCGTTCCTGCCTCGTTGTCGGGATTCGTCGGGGGAGCGCCCTGGGTGTCGATCGCCGTGCCGTCGACGGCAGCCACGGGGCTGGGCACCGTGTTCACCGACCTGGCGTCGTGGTGCGGCAACGCCCAGTCGATCGTGAGCGCTCTGGATTCCCACGGCGGTTCCACGGCGTCGCTGGGATCCTCCTCGATCGACGACGTGCCGGCAACGGGGACCCAGGTCGAGCAGGTCGGAAAGCGGATCCCCCGCATGCTCAAGCTGCCTCGGAGCCTCACCCGGGGCATCTTCGAAGGGGGCAAAGCGCCGATCGACGTGTGGGCCGATCCGCAGGGCCAGCTGGTACGGCTGACCATTGGGGGCACGGTCACGCTCACCGTGACCAACATCGATCAGCCGGTGTCGATCACCGCGCCGACGGGCGCCGTGCCGCTGCCGCAATCATTCCTGAAGATGTTCGGCTCCCTGTAGGGCGGCTCCCTGGAGGGCGGCTCGCTCGTCACCGGTCTCGCCGGCTCCGGAATCAGGACTTGTACGCCGGCAATTTCTCGATCCAGGGGATCACCGTCTGGAGGAAGTCGTTCTGTGACGCGGTGGCCAGCAACGGGTCGAGATGGGCGTAGACGGCCGCCTCGTTCTCGGTCGTCAGGCTCGGGATCTTCGACGCGGCCTTGTAGGCCTCGGCGGCGTCGATGACGGCGTTGTCGGTTCCCCCGAGCGAGGTCTGAATGACGTACATCGGCACGTCGACCTGGCTGAGGTGATCGAGGCTGAGCCCGAGCACGCTCGCCGCCGGAGTCTCGGTGAGCGCGCTCGCGGCCTCGGTATCGATGCTCAGGCGTTCCGGGTAGTACCAGTCGATCGCTCCGAGCGGTTCTTCTGAGAACACCCCGGCGATGTTCTGCACCGGCGTCGGCCCGTCGTTCACCCACCCGAAGGGCGGCGAGCCGGTGGTGGCCAGGTGGCCCGAGGTCGCGTGGATGAGAGCCAAGGAAGCCGGCGAGGTGGCGGCGTCGAAGTCGTAGCCGAGTTGCCCCACGTTCGTGACGGCGACGGAGGGCTTGAGCTCGGCCGGCAGGAGCGGGAACTGCTCGAAGATCGAGGCCGTGTTGGGCTCGTCGAGCGCGGCCAGGGCTCCGACTTCACCGAAGGGTCCGGTGATCCAGGGCAGACCGGCACCGAGGAGGTCGAGCCACGGGCTTCCCGCTTCCAGATTGGTCAGGGCCGTCGTGGCCTCGGCGGCGGTCGTGATCGGTGTCGAACCGGCGAATCCACTGGCCAGGCCGGCATCGCCATCGATCCCGATGATGCCGGCGATGTTCTCGTAGCCGCCTTGACCGTTGAAGTCCCACACCGGGTAGATCGAGGCCTCGGCGCCGCCCAACGAGTGGCCCCCGAGGATCACCGTGCGTTTGCCACCGTCCCTGGCGAGCTCGATGACGTTGTTGAGGTCTCCCATCGTCACCGCCAGCCCCCACTGGTCCACGAAGCCGTACTGCGACGCCGATAGCGGCTGGTAGTGGGTGGTGATGGAGGGATCGGCGAGATAGCCGAGGTAGTAGTCGAAGGCCTGTTGGACCGTCGCCTTGCCCTTGATGACCTTGAGGAGCATGGAGTTGTCCTCGAGCGCACCCTCCCTGCGCATCTCGGCCCACACCTGGAGGTTCGGGACGTGTTTGGCCAGGTAGGGGCCGATGATGTCGAAGTCGGCGGCCCCGGCGAGCGTGCCAGGCACCAGGACCAGCACATTGGTCGCCGAGGCAGAGCCGAAGCGACGGATCATGACCTTGTCGTACTGGGTCGGGGTGCCCGAGACCGTCACCCCCGGCACGCTGAACGTGGCCGTCGGGCCGAGCGACAGCCCGGTGCCTGTTCGCCGGTCGGCTCCGGAAGAGGGCGACGAGCCGAATGCGGCGAGGATCGTGGTCAAGAGGATCACCGCACCGACTACCGCACCGAAGCGAACCCGCATTCTCCACCCCCCGCCGCGAACGGCGCGGGCAATTATGCCGTGAACGCTGTGGGGGCGCGCAAATCACTGGACCCAGGGGAATCGACCCGGCACCTTGTCCGGGTGCAGCCCGAGTGGCATGTGCTCGACGGCGAGCGGCGACCCCGGGAGTCGACCGAGGAAGCGAAAGCGGCGTCGCCGACCGGCGAGGCGACCGGCGGGGCGAAGACCCGAAGTATCGTTCGGCTGTGGACGAGCCGCTGTACGGGAACGTGAACCGCATCATGTGGCGCCAGCACGCCAAGGGGCCGGGCGTCGCCACGTTCGAGTACGTCGACGGGGGTCATGACCACCGGGAGATGAGCCAATACCAGGCCACCAACCTGGCGCAGAGCCTCGGACTGGTCGACCTGCAGGGTCGCCACGACATCCACGAGTGGGTCCGGCTCTAGGTGTTGCGTCCGGCCCCGCATCGGGAGGGGGTAGCCATGCCGACTGTCGATCAATTCAGAGGTGAGTCGCCTTCGTCACCCCACGCTCAAGCTGCCCCCGGCGAGCGTCAGGGACTCCAGGCCGTCGGCCGAGCCACAGGCCGCCGCGATCTCCGCCGTCGACATGGTCGAGAAGGCCGTCGCCGTGGTCGACGCGCCTGCGTCGTCGCCCGGATAGGAGCCGCTCACCGACGTCCCGGCCCCACCCAGGCTGAACCCGGCATCGCCGTTCGACAGGAGCGAGAAGCCGGAGAAGCCGATCGCGCTGGTGCCCAGCGTCGTGGGTGACCAGCCGACGGCCAGGGACGTCGCAATGGGCGCGCCGCCCGAATCCAGGCTGGCGCAGTCGTCGGTCGGGGTGAACAGCGACACCGTGCCGTAGCCGGCGTCCGGTGACGTGGCCCCGTCGGCGCCGACACACCCGGTGAGCGTCACCTGCGCCAACGCCACCTCGGGGGAGGTGCCGCCGTCAGTCAGCGGGGGGTTGAAGGTGACCATGCCGCTCACGCCCGAGCAGGCGACCGACCCCGACTGCGGACCGCCGGGGTCGGTGGATTGCGAAGCAGCCGCCGCGCTCGAGCGCGCCGGGGGCGCGGCGACGTCCGAGCGCGCCTGCGCCCCGGCGATATCTGCGCCCGCCGTCAGGAAGGTAGGCAGGATGGGCGCGGCGGGCTCGTTGGGGGTCACGGTGACACATTGCGCCAGCGTCGACGGGCTATCTCGCCCGTCGAGGGGCACGCCGGTCGAGAAGGTGTTGTCGCAACCGGTTGCCACCGCGCTGCTCTGGGCCGTAACCGGATCGGGAAGGAAGCCGCGTGGTGCCAGCGAGCCCCGGGCGAGCACATTGCTCTGCACGGCGATGAGCCCGGATCCGTCGGAGGCATGGACGAAATCGGGCGTCGGGGGACCGAGCGGGACGGTGTCGTCGTCCACTAGCCCGTGGCTCTCGTTGGTCAAGACGATGTCGGAGGGATTGGGCCAGTCGGTGGCCTCCACGGACCGGTTGCCACTGATGGCGAGGTCGTGACCGGGGAACTTCGTCTCGGAGTCGAGATCGATCTTCGTCGGCCCGGTCACGTTGCCGGTGAAGGCGAAGTCGAAGAGCTGGGCGTAGGTGATGGCCGCCACCAGGTACTGGTAGTGGTGAATGGCGTTGTTGCTGACCGCGATGTCACCCTCGACACCCCCGCCGACCTCCGCCTCGAGGTCGATGGCGGTGGCGGCCACGTTGCGAATGGAATTCCCGGTCACCGCCACCCGGTCCGCGTAGACCACGCTGACGCCCTGTCTGCCGCTGCGGTTCAAGGTGTTGTCCGAGATGGTGACGTCGAAGGCGGGGAAGTAGAGGCCGCCGTACGGCGCCTCGTGGAGCCCGGTCACGGTGACGAAATCGCCCCAGACGGCGCTGATGGTGTCGGCCGTGATGAGGATACGCTGAGCGCCCGAGACCTGGATGGCCGAGTCCTGTTGGCGCTCGCCACCGGGTCGCCCCTTGGTGTTGGTCCCCTCGATGGTCATGTTCTCGAAGACGAGGTCGCAGCCACCTTCGACGAACCACATGATGTCGAATCCGGCGGGGATGGTCCCAGCCGCGTTGACGAACCGATTGGCGAACCCGCAGTAGGCGGCGCGGTTGGGCGGTGGGTCGTTCGCCAGCTCGCCGTTCACGACACGTGATTGTTTGAACGTGGCCCCCTGGCCGTCGAAGATGAAGTCGGCGAGCCCGCGCAGCAAGACCATGCCATCGACCTGGTAGCAGCCGCCCGGGGCGAACTGCACCTCGGTTGGCTGGTCGGGAGTGCCCTGGGGCAGGGTGTTGATCCAGTCGTAGAGCGCCTTGGTCACGTCCTGGGTGCAATCGGCGGTGATGGTGACCGGCGGGGTGAAGACCTGGGCGCTCGCCGGGAGCGCGAGGGCCGACGCCGGGGGGGCGAGGGCGGCCGCCGGCTCGAGATGGACAGCGGAGACCACCATGGCAACGACCAAGGCGGTCGCCATGGCGACGACCATGCAGACGGTGAACCGAGTCGTCTTCATGAGCGCACTCCTTCCGGGGCCACCCTAAACCGCCGGTGGTCACCGTGGTCGAGGAGCTGAGAACGCACTCTTCTAACGCCGGGATGCGACGGCGCGTTACCGACGCTCGTGTCGTCACGGCCGCACGCCGGCGGCCGTGATGCCCGTCGTCGCCGCGGTGGTCGCCGACGTCGGCACCCGCCGGCGTCGATCGTGGCCGTCGGCGGTGGTATCGGGCGGTGAGCGTTCATCCGGACGCTCACCGAGTGGGTGATGCCGGTAACGTCTGGTCGTGGCCGAGACCGTGGGCAGCGAGGGGCTGGTCGACTTCCTCCGAACGCTCGGTGCCACCGAGGCACTGATCGAGACGGCGCGCGCCGAAGGCAATCTCGACTACCTCCCCACCGAGATCGTCCTCTCCCGGGGCGCCGAGCTGAGCGCCACCGACCTGGCGGCCCGGACCGGCGTCGGCCTGGATCTCGTCCTCCGGCTGTGGCGCACGCTAGGTGTCACCGTGCCCGACGCGCACCAACCGATGTTCTGCGATCGTGATGCTGCCTGCACGGCCCTGGCCATGCAGTTCATGCCCGTGGATTCGCATGCCGACGAGCTCTTCCGCGTCCTCGGTAGCGCACTGGCCCGGGTGGCCGAGGCCGCCGTCTCGCTCTACGTCCAAACCGCCGACCCGAAGAGCGATTCCTCTGAAGCAGACGTCGTGGCCTGGGCCAAGGACGTGGCCGACACGACCTCGCTGGCCCTGCAACTCGGCGACTCGATGGGGACGATCTTCGCCCATCATCTGCGGGACGCGATCGACCGTCAACGAGCCGCCCAGACGGAAGTGGTCGATCGGTCCCTGTTCCGGCTGGCGGTGGGGTTCGTGGACCTGGTCGGCTTCACGCCGCTGTCCCAGCACGCCGTTCCCGCTGAGCTGCTCTCGCTGGTCGGCGGGTTCGAGGCCCGAGCCTTCGAGGTCGCATCGGCGCACCACGGCAGAATCGTCAAACACATCGGTGACGAAGTGATGTTCGTCGCCCTGGACGCGAGCGCCGGGTGCGCGATCGCTCGAGATCTCACCAATGACTGCTCCGAGGGCATCGAACCCCGGGGCGGGGTGGCCTTCGGTGACGTGATCACCCGCCACGGCGACTATTACGGTCCGGTGGTGAATTTGGCGTCGCGCCTGGCGGAATTGGCCATTCCGAGAGAAGTGCTCGTCGACGTGGCCACCGCGTCGGCCGGGAGCGAGGCATTCGCCTTTCGCCCGGCCGGGCACCGGCTCCTGAAAGGCTTCGACACCCCGATCGAAGTCTTCTCACTCGATGCACCGACGACCGGAGGACCCGATGATCAGATCCGTGATCGATAAGTGGCACGCCTACCTCGGGGGTCAGCTGCCCGATGGGCTCGACGAACTGCTCGATGACGACGTCGTCTTCTATTCCCCGATCGTCTACACGCCCCAGAAGGGCAAGGCGGTCACGGCGCTCTACCTGCAAGCGGCGGCGGCGACGTTTCCCGGCGATGCCGCCACTCCCTCCTCGGCCGGTGGCGGCGCGTCGTCGCGGAGCTTCCACTACACGAAGGAGGTGCTGGGCGCCGACACCGCCGTCCTCGAGTTCGAGACGACCATGGAGGGCAAGTACGTGAACGGTGTCGACATCATCCGCTGTAACGACGAGGGCCGTATCGTCGAGTTCCGGGTGATGATTCGACCCCTCCAGGCGGTGAACCTCGTGCACCAGCAGATGGCGGCCACGCTCGAGCGGTTCCAGTCGAACGACTGAGGCGTGGCGTCCGTCCTCGGCCCAGTGGACAAGTCACCTGGCCGAGGCGGGGCGCCGAGGGTGGCCGGCTCAAGACGCCGCCCACCTGCGACGATGCCTACACGGTGGAAGAACGCGACCGGCCCGACGTGAGCGGCGAGACGCCGCCCGTCGTCTCCCGGCGCTCGGGACGGGTGCGAAAGAGCGACGTGGCCGTGATCCTCGAGATCGACCCCGCCGCAACCGAGCTCCTGGGTTGGGAGACACACGATCTCGCCGGGCGGACCTCACTGGATTTCATCCATCCGGCCGACCAGGAGCTGGCGGTCGAGAACTGGATGCAGATGCTCGGCTCTCCGGGCCCGGGTCGTACGATACGGATTCGGCACAAGCACCGTGACGGGTCGTGGTTGTGGTTGGCGTTGACCAACCACAACCTCCTCGATGACCCCGGTCAGAACTGCATCGTGGCCGAGATGATGGACATCTCCGACGAGATGGCATCGCCAGAGTCGTCGGAAGGGAACGGGCCTTCCGCGGTCGCCGATCCGATCCCGACCCGGCAACCACTTCGTCTCCACGAGGCCTTGGGCGCCCGGGAGCAGGTCTTGCACCGCTTGGCCGAAGCCCTCCCGCTCGGGGTCATGCAGATCGATGCCCGTGGTCGCATCGTCTACACGAACCAGAGAATGCACACGATCCTGGACGCCCCCCGGGCATACACCGTCGAAGAGCAACTCTCCACGGTGGTCGCCGAAGATCGGGAACTGATCGCCGAGGCCTTCGATGCGGTGCTGCGCAACGGGCTCGACAGCGACATCGAAGTGTGCTTGGCCGCGGCGGACGACCACGGTGACAAGGAGCTGCGCCAGTGCACCATGAGCCTTCGAGCCCTCACCGGAGACGACGGGGAGGTGACCGGGGCCATCGCCTGCGTGGTCGACGTCACCGAGAGCGTCCGCATGCGTGAGGAACTACGGATCCGAGCCACGTTCGACGAGGTGACGCGATGCCACAACCGGGCAGCGACCATGGACGCGCTCGAGGCGATCCTGGCTACGACGGACGACGGCACCCGACCGGCGGTCATCTTCGTCGACCTCGACCGATTCAAGAGCATCAACGACCGCTTCGGTCACGGCGCCGGTGACGAGCTGCTCCGAGTCGTGGCCAACCGGCTCCTGAGCGCCGTCCGCAGTGTGGACCTGGTCGGGAGGATCGGTGGCGACGAGTTCCTGGTCGTGTGCCCGGGCATCACCACCGCCGCACAGGCCATGCAGGCGGCGAATCGCGTGGCCGATTCGCTCGGCCATCAGGTTCGACTCACGACGGCGAACGTCACGTGCCAGGCCAGCATCGGGGTGGCGTGGTCGGTCGATTCCCACGACGACGCCGACGCCCTGATCGGGCAGGCCGACGCGGCCATGTACGAGTCCAAGAAGCGAGGGTCCGGCCGTCCCGTCCTCTGCGTCACATCCCGGGCCGCCGGCGAATGGCCGGAGTCCATCGCTCCGGATTGACGTCGGCCTGGGCCACGTCAGCGCCACGACGTCAGGGGAATTGCCGCCGGTCCAGGGGCGAGCCGTTCGTGGCGCGCTCGGGGTTGGTCCGTCGCTCCCGACGTACGTCGTCGAACGCGAACACGTCGGGGAAGACCCGGCGGTCGGTGAGTCGACGGAGCTGGTAGCCGTCGGGGAGTACCTCCGCCACCTCGAAGCCGCTGCACCAGTTCCCGAGGTAGCGGTCGCACACGAACACCTTGGTCCCGACGTCGAGGAGCGGGGCCGGTGTGGTCGCGGCGACGGTGTTGGTGTTGATGTTGGTGTCTTGCATCCGGCTCCTACGCCTCGGTCATGTGCTCCTCGCCGATCCAGACTCTTCGTCGCTCGGGGGTGGAAGCTGAAGGTCGACCAGGTTGATCGCCGGAGAGTTGATCTTGCCGTGGGCGGCACTCGGCCACGGGCCGCGCGTCGGTGCCGCCAGGCGCCCCTGGCTCGGACCGGCGGACGGCGGTCGCCGGCGGAGGACGGAGGGTCACCCCGGCGCCTCGTGGAACCAGGTTCCACGGCCCCCAGCAGCCGGGGGTGACCTCCGTGCCCGGTGCGCTCCGGTCGCGTCGGGCGCACGTCGACGCCCAGTATGCGCCGTTGTCCGGGCAAGGTGGAACTGGACGGTAACTTCGTGACCCCGGCGACCGTCGCGGTCGTGTCCCGGTGACGCCCGGTGGGGCGGGGACGCTGTTCGCAGCGACCGCCTCGTGGACCCTCTCACGCGCTCAAGGTCACCGGGCCCACGTGCCGAAGATAGGGCGGGATGTCCTCGCCCCGAGCACGGTGCGTCCTCCGAGCAACGACCCCCGGAACCTCTCCTCCGGGGGTCGTTGCGCGTCCGGGGCCGACCGGCGCGCCTTCCTCGCTGTCGTGCACCGTAAGGTGGCGCCGGCGACCCTGAACCTCGGAGGTGGGCGGTGCTCCTTTGGGAGAGCGGTGAAGGAGTGCGGCGCGAGGCGCGGGGGAGCGAGATGTGGTTCAAGGCCACCGCATCGAACACCCAGGGTCGGTTCTCGCTGATGGAACGGACCCTGCCCCCCGGCGGGCGCATGCCTCCCGCCCACCGTCACGTCGGGAACGACGAGGCGTACTTCGTATTGGACGGGATCGTGGAGTTCCGCGTCGCCGGTGAGGTGTTCGCGGCGTCCAGCGGGACGTTCGTGTTGGTGTCGGCGGGCGAAGCCCACACCTTTGGGAACACGACCGAAGCGCCGGCTCGGCTCCTCGTGCTCCACGCCCCCGCGTTGGATGGGTACTTCGGAGACCTGGAACGGTTGTGGGCGTCGCCCGCCCCGCCCGAGCCCGAGACGGAACGGGCGCTCATGCGACGACACGGGATGGAGCCCGCCTGAGGCCACTCCCCGCTTCGGGCCGACCGGGAGCATCAAGGTGGCCGGCTCGCGTGCCGATCCTTTCCCTATGGCAGATACCACTGAGGCAATCGCTCGCTTCCATCGGGCCGGACCGGCCGGGACCTGGCGCCACCTCGCGTTGTGTGCCGGACATCCCGAGCGCGGCTGTTGGTTTCCCGAGGAGGGCGACGACTCGACGAAGGCGTTGGCCATTTGCCGGGTGTGCCCGGTACGCGCCGAATGCCTCGACTTCGCCCTCACCACCGGCCAGTCCGAAGGGATCTGGGGCGGTGCATCCCCGGCCGAGCGGCGCCGCATGGTGCGCGCAGCGCGGCGCGCCTAGGACGTCGGTGAAGGGCCCGGGCTGCCCTTCGTGACCGAAGACCCTGTAAGCGGGGCTGCTCGGCACGCGACGCTGGCCATGTGGCCGAAATCGGCGAGCCCGATACGTCGCCCGACACCCCAGTCCTGACCACCATCGGCGTGCCGGCCACGACCACCGCCTCCTTCCCCCGAACGCCCGGCACGAGCGGCCGGCGCACCGGCCGGATCCGGTCGTCGCTGGGCCTCGCCACCTTGCTGGTCGTGTTGTTCCTCACCTTCTTGGACAACACGGTGGTGAGCGCCACCTTGGCCGCCGTGCAGTCGAGCCTGCACGCCGGCGTGAGCCAGCTCCAGTGGGTCGTCGCCGCCTACGCCCTCGTGTTCGCTGCCTTCATGCTCACCGCGGGCACGCTCGGGGACCTCTTCGGGCGCAAGAAAGTGATGCTCTGCGGCGTGATCGTCTTTTGCGCGGGGTCGCTCATGGGCGCGCTGGCGGCGAACGCCCCCATGTTGATCGCCGGCCGGGCCGTCATGGGGCTCGGGGCGGCCGCCTCCGAGCCCGGGACGCTGTCGATGATCCGCCACCTCTACCCCGACGCCAAGGTCCGGGCCCGGGCCTTGGGCGCGTGGGCGGCGGTGTCGGGCCTGGCGCTGGCCATGGGGCCGGTGATCGGCGGCGTCCTGGTGGGGGTGTACTCGTGGCGGGCCGTGTTCTGGTTCAACGTCTTCTTCGGGCTCGTCGCCCTCACCGGGGCGGCTGCCGTCCTGCCCGAGTCCTCGGACCGTGGCCGTGCCCATCTCGACGTGGCCGGGTTCGTGCTCGGGGCCGGAGCGCTGTGTGCCGTCACCTACGCGACGATCGCCGGTGAGTCGCGGGGGTACTCGAACCCGACGATCGAGCTGCTCTACGCGACGGCCGCCGTCTTGTTCGTCGCCTTCGTGTGGGCGGAGCGGCGGGCGCAGAACCCGGTCCTCAACCTGCGCTATTTCCGGCGCAAGATGTTCGCCGGGTCGAATTTGGTGGCCTTTTGCACCTATTTCGGCACCTTCTCGATCTTCTTCTTCGTCGCCCTCTACCTCCAGGTGGTCGGATCGACCACCGGCTACGGGCTGGCACTGCTCTTCCTGCCCATGGCGACGGGGATGATCCTCGCCTCCCTGGTCGCCGGTCGGTGGGTGGCCCGCTCGGGACCGCGGGTACCCATGACGGTGGGGTGCGTGCTCGCCGGGGTGGGCATGTTGCTCACCGACTGGGTCCTCACCCCGACCTCGGGCCTGTCGACGCTGGGATGGACGATGTCGCTGGCCGGCATCGGCATCGGCATCGTCGTGGTGCCGGTGACGGCTTCGGCGTTGAGCTCGATCCCCGCCGAGCACTCGGGGATGGCCGCGTCGATGACCAACACCAGCCGGGAGCTCGGGGCCGTCACCGGCGTCGCCGTGCTCGGGTCCCTGGTCAACGGCGTGCTGGTGGCATCGCTCGTAAGCCGACTGAACGCCCTCGGTGTACCGAAATCGTTCCAGAACTCGGTGGTGGCGGCCGTGACCACCGGCACCTTCAACGGCCAGGCGGGGGCGGCCGCGAAAGCGAACCCGGCCTTGGCCAAGATGGTCGTCGAGGTCGAACATGCGGCGTGGGGGGCCTTTTCCAGCGGAGTCGACTGGTCGCTCGCGGTCGCCGGCGTCTTGATGCTGTGTTGCGCCGTCCTCGCCGCCTTCACCATGCGAGCCAGCGCGCTGAGCACGGAGGAGGCGATCTCCGGCAGTGGCGAGCATCTTGCCTGGCACCACGGGCACCCTCGCCCCGGGCCCGGCGCCGGGGCCGGCCCCGTGGCACCGGCCCGACCGGTCACCAACCGCTAGGACGGCGACCCGGTGGTGGCCAGCTCCGGCCGCAGTGCCAGCTCGCCGGCGGGCTTCGGCCTGCCGATGCAGTACCCCTGGGCGAAATCGCATCCGAGCTCGCCCAGCAGCGCCAGCGTCTCGGCGTTCTCGATCCCCTCGGCGACGATGCGCAGTCCCATGGCGTGGCCGAGCTCGATGGTCGATCGGACGAGGTCGAGGTCCCGATCGCTGTCGCGCCCTTCGAGGTTGGCGATGAACGAGCGGTCGAGCTTGAGCTCTCCCACGGCCAGGCTGCTGAGATAGGCGAGGGAGGTGACGCCGGCGCCGAAGTCGTCGATCGACACGACGAGGCCGATGTCGCGCAATTCCTCGATGACGTGTCGGGCGGTCTCGAAATCCGAGATGACCAGGGTCTCGGTGATCTCCACCACCAGGGCACCAGCCGGCAGGTGGTGGGCCTCGAGTCGGTCCCGGACCATGTCCACGAATCCCGGCTCGAGAAGGTTGGTCGGCGAGACGTTCACGGACACGGTCAGGGCGCGGCCGCCTTCGCGCCACGCGGCACACTGGGCGGTCGCCTCGGCGACGACCCAGTTCGTGATGGCGCTCATGAGGCCCGCCTCCTCCGCCACCGGCAGGAACTTGACCGGCGCCAGCAGGCCGAGGCGCGGATGGGCCCATCGCAGCAACGCCTCGACGGCCTGGATCTCCCCGCTGCGCAGGTCGAGCTGCGGTTGGTAGTGCAAGACGAGATCGCCGCTGTCGATGCTCGCTCGCAGCTCCTCGACCAGGCGCATCTGATCACCGTCGTCATCGAGCTCCTGCTCGTAGCTGGCGGACGAGGTGTTCCCCAATTTGGCCCGGTACATGGCCACGTCCGCACACCACACGAGGCCGGCGCTGTCGCTGGCGTCGGCCGGCGCCAGGGCGATGCCGATGCTCGCGCTGACGTTGGCCGTGACGACATCGAGGGAGAACGGGTCGGCCAGGCTGGCCGTGAGCCGGTCGGCGACCAGCGCGGCGTACTGGGCATCGCTGTCCATGAGCACGACGGCGAATTCGTCGCCGCCGAGCCGGACGAGCAGGTCCGTGTCCCGCAGGGCGCACGAGAGCCGAGCGCCCAATTGCCGGAGGAGCTCGTCGCCCGCCGGATGACCGAAGGTGTCGTTGATCTCCTTGAAGTGATTGAGGTCGACGAAGAGGAAGGCCAGGTTGCGCTCCGGGGTGTCCATGGCTCCGCACTCGGCGAAGAACGCGTCGAGCACCCGGAAGAGATATCGGCGATTGTGCAAGCCGGTCAGGTCGTCGGTGACCGATTGGCGGTGGCGCTCCTGGCTCAGGGCCTTCATCTCCCGGACCGACAGGGCGAGGCGCACACCGACGGCCGCCAGCGCGGCCGTGGCCAGGGCGACGGCGACCCGGCTGAGCGAGTGCAGGCTGCCGACGCAGAGGATGACCAGCGCCGACACCGCGGCCAGGTTGGGGAGGACGAATCCGGCCGGCCGCGCCGGGGCCAGGGGGTTCGAGGGTCGTGGTCGGACCCAGACGGCCGACGCCATGACCACGATGGCCGCCGGCCAGGCGATGGCGTTGGACACCGTGCCGAAGCGGGTGGCCCCGAACGAATTCTGGAAGAGGTTGGCCGTGTCGCCCACGACGTTGAGGGCCATGCCGACGGCGAGAAGGATCCACGGGGTCTTGCGCCGCCCGGAGAGCACGGCGAAGCCCGCGGCCACCAGCCCGAGCAAGACGACATCGCCGATCGGGTACGCCAGCGCCGTGGCCGTGGCCAGGGCACTACGGCCCGTCGAGCTCACGATGGCGTGGAAGGCGAACGCGGCGCACACGGCCCCGGCTCCGAGCCCGGCGATCGCCCCGTCGAGCCAATTGGGCGACGCCATCCGCCGGACCTCACCGCGCATGAAGAACACCACCGCGACGTACGCGAGTGGGTAGAAGGCCAGGTAGAAGAGGTCGGCCAACGACGGCGTGGGGGGCGTCGCCCCGCCGAGCGACTCGATGGTCAAGACCAGGTCGCCGAGGGTCCACGCCAGCAAGGCCGCGCCGAGGACCAGTGCCGTCTCCCGGCCCGGGCGCCGGAGCAGGCCGCGGGCGATGCACAGGGCACTGGCGACCAGCTCGACACCGCCGACGACCCAACCGTCGAGCCAGATCCAGGTCTGGCCCTCGTGTCGCAGGAGCAGCGACGCCAGATACCCGATGAGCACGAACCCGAGGAGCCCGAAGGTGCACCGCACCGCCGTCCGGCCGGGCGTCGGGGCCGGGGCCAGGTCGCGCCGGGAACGTCGATCGCCCGCATCGGTGGCCACCGGAGAGGGTCGACGCCTCCAGGCCCGAACTTGAGGCGAGGAGGCGTCGGCCTCGGCGGACGCGTTCTCGGCCCATGATGGTCGGGTGACCACCACCTCGACCCGATGGCTTGGGCGCGGCGTCGTGGTGGTCGCCGTCGGGGTCGTCGTGGTGGTGGCGTCGCGCGCCCGTCCGTTCACCTGGCCGGCCGACATCGTCACCTCGGTGGCCCTGGTGAGCCTGGTGGTCGCCGTGCTCGTCCAGCGTCGGGCGCCCCGCCCGCCGTCGTGGATCGAGCGGCGCCCCCGCGTCCTCGGGGCGCGGGCGCCGCACCCCGACAGATGGCGATGGGGGATCTGGGCCCTGCCCGTCGCCGCCATCGCGGCCTGGGAGCTGTTCTGTTACTTCGGTTCGCCGCGGGCCGCGCACCCCACGCTGAGCTCGATGCTCGACGTGCTCACCGCCACAGTGTGGGGTCGGGGAGCCGCGTTCGCGGCCTGGCTGGTCCTCGGTTGGTTCGTGGTGACCCGGTGACCTGGCGAGCCGTCACGCTCGCGGTGTGGGGGTGTCTCGGTGCCGTACTGGTCGCCGGTGCGGTGGTGGCACATACCTCCAAGGGCCGGTGGCCCGATGCCGGCGCCCTGTTCCGCCTCCTCACCGCGAGCGCGCTCGGACGGCTGGCGGTCATCGCGGGATGGATGTGGCTGGGCTGGCACGTCTTTGCCCGCTGAGGTCGGCGGGAAGCACCGACAGCCCGAAGATCACGGCCACGATCGCGGCCATCAAGGACAACACGGCACCGACGTCGGAGGTGGGATTGCCCCCAGCGGACTCGACCAGGACACCGGTGACGGCGATCCAGGCCAACGAACGCCACGGGAGCCGGCGCGCCGCCAGGTCGAGTATCACCAGCATGGCGCTGACGGCCAGGAGGTAGTAGCTGGCGAACCACACCTCGCCCACCAGGCGGGCAGCCAGGCACGCGGCCACGAGCCCGATGAGGGCGACCGGGGCGAGCAGGAGATGGCGCGCCCGCCATCGCGCCCACAGACACAGTGCCGCCGCCAACAGGATCGGGCCGTCTCGGGCCACGAGCAACTTGTCCGATACCGACAGGGCCGACTTGCCGAGCAGCGTGCCGCCGCTCAGTGACGTGATCCCGGCGGCGTCGACGGCGTCGAGCGTCCGGATCGTGGCCGCGGGGTCGGCGACATAGAAGGGGAGGACGACGCACGCCACCACGGCCGCCGCCGACGCCAGCACCCGTCCGCGCTCGCGCCAACCCGGCGCGGCGGTCACCACGGCCAGCAACGGGAGAATGGCGAACTGCTTGCAGGCGAAGGCGGCGCCGAAGAGCACCCCGGTCGCGACCCATCGTCGACGCAGGGCCTCGGCCACCGCGGCGGCGATCAGGCCCACGCACACCAGGTCTTGCGGATGGAACGTCTCGACGATGCCGTCGCTCGCCGCCGGCATCACCGCCAGCACGGCCACGAGGAACACCTCGGCCCAGCCCCCCCCTGCGCCGGCGACGCGCAGCAGACGGACACACCCGGCCACCAGCGCGATCCACGCCAGGATGCCGAGCAGCGCCTGCGATCGATACCACGGCGTTGCGTGCGAACGGCACGCCGGCACGAAACCACGCAACGCCGTCGGCACTTGGTCGTCGCACCAGGTCGGGGACCCGAGGACGGGACGGAGCGCGGCTACAAGGGGGGCGGCCAGCAGGGGGTAGCCCGGAGGCTGCGGGAGCGTCTCGGCCCGCGCTGTCGCGACCAGGTCGCCGTGGGACAAGGCGGTGGTGGGCCGGACCACCCCGTAGGCGTCGTCGAGCGCAGGGCCACCGCGCCAGGCGACGATCCCCACGAACACCACCACGACGGCCAGGCCCAGCGCCAGGCGCACGCCCCTCGACAAGGCCCGATCGACGGTCATCGGGTCCCCATCCCACAGATCGTGCCACCCGAAAGACAAGGACGGTGGCGGTCGCGCCGCCCGACGCGGCGCTCGGTTCGGGCCGGCTTCAGTCGACCGCGCCCGCCGGTGACCGCATCGGGTCGGACGGCCTGCGGGCCACGGCCACGGCCACGGCCGATGTCAGGTCGAGGTCGTGGCCGTCGAACCCGTGACCGGGGAACTGCGCGGGGTCGTCGTAGAGGATGGCGTCGAGCAGCGCCGACGCACCTGCCGATTTCCATGCTGCGGCCATCGAGCCTCCTTCCCTGGATGGGGGCGAGGATTGCCCAGTCCCACCAGGCTACGACCCGGTCCGGGGCGGTGTCGCCGTCAAAGTTGACGAACCGTCAGGTGACGACGACCTGGTCGCCCCGGTTCCCGCCTGCCGGGGTCGGCAGCACTCGCACCGTCGGACCCATCTGGCCCCGACCTGGCCTCGATGGGGCCGCGCTCCGTCACCATCGGTTGGACAACGGGGCGAAAACAGTCACGGAGAGTGCTTACGTGGGTACGAGGGGTTGCCGATAGCTGGCACATGACGGAGCGTGGCGGGGTCGGTGGCGCAACCCCGCGGGGGGTGGCTCCATCCGGGTGGCGCGGGCGTCTGAGCTGCCTGTTGACCGTCCTCGAGGCCGTGGCCCTGGTGGTGCTGGTGGCCCATCTCGATGCCCCGACCCCCTATGCGCCGGCGGTCACGGCCTCGCGCGTCCTGGCGCACCCCCGAACCCCACACCGGGTGTCCTCGGACGCGTCCACCCTGGCCGCCACCCCCACGGCCACCACGGCGCCCCCCGCCCGTCTGCCGACCCCGCCGGCGCCCACGACGACGACGCCCACGACGACGCCTCCGGCGCCGATCCCGACACCGACCCCGGCGCCCGCGCCGACGCCCACCGCCGTGCCGGCGCCCGCGCCGACGCCCACCACCGCCGACCCGGCCGCCAACGTCCCCCCCTCACCGGACTTCCTTGCCGATTGCTCGTCCTCGGTCTACGACGACTCCACCCGGTGCGTGGACGCCACCGTGGCGGCGATCACCAACGCCCGCGCCACCGAAGGAATCGCCCCGTTGGTCCTGCCCTCCAATTGGACCCAGTTGACCGCCGACGAGCAGACGTTCGTCATGACCAACCTCGAGCGCACGGCCCGCGGCCTGCCGGCGCTGTCGGCCCTGGCGACAGCGCTCGACGCTGCGGCCCAGCAGGGCGCGGTCGAGAGCCAGGACCCGTCGCCGCCCACGGGCTTCCCCTACACCCAATGGGGGTCGAACTGGGCCGGTGAGATGGGCAACCCCCTCGAAGCGCTCTACTACTGGATGTACGACGATGGTCCCGGTTCGTCGAACATCGACTGCACGCCGACGAACTCCTCGGGATGTTGGGGACATCGGCAGAACATCCTCATGACCCTGGCCTGCCACCCGTGCGTGATGGGGGCGGGGTACGACGCCACCGGCTACCAGAACACCCCGAGCGTCACCGAGTTGCTGGTGGACACGTCGGGCACTCCGGCGACCGACTTCACGTGGGCCGAGGAGCAGGCGTCCTTGTCCTGAGCCGGGCAACCTCGACCGGCCGGCGAGACGGCCCGGCGGCCTCGGTCGTCGCGCATAGCGCATCGCCCATGGCGCCGCCACGTGCCAGGGTGGAGCCATGGGAGGGGGACGACGCCGACGGCCCGCCGCCATGCGGTGCTCGGGATCAGGACCCTGAGCGGTGTTCGGGGTGGCCACGCCGACGGCGTACGTGGCGACGGTCGCCCTCGGAGCGGCGCTGTGCACCGGCTTGTGCGTGGCCGCGCGCCGACGACCCGGGCCGTGGACCCCGAGAGCGGCGCGCCTGATCGGGCTCGTCCTGCTGGCCGACGCCGTCAGCTATGTCGTCGCACTCGTCGTGGCCGGGACGTTCTCGTGGTCCGCATCGCTGCCCCTGGCCCTGTGCGACATGGCCGTGATCGTGGCCGGGGTGGCGTGCTTCACGTTGGACCCGCGCTTGGTCGAGCTGACCTACTTCTGGGGGCTGGCCGGGACGCTCCAGGGCGTGCTCACCCCGGACCTCGGGGTGGGGTTCCCCCATCTCGTCTTCTTCCAGTACGTCGTGGGCCATGTCGCCATCGTCACCGCCGCTTTGTTCCTCGTCGTCGGGATGCGGATCGAGCCTCGCCCGGGCGCGGTGCGGCGCGTGTTCGCCATCACGGTGGGTTACGCGCTGTTCGTGGGACTCATCGACGCCGTGAGTGGCGCCGACTACATGTACCTGCGCGCGCCGCCGGGGGAATGGACCCTGTTGCGGCTGCTCGGGCCGTGGCCGTGGTACCTGGTGTCGGCCACCGGCGTGGCCTTCGTGCTCCTCGTGCTCCTCGACCTGCCTTTCGTGCTGCGCCGACACCATGGCGGCGCCCCATGAACGGCGACGCCGGCCGGCGCGGCGCGTGACCGACCCCGAGGGCAAGAACGAGATCGCAGCGACGGGGTCCCTCACCGGCCGGCTGCACCTGGTGGGCTGGCGGGACCCGAAGGTGGTGGCCCTGGCGCTGGTGGCCATGGCCGCCGGCTTCGGCCAATTCGGGGCCACGGCGGCGCTCGGCGACGTGGCCCGCGGCTTCGGACGGGTCGTCCCCGGTGCGAGCCTGGCGGACCAGGCCGGCCTGTCGTTGTCGGCCATCGGCCTCGGCCTGGCCGTGATCCGACTGGCCTCGCTCGGCAGCCTCCCGTTGGCCGGGGCGGCCGACCGCCTCGGACGCCGGCGCGTCCTGCTCTCCACCTGTGCGCTCGGCCTGGCCTGCACGGCGGCTGCCGCCTTGAGCCCGGGCTACTGGTGGTTCATCGCCGTGTTCGCCCTGGGTCGGCCGTTCATGAGCGCCTCCGCCGCCCTGACCCAGGTCGGTGCGGCGGAGCACACGGCATCGAGCGACCGGGCCAAGGCCATCGCCCTCGTCGCCGGCGGCTACGGCATCGGCGCCGGGCTGACCGCCGTCCTCCACGGGCTGGCGGAAGGCACCCTGGGTTTCCGCGGCATCTTCGGGCTGGCCCTCGTGCCCCTTGTCCTGCTGCCGCTCGTCGGCCGGCGGATCACCGAGCCCGAGCGCTTCGCGGTGGCCGAGGCCGAGACCGAGCACCCCACCCCGGTGTTGGGCGCAGTGGCGCGGCCCTTTCGCCGACGCCTGGCCGTGGTGGCCGCCCTGGCCTTCGCCGTGTCGGTCGTGACCGGTCCGGCCAACAGCCTGACCTTCCTCTATGCCGAGAACACCCTCCACCTGCCGGGGGCGGCCACCGCCGCCATGGTGGTCGCCGCCGGTGCGTTCGGCCTCGCCGGGCTCGTCGTCGGGCGCTGGCTGGCCGACCATCTCGGCCGCCGCCCCACCGGTGCGTTGGCCATGGGCGCCCTGTGCCTCTTCGGCGTCGTCGCCTACAGCGGGTCGCGGCCCGCGCTCTTCATCGGCTACGAACTCGGCGTGCTGGCCGCCTCGACCTTCGCGCCGGCCGGCGGCGCGCTGGCCAACGAACTGTTCCCCACGGACGTGCGGGCCTCGGTGGCCGGGTGGAACGTCACCGCCGGCGTGCTCGGCGCCGCCGCCGGGCTGGTGGCCTTCGGCGAGATCGCCACCGTCGCCGGCAGCTACGGCGCGGCGGCCGCCATCGTGTTCCTCCCGGTGCTCGCCACCATCGCGTTGTTCTTGCTGCTCCCCGAGACGCGCGGGCGTGAGCCCGAGGACCTGTGGACGGCGAGCGGGCGGTCGGAGTGACGTCGGATTGCCGTCGCCGCGGGGAGCGCTCGCCGAGCCGCCGTCGCCGGGGAACGCTACGGTCGGGTTCGTGGACCTCGTCGAGGCTTTGCGCACCACCGGCGCCGTACGCCAATTCACCGACGAGGCCGTGGCCGACGACGTCGTGTGGCGACTGCTCGACGCGGCCCGTTTTGCCCCCAACGGGGGAAATCGCCAAGCCTGGCGCGTCATCGTGGTACGCGACCGGGCGCGCAAGATCGCCCTGCGCGACAGCTATCTCCCCGGGTGGTACGAGTACCTGGCCCAGGCCTCGGCCGGCCTGACACCGTGGGCGCCGGTGACCGACACCGAGGCCGAGGCCCGGGCGATGGCCGGTGCGCCGGCCATCGCCGCCGCCGCCGGCGAGGGGCCGGGCGGCTTCGCCGAGCACCTCGAGGACGTGCCCCTACTTCTCGTCTTGCTGGCCGACCTGCGCAAGTTGGCGGCCGTCGACCGCGGCTTCGACCGCTACACGTTGGTGGGGGGAGCGTCGATCTATCCGTTCGCCTGGAGCATCCTACTGGCGGCGCGGGCCGAGGGACTGGCCGGGGTCATGACGACGATGGCCACGCGCCGCGAGCCCGAAATTCGTGACCTGCTCAACGTGCCCGACCACTTCGCGGTGGCCGGGATCCTCGCTCTCGGCCGTGCCGTGCACCAGCCCACCCGGCTCCGTCGCGACCCGGTCGAAGCGTTCACCACCCTCGACGGTTTCGACGGCCCCCCGCTCGATCACTGACGGAGACGACCGGCCCGGGGCGTCAGAAGATGCCCGCCTCGAGACCGGCGACCAGCGCGGCACCGAGCTCCGTCGCTTGGTCGAGGTGCGAGGGCGCGATATCCCCGACGACGAGGAGCGGGGGGAGCACCAGGCGCCAGCGCAGGCCGGCCGCGACGCGTTCCACCGAGGAGCGTGCCCCGTCCACGTCGGTGTCACCCTTCACGACCAGCGCATAGGGGAGCCCGACGGTGCGCTCGAGCAGGGGGTAGTAGATGCGCTCGAAGAAGTCCTTGAGCGCTCCCGACATGTACCCGAAACGGGCCGGGGTGGCCAGGAGCAGGCCGCGGCACCAGGTCACGTCGTCGGGCCCGGCGTCGAACGCCGAACTGACGCGCACGTCGAGATCGGTCTCGGCCGCCGAGCGCGCCCCGGCCACGGCGGCGTCGCACAATCGGCTGGTCGATCCCTGCCGGGAGTGGTGCACGACGAGCAGGCGAGGGGCCGGGGGCACGCGCCGATCGTAGGGACCGTGACCGCGGTCGGGGACACGGCCGCGCCTCGGGCCCGAAGGCAGCTGTCATGATGTGGCGATGTCGGGCCCGGAGCGCCACCACGGCGGCGGAGCAGGAACGGCCTCCGCCAGCCGGGCACCGCGATCGCTGGGGCTGGTGCTGGCGGTCGTGTGCGTCGGCCAATTCATGGTCGTGTTGGATGAGACGATGTCTCCGGTAATGCGCTAGCATGGAGGCATGGCCAAGAACACAAACCACCAGACCAGGGTACTGATCGCCGCCCGCCTGAGCGTGGCCGGGGACCGAGCCGAGGAGTCCCGCATCGAGCGGGACGAGGAGTGCGCCCGAGAATGGGCAGCCGCCGCCGGGTACGAGGTGGTGACCGTCACCCGAGACCGGGGCGTGTCCGGTGGCGTGTCGCCATTCAAGCGTCCGAGCCTCGGACCATGGCTGACCGACGCCGACAAGATCCGGCGGTACGACGTGATCGTCGCCTCGACCATCGACAGGTTCGGACGATCGGCCCGAGACCTCGATGCCCTGAAGCTGTGGGCCGAGGAGAACGGCAAGAAGCTGATCGTGCTGAAGCCGGACCTCGTCTGGCCGGTGCCGTCCGGTGCCGCCGGGAGCACATACAAGATCCTGTGGGGCCTGCTCGCCGACCTGGCCGAGATCGAGCGGGACATCATCACCGAGCGCATCGCCGGGGGCATCGGCAAGGCCAAGGCCAACGGAGCGTTCATCGGTAAACCGACGTGGGGGTTCCGCAGTGTCGGCCAGAAGTACAACCGGACCCTGGAGCCGGACCCCGCCCTGGAGCCGGTGCTGCGTGAACTGATCGAGCGGGCGATGGCCGGTGCCGGTTTCCGAGAGCTGGCCCGGTGGCTCGACACCACGGGCCACCGCTCGCCGTCGGCAGGCAAGCCGGTGAAGGGCAAGGGCGGAACGACCACCGCCTCCGAGCTGTGGTCGCCGACGAGCGTGGCGCAGATCCTGCGCTCGACGGACCTGAAGGGCATCCGGGTGGATGCCGCCGGGCGCACGACGCACCGGTTCGCCGGGTTGTTGAGCGCCGGGAAGTGGAACGACCTACAGGCGAAGCTGCCCAAGGGCCAGCGTGGGCCGGTGACCTCGGAGACGACCATGCTGACCGGGATCGCCCGCTGTGAGAAGTGCGGAGGACCGCTCTACCGCATCGCCGCCCCGAGCGTGCCCGGTGGATTCAACTACCGGTGCAAGGGCACCGACCAGGCCCCGAGCACCTGTGGCGTGAACGTTCCCGTGGATGACCTCGACGCCTGGGTCGATCGCTGGTTCACGGAGGACGGGCCGTTCGCCGGGGTCGAGATCGTCGAGACCACGATCGTGCCGGGCGAGGACCACACCGCCGAGGCCGACGACCTGAAGGCCGAGATCGCCGGACTGGACATCGACGGCCCGGACTACGTCGCCACGCACGCCGACCTGGTGGCCCGTCTGCGGGCCGTACAGGCCCGACCGTCCGAGCCGGACCAGATCATCGAGCGCCCCACCGGCCAGACCGTAGGTGACGTGTGGGCCGGGCTGACGCAAGCGCAGCGCCGGGCCTACCTGCTCGCCACCGGGATGGAGGTGCGGGTGCTGTCGAGTGGCACGATCCGCAAGACGCCGGGGGCCGAGATCCGTTACCCGGTGGGCGACCCGCACAAGGTGATCGGGACGCTTCATGGCATTGTGGAGACCGCCGCCTGATGACCGACGACGACGACTTCACCCCGATCCCGGTCTACGTCCCCGGCGACGTGCCGATCGAGAACCCCGACGAGGAGACCGTACCGACGTGGCCCGCACCGAAGAAGGTGCCGCCGCCGCCGGGCTGACGGCCCCCAGGTCCCCGCAGACACCGCCCCCGCTACCGGCGGGGGCAGTGTGCTGTACGGGGTGCTGGAGGGACCGGGGCGCTCGATCCTTGCGGCTGCAACCTGTAGGACACCTAAGTACCGGGTTTTGGTCGCCGTCCGTGCTCCGTCCCAGGTCACGGGGTCGTCGCACATAATAGCGGTGCCATCAGTCCGTAATAGAGGCTACGGACAGCGCTGCAAGGGCTGCGCCGTGTTGCGAACCACCTGCAACCCACGGCACCCTGTAGGGCACGCCGGGAGACCGGTGGCAAGTAGTACGCACCGGTAACAGCCAACGGTGTAGGACGCCCGAGAGGGTGGGCCGGTTCCGTAGTGGGACCTGTGGCGCAGCGGCTGCGCTCGTTGACCCGTCACGTACCGACGGGACCGAGTGAGGAGCACGCACCATGCCGCAACTACGCCACCCCCGACCCGGCGACCCGCCGACCGACCCCGACTACCTGACGCCCGTTGGCGTCATCGCCCCCGACCGCCGCACCGAAGTCGAGCGCCGTCGAGACCGTGAGGCAGCCGCCTTCCGACTGTGGCTCGACTCCGACGACCCGGCGACCGGTCAGCGCACCGCCCGACCGCTGTTGCCGGTCAACATCGCCGCCGGGTCGCTCGGGCTGTCCCGAGATGCCATGTACCGGTGGTGCCGCTCGGGCTGTCCGTTCGCCGTCAAGGTCGGTCTCCGGGGCTGGCGCATCGTCCCCGAACTGCTCGACGCCTACCGTGCCGGACGGCTGTCATGAACGCCGACGAGCGCAGTCGACAGGTCGCCGGGGACCGGCTGTGGCTGGCCGAGTTCATCGCCGATGAAGCGTTCTACGCCCACGACGACGACGACGACGCCGCCAACCTTCACGCCCTCCGGGTCCGCCTGGAACGTGACGGGCTGGACCGGGTGACGCCATGAGGGCGTACACGTCGGACCTGAGGGCCGATGCTGACCGCATGCTCGCCGACATCGGCGCACCGCCCTCGGGCACCGAGGTGCGCCACGAAGTCGAGGGCGACGGCCGGGTGCTGAAGGTGTGGCACGGCAACGGCGTGCGGGTGCTCTGGTCCGACGGCACCGTGTCGGCCGTGCTGGTCCCGTCACTGTCGTGGGACGGGCAACGGCGCTTGCACCCGGTCGCCCTCGTCCACGACATCGGCGACGACACGCCGACGGCGTCGGACATGCTGCACCCGGTCGAGTGGCTCGGGTTCTTCAGCCGTGAACGGGTGCCGCCCGTCTTCGTGTTGCCGTACCTGGTGCCCGAGGGTCGGCAGACCGCCGTCTACAGTGCGCCGAAGGTCGGCAAGTCCCTGCTGTCGCTGGACGTGGCTGCTGCTGCGGCGTCGGGTCGGTCAGTGCTCGGAGACGACCCGGCGCTGCCCGTGCGGGTCGTATACCTCGATCTGGAGATGTCCGACGACGACCTGCGGGACCGGCTCGACGCCATGGGCTACACGGTCGAGGACGAACATGCACTCGCCGAGCACTTCGCTTACTTCGTGCTGCCGAACTTGCCACCGCTCGACACGGACCGGGGCGGCAAGGCGTTGCGTCAGATCACCAGGGCGCACCGTGCTGACGTGGTCATCATCGACACCACGTCGAGGGTGATCAGTGGGGCTGAGAACGACGCCGACACGTTCGCCGCACTGTACGCCCACACCGGACAACGGCTGAAGCGGGACGGCGTCGGACTGCTACGCCTTGACCACGCCGGACACAAGGACACCGGTTCGGCCCGAGGGTCGTCGGCGAAGGCTGCCGACGTGGACACCGTCTACCGGCTGGCCAAGTCGTCGGCGGGTCTATTCACGCTGAAGCATGGCGGCGTCACCCGTGTACCGTTCATGCCCGACGACATCACCATACGGCGGCACCTCGACCCACTGCGCCACGTCATCGAGGGTAGTGGCGTCACCGACGCCGTGGCCGACGTGGTGGGGTGGCTCGACAAGGCGGGCACGCCGAACACGGCGAGCGTGCGGGACTGCGGCGGGCTGTTACGGCTCGCCGGACTGAAGCGGTCACAAGCGGACATCACCGCAGCCGTCAAGGTGCGCAAGACTCGCCAGAGTGTTACGGAGCACTCCGTAACGCTCCCCGACGAGGACGCTGCATAACGCTGCGTAACGCTGCGGGCGGCGCATTGTTCTCGCAGGTCGGAACGCCCGCAGCGTTACACGTAACACCACGTAACACGACGGTCCGCACTGTTACGCACGCCCCCACCCCACGTAGTGGGTGGGGCGTGCGAGTGTCACGCCGTAACACCCCAAGAACAGGGCCGTTCTACGTCCGTAGAACTTCTTTCCACAATGACTGCAAGAGACTGCAACACGATGCAAGAACATGGGAAGTGCCGAGGGATGCTGTAGGTGGACGCCCCCGCACGCCATCCGATGAAGGGTCACACCATGCACAGTTCGCCCACGATGTATTCCGCACCCGAGTTAGCGAGGCTACTCGGTTGTGATGTCCGGACGCTCGACGCCACGGTCGGATTACCTCGACCCGTACAGGTCGGCGCTTCAGGCCGTCGTCGTTACTCCCGAGCCGCCGTAGAGGCATGGCTCCGAGGTGTCCACCTCGACGCCGCCGATCTGTTCGTCATCGCCGAGGGTGGCCGAGCACCGGCGCAGGAGTACGGCCACGACATTGGATGGCAAGGTGGCGGCCACACGGCGTTGGCGTGACGATCGAGCCGGAAGACCTGATGTTCGCCGACAACGGTGCTGGCACATCGGCACTGATACCGAGGAGGTGGAACGGTCCTCGACTCACCACGCCGACGCCCGAGGAGTTGTTCCTCGATGAAGTTTGGAGCCGATCGTGAGCAAGCACGACATGACGAAGGTCACCTACGTGGCGAGACGCCACACGCTGTAGCGCACGCACCTCGATACCTGGGCTGAAAGAAAAGGAGTGGCCCGCCAGGCGAAAAGGAGGGCCTCGCCTTTTCCTCCCCAGTTTCGCCAGGAGCGCTCAGGTTGTGGGGAATACACCACTCGGAATAGACCCTATCTACTTTCTGTGGACACTCCCGACTTACAGGTACCTGGGGGCGGACATCGACTCTACGTGCCATGTGCACGGACCGGCCTGGTCTGTCACCCACTCCCCGTGGATCTCACAGGTCGATCCCCGAGGTCTCCAAGGGCCGAAAAAGTAGCCCTCTACCTGCATGTTTGTCACGACGCCAGAACGATCAAGCCCCCACCTCCTGGCTCCCCGAAAGCCTACCGATCTAATGGCATCGCTCGACTTTCGCCAGGACAGCCCTCACGATGTAAGGGTGCCCGAATGAGCACCTCAGAATAGACCCTATGGCACTCCGAAAAGAGGGCAACAGAATGGCACACACATCAGTCCTTGGCGAAGTCAATGCCCTGTTCAGGACGCTCGACTTGACCCCCGAGGCGACTGCCCTGGTGGCTGTGGCACGCTCGTTGGCTCGCCGGATCGACCAGTCGGAAGGCATCGTGTCCGGCGCAGTCGCAGCAGCGATCCCCGGCATCGCCCGACAACTCTCCGACCTGATCTCCACGATCGTGGAAATGTGTACGGACACCGAGGTCGACACGTACCTCGACGGACTGATCAACGGACCGACGACCGACGCACCCGTCATCTGGCCCCGAGTCGTCAATGGGTTCGTGCTCGATCATGACGACCCGGTGGACCCTGAGACTGGTGAACGTCTCACCGGCCAGGCCCTCGCCGACGTGCTCGCCATTCGTGACCGAGGCATCAAGCCAGACTTCGACGCCGATCTTGACGCAGCCATCGACGCAGCGCTCGACGGCGCTGGTTACGACGACGAGGACGACGAGTGAGTGGGAACCAGTGGAAGCGTCGAGGTGTCGCTCGCACTGGCGCCACGCCCGGACGCAGTGGTGTCGAGTGGGAACGCTGCAAGGCGACGGTGAGGGAACGCAGCGGAGGGTTTTGCGAGTTGCCGGGGTGCCACAAGATGATCCCGACCGACGTTGACAAGAACGATCCCCGAGCGGGCGAAGTTGACCACTACCCCGACAGTCTCGCCCGAATGAAACGGCTCCTCGGTGAGAACACCGCAGAGTTCCGACGGGCTGCGAACAGCCCACAACGATGCCGGTACGTGCATCGCCGATGCCATCAAGAAGGAAGGCCAGCAGTATGAGTAAGACACCCGAGATGATCAACCTGCGTCGGGCCGTCCTGGCCAACCTGGACGCTCGCAGTCGTTCACGCAGCGCTACCTCGCAGCAGCAACGTAACGTCTGTGACGTACAGCGTGCGCTCAGTGTGCTGCCCGTGAAGGTCACGTACGCCGCCCTGGTGGCGAGCGGACAGAAGACGACCGGCGACCTGTGTCGGCAAGCACGCCGCATCATCGGACTCCCGACGAAGAAGAAGACCAAGACCACCCTGCTCATGCCGGTGGCCGACCAGACGTTAGAGCGTGCGTCCCAGGCCGCTGGCCTTGGCGCTGCGAAGTTCCTCCTCCCCGACGAGGTCAGGGCGCTCCACGTCTACGACTACGTGACCCGCAGCGGTGCGACCGAGGACGACATCCGTGAGATCCTGGCGACCTTGTCCCCGGCGCAGACTGAAGCGCTGACACGCATCACGGCTGGTGCTCGACAGTGAACGGCCCGAGTCACGCCGTGCTTCGTGCGGAGTTCCTGCGCAACCTGATCGCACAGTCGCAGTCAGAGTTGTACACGGTGACCGAAATCATCAAGCACGAACAGCGTCTCGCCCGAGAGTCGCACTACCGCTCGACGGAGCCGGTACAGATGCCGAAGCCGGACGCACCGCACAACGAACCAAGCAACACCGCAGCAGACACTCTGCTGCGGATCATGCAGAACGGGGACACGTAATGACCGACACAGCCGCTTACGGATGGGACACCGCACCGATGCTCGACGCCGTGCTGAAGGACGGTGAGAGCATCTCATGGTCGACGCTGGTCGAGAGGTGTGTCGCCTACATGGCCGACGGCAGGCCGCTCAACCAAGTGACGATGTCCGGCACCGTGAGCGCCGCCGTCGCCTACATCACCGGCTGGCGTGATCACTACGGTGCGGTGCGCACTGACGACAAGGGACTGACGTGGCACCGCACGAACGAGAACTATGGGAGCAAGGCCAAGCCACGCTTCCACGGCGACATCGGTCCATCGACGGGGACGCGTCTCGCCCTCATTGACGAGAACGGCAAGGAAGTATTCCCACGCATCGGCCCCGAGGCCGACGCCGAGGTGAAACGCATTCAAGCCGTGATGAAGCAGCGCCGCATCAACCAGCACCGTGCAGAGAGTGGACTGCCGCCACAAGAACTTGGTCTGGACATTCCAGCCGAGACTCAGGGTAGTTCGTCGGGAACACCGACGACACCGATGGAGAAGTAGCACCATGACGAAGAACAACAACACGCCGGACCCCGGCTCGATCCGCAAGGCGCAGGACCGCCTGTCCGAGAAGTACGCCATGACGGATGCGAAGGTCGACACGGCCATCGCCAACAAGGCGAAGATCAAGCGTGACGGCGACCTTGAGGACGCCGCCCGTATCATGGCCGAGCACGGCGACGCCCGTGGTGTCATCGCCGACTCGTCGGCATGGCAGTCGTTCATCCAGCACGTCAACAATGCCGAGACGTGGGATCGCTACTACCGGATGATCAATACGGTGGCCACCGAGAAGCGCAACGAGGCCACGGTGCTGTCGGGCATCAACGAGCGCCGCACGTACGCACCCGAGTCCCCGCACTCTTGGTTCGTTGACCAGGCGACGGTGGCCGGTGGTCGCACGTACAGCAACGATGTCCGGTTCGATCAGGCGAAGGCACGCCTCGATCAGCACGGTGTGGAGTGCGGCTACGAGTTGCGCCATCACACCGCTGAAGGCCGTCATGTTCGCTCGCAGATCATGGAGACCAACCGCTACGACGACACGATCGAGCGCTCGCAGAATGGCCCAAGAAGTGGGCGACCGATCGCTGATGAAGCCGTGACCCGTGCCGTCGGCATGGACAACACCTCGGCGTCCGGCCTGTCCTTCGTGACGCCGTTCTACATCACCGACCCGGATCTCGTCGCACTCTACCGTGCGCCGGTTCCTGCGTTCGTGACCGAAGGCCGACAGATGGACTGTCCTCCGTACGGTCTCACCGTGAACTTGCCTACGTGGACGAGCGCTACCGCCGTCGGCGAACAGATGACGGAGAACACCGGACTCACGCAGTCGTCACCGACGACCGCATACCTCGACGGTGGTGTTCCCTTGAACACGTACGCCGCCGTGCTGCCGGTCTCGCAGCAGTTGTTCGACCGGTCCGGTGGTCCTGGCACGGGTACGAACTTTGATGTCTATGCGTATGCGTCGCTCATGGATGCGATCGACGCATCGTTCGACGTGTTCGCACTTACGTCGTGCATCGCCGCCGGTGGCACCTACACGCAGGGCACCACGTTGACGATCCCGTTGCTGTACAGTTCGATCTCCAAAGCCCGTGAACAGATGGCGAACGCCGCCGGTACACGGTTGGTTCCGTCGCACATCTTCGGAACGTCCAACACGCTTGAGTGGATGTACCTCCAGTACGACGGCAGCAACCGACCGATCTTCATCCCCGAGCCGAGCATCATCTTCGAGAGCAAGCCTTCGGGTGCGCCGTACCTCGATGGCGACAGCACGTTCTCCGGTGTGTTCCTCGGCAACGCTGGGTTCTGGGTGGACGACAACACGCCCGCCTACACCGGACAGCCGACCTACGCACAGATCGTCGTTGCCCGTATGTCCGAGGTTCTTGTGTGGAGGAGTGCTCCGGTACTTCGCCCGATCATCGGCAACACCGCTACGTCTCACCTTGGCGTCGATCTTGTGTTGCATCAGTACAACGCCGTGGCCGCACGGTTCCCGCTCGCAGTCCAAACCGTGAGCGGTGCTGGCCTTGCATCGCTCAACTAGGCCGTAGTCGTGTGCGTGTTGAGGGACACGCACCGCACTCGCACGGAGAAGACGGCGTCGTCGTTGATGGCCGACGTACCAGTACCCGTGCGAACTTCTGCGCCAGGCGATGTGACGGGGACGATCTCATCCAACGAACGGTGAGTGCGGAGTGGAGCGTTCGGACGCATTCCACGCCGTCACCCTTGGCGCAGTTTCTCGATCGGTCACGGCCTGGTTACCCGTGGCCCGTCGACATCCACCGGTACCTGTCCCGCACCGGCGTGTCACCCGTGCTCCTGCTCCCCGCTGGCACGGTGTGACTGAACGACAACGGCCCTCGGTCTCCCGAAGACGCCGAGGGCCGTTGTCATGTCACGGCGCTATTTGGTGGCAAACCAGGTCTGACTAACCACCCCAAGACCGAGAACCAGCCCGGTGTCGGTGGCCGGCACCGAGATGCAAGCGGAATCCTGCGCCGTGCCGCCTTGGTCAACTTGATCGTTGTACGGCGTTCCGCCGTAGCACATTGGGTTCGTGTCGGCGCCTCGCTGCACCTTCGTCGAGCCAACGAGCACCGGGTCCAGAACGATGGGCGACTCGGGCGACGAGTCCGTTCGAGTTGCTTGGATGGTGTAGACCTCAAACAGGTAGCCCGCCGGGGGAGGTCCGCCCGTCGCCGTGTCGGTCGCCTCCGGGGCCACGCTGATGACCTTCACCGTCCAGCCCTCGACACTGGCTGTCTGGCCGAGCGGCACTGGGCTGCTCGGGCTGCTTCCACTAGTGGCGAGCGGTTGAGCCGTCGAGCCACTCGCCGTCGAGCCACTCGCCGTCGATGTGGTCGTCTTCTTCGTTCCGGACGACACCACAATGATGACAATCAGCAGGACGATGATCCCCGAGAAGATGAAGCGCTTCTTCTTGTACCACGGCCGCAACGCCTTGGCGTGAGCCTTGGCCGCCTTGGCTGCGGCCTTGGCACTCTTGGCGTCCATCGGGGCAGCAGCCGTGGGCGGGGTCGGTGACGATACGGTGTCGGTCATGTGAACGGGATCGTCGGATGGAGGCGGCAACTGTAGGACCACTACGTACCGTGACCCTGGTCGGCGACTGAGAGCCACCCCTTGAGCGGCTAGCGCTTCAGAGCCGCTGGGCGGCGGTCCCGAGGATCGGTCAGGTGAGCGCCCATCCGCCGGATGGCGCTGGGGAGGTGGCTTACGTCACCGTGAACGACTGCGTGCTCGTCGCACTTCCTGCCTTCTTCGTCGTGACGGTGATCGTCCCGCTCTTGGCCCCGGTCGGCACGATGACCACGATCCGCTTGGCGCTGTCGCTCTTGATCTTCGCTGCGGTCCCATCGAACGAGACCTGAGCGTGCGCCAGGTTGGCCCCGGTGATAGTCACCTTGGTTCCAGGCGCACCCGAGGAAGGACTGAAGGAGGTGATCGCCGCTGAGGTGACCTTGAAGGACTGCAAGCTGGTCGTGTCACCACTGAACGTCAAGAGTGTGAACGGTCCGCTCGTTGCGTTGGCCGGAACCTTGACAGTCACCTGAGTAGCCGAAGCGCTTGTGACCAACACCTCGGCCCCCCTGAACTCGACAGCCTCGGTCGTGGACAGGTTGGTCCCGGTGATGGTGACCAGCGTTCCAGCGGGTCCGCTGGTCGGCGTGAACTTGGTGATGGTTGGTCCGCCACCTCCGCCTCCGCCTCCGCCACCCGATCCGACCGAGAAGGACTGCTGTACCTGAGTCGCAGCTGAGTACGAGGCGTTGCCCGCCTGGTTGGCATCGAGGGTACAGGTGCCGACGCCGAAGAAGCTGACCACGCCGCCGGAGATGAAGCACACTGCCGTACTCGTACCGTCCACGGTGATGACGACCGGTTCTCCCGACGCTCCACCCGTTGCTATGGGCGTGTACGTCGCACCACCGACTACGGCGTTCGTCGGTGCCGAAGAGGTGAAGGTGACGGTCTGAGGTGTTCCACTTCCGGCCGTGCCGGTGCCCTGAAGTTGGATGTTGAGGTAGATGTTCCCTCCGCCTCCTCCGCCGAATGAGTACTCCACCTGGAGGTACTTATCGATGATGAGCCCCGTTGACAGCGGGGCGAA
>Ga0181536_10000653_pt1 | contig 41573 bp, 29 predicted proteins | sample PEATcosm2014_Bin_41_FD_121105 | JGI IMG/M metagenome (GOLD analysis project Ga0181536, IMG submission 121105) | Peatland microbial communities from MTU Mesocosm Facility, Houghton, MI, USA - PEATcosm2014_Bin17_60_metaG | ecosystem: Environmental > Terrestrial > Soil > Wetlands > Peat | place...
CTGGACCTGAAGCGCTACGCCTCTCCCTCACGTTAGGTCATACACACTGGCTTCCTCTAAACATCTGACCAGCCAGAGCTTGCCTTCGAATCGACCCGCTATCTTGTAAACTACCGCTAGAAGATTACCTTCAAAGCTAACTGCACGTTGCGCGGAGCGCCAGGGCCGATGCCCGGCGCGCCAAACGATACATCGTATGTCGAGCCGACTTGTCCTAAATTGCTGCCTTGAAGGTTGTTGGCCGGCCCGGAGTAGTTCACAAAATTGAAGATGTTGAAGATTTCAACCCGAAACTGAGCTCTAATGTGCTCGGTGATTCCGATGTTCTTAAACACCGAGAAGTCGATCTGGTGAGTATGAGGGCCATAAAACTGGTCAAACTTCTCATTCGAGTAGGTGCCTGGAGTGGGCGACGCGAACGCCGCCGGATTGAACCAGTAGTAGGTGCTGGTGGCTCGATTTGAGGCCGGCACATTCGAGAAGGGGTTGCCGACCACCTCTGCCCGGTCGGCGAACTCGGCCGTGCCGCTGGAATCGTTGCCGGAATAGACGGTAAACGGCGTGCCGGTGAAGAAAGAGAACAAGGTATTCAACTGCCAGCCGCCGAGAAGGTTTTGGTGTTTGCTCGGCTGAGGAAGCGCATAAGTCACGAACATGGAAAACGAATTGCGAATGTCGAAATTCGAATTGCCGTAATCGCACTTCAGGCAATAGCTGTTCTGAGGAATGATGCCGCGAGCGTACGACAGGTCGTCCAAGGAATGCCCCAGCGTGTAGCTGAGCTTGGTGGTGAGGCCGTGGAAATTGGTGGTCCGAACGGACGCAAGAAAGCCGTTGAAATGCGCGTTGCCGACGGACTCCACTTCATTGATGGCGGCGAGATTGGGAAACTGGCTGTAGTAGGGACGCGACGTAACCGCCTCGGGCGAACCGATCGGGATCTGATTGATATCCAGGGTGTCCGGCAAGTGGTGGCTCACGCTGCCCGAATAGCCGACCTCGACCACCGAATCCCTGGCAAGTTGATACTGAACGTTGAGGTTCGTGTTCAGGCTATAAGCGGTGACGAACTGCTGGCTCACGGAGAAACCGCCGTAAGGGCCGGTCGCCGAACTTCCCGCAAAGATAGGAACGCCCGCCGCCAAAGTAATCGGCGACTGATTCACCACCGTCAAAACCGGCGCGGATCCGCCGATGTTCTCGTTAATTCCCGTCGCGCCGCCGTTGGACGCCGAACTGTTGCCGAAGTAGGAGATGTTGGGGACCTGATAGAACATGCCCCAGCCGCCCCGGATCACCAGCTTGCCGCCGGCCTTCGGTTGGTAAGCAAATCCGAAGCGCGGACCAAAATCGTGCAGATCGCGGGGCCATAAGGTGTTAAGGCCGTGTGTGCCGACGTAGGTGATGCCGCCGTCGGCCGGGATGAAGGTCGAAATAAGGTCCTTCGGATTAGAGATCGGGCTCTGATACACCCAGTTCAAGCCATAGTTGAGCGTCAGCCTCGGAGTTGCCTTCCAAGTGTCCTGAGCAAAAACAGAAGATCCCTCGAGGTTGTAAATGCGCTGCTGGTTGCCGTAGGCGATGCTGGCGTGCCCGATCGCAATGCGGCCGGAAAGGAAATCCGCGAGCGCGTCGAGCGATCCGGCGATGGGGGAGTTGCCGACGCCCCAGGTGTCGGTCGGACTTGAGGCGGCAAGCGGTCCCTGCGTGCCGTCAAACGTGAACGCACCGGGCGCAAGTGCATCGTAAAACACATCCAGGCGCGAATAGCGGTAATCCCCACCGAAACGGAACTGGTGGGAGCCCACCGTGTAGGTGAAGGTTTGATCGATGTGGCCGGTGGTGTCGATGCGCCCGAGCGGCGGCGTCTCGCCGGTTGCATCGAATCCTGAAATGTTGATGTTCGGCGCGCCATAATCCGTGGGATTCGTTACGCCGGTTTCCATTCCGACGGAGGCCATATTGAAGCCGTGGTTGTCGTCATTGAAAATCTGCAGGAAGTAATTCACGCCCACCAACGTTTGCGCCACGAAGCGAGGCGAAATGACGGCGTTGTAGACCAACGAGAAGTTGTGCATGCGGCTGGGGCAGGACTGGAAGTAGTCGGGCATTGCGGAGCCAATGTATTCCACCTGATTGCCGGTGCCGCCAAAGTAGCGGATGGCAATGTTGTTCTTCTCATTGAACTGATGATCCAGCTTGATCACGCCGTTGTAACTGTTGGAGAGGTTAATGCCGGCGCCCGCGTAATTGTGCACCACGGCGGGCCCGGTCAGGCTGTTGGCCGGCCAGAGGTAGTCGATCACGCTCGTCATGAGCGGGTTTACCGCTACGCCATCCCTAGCCATCACCGCCTCGGCTGCCGAAACCCATGCGGCCGAAGGAGTGGTTCCTGGGGCAGACAGAGCCTGCCTGTAGTTCTGCTGCTCATAGTTCATGAAGAAGAATGTGTGGTTTTTCCAGATTGGGCCACCCAGTGAGGCCCCCTCTTGGTTGTTGCGCAGTTCCGTGGTGGGCGAACCAGGGGGCGTGAACCAGTCACTCGAGGCAAGGGCCTCGTTCCGGTTGAAGTAGTACGCGGAGCCATGGAAGCTGTTGGTTCCCGACTTGATCACCACATTCAGCACGCCACCCGAGTTGCGGCCCTCTTCGGCATTGCTGCTGCTCTGCAGGGAGAATTCGTCGATTGCGTCAATCGGAAGCACGACGCCTGCGATGCCCGACACACCGCCTTGATTGACGGAATTTGTGTTGTGCCAAAGGTCGTTGTTGTCGGCGCCGTCGATCTTCCAGTCGACGCCGTTAAATCGGGACCCGTTGAGGGAGCCGTTGGCGTTGGCGCCGGGGTTGAACTTCAGCAACTGTGTGAAATCGCGGCCATTCAAAGGAATGTCCAGGATCTGCTTGGTGTCGATAAGGCTGGTTTCCGCCGACGAAGCCGTCTCGATCGCTACCACAGAGGCCGCAACCTCGACGGTCGTCGCCTGTTTTGCCACTTCCAGCTTCAGTCCGACGGTGGCAATCTTGCCGGCATCGACCACGACGCCGGACACGTGAACCGTGTCAAAGCCCGACGCTGTGACGGTAATGTCATACTTGCCGAGCGGGAGATCCTGAAAAACGAACTCACCTGTTGAAGTAGTAATGCCTTCACGCGTCAGGCCCGTATCCGGACTCACCAGCTTGACGGCGGCGCTAGCCACGGCGGCGCCGGTGGCGTCGGTTACGGAACCCGCAATGCCGCCTCGGAAGGTCTGCGCGAGCGATGCCGACGTCAACAATGCCACCGAAAATGCAACGGCAATAATTCTTCGATTCATGAGCAACTCCTTGTGGTTTTGTGCCGCGTTCGCGCTCAAAGAAGCAACGGCGGCAGGAAAAGCAGCTAACCTCAACCCGGGGAAGCAGTCAACTAGGATTGCCAGTCTAACTTCGTGGTTTCTTTGTAGCGTACATCTAAAGGGGTCGCCCGCGCCCTATTGTTAAACAATTTTAATGATTGTCGACCCGCCGTCCGAAACGCTTTTAGTACAAAGCGCGCGGCTGCGGCGTGCCTGCCGCCCGTCCGAGGGCGTCCAGGTAGCGCTTTGCCCCGGCGCCCATCAAGCCCAGGTCGGTCGGCCCCTGGAACAGCAGGAAGCCCTGCTCCATGTAACGCCTGGCGATCTCCGGAGTAGCGGCGGGGCGTCCCAGAAACTTGCCGTGGCGCTTCCCGGCTTCCACGATGCGCGCGATGGCGGCCTCCTCCTTCGGATCGTCCTGGTTGCCGCGCAGGCCGAGCGAAAACGAAAGATCGTTGGTGCCGATGAAGAGGACGTCGACGCCGGGTGTGGCGGCGATCTCGTCGATGCGTTCCACCGCACGCGCCTCTTCAATGATGATGATGACCATCACGTTCGCGTCGGCGGAATCGTGATAGCCGGCCTCGCCCGCCGGCCACGTGGTGCGCGCGAGCACGGGACCCGAACCGCGCCGCCCCGCTGGCGGATAGCGGCATGCTGCGGCGGCCTGCGCCGCCAGTTCGGGCGTGCTGGTGAACGGAAACATCACGCCGCTGACGCCGGCGTCGAGCACGCGCTTGGCGGTCCAGATCTCGTTTACCGGCACGCGCGCGAAGGGGAGCGCCGCGAGGCCGCGAGTAGCCAGCACGATATTGCGCAGCGTTTCGAGCGTGATGGGCGAGTGCTCCATCTCGACCCACAGAAAATCGAAGCCGAGCGTGGCGGCATGCGCGGCCACGTCCGGATTGGCGACCGTGATGGTGGCGGCCACTACCGGCAGCCCTTCGCGCAAGCGTTTCTTAACGGGGTTTTCCCAAGGTGTATTCATTTCTTGATCAACCAGACTTCCGCTACTTCGCAGCCGCGGCCGTTGCCGCCCAAGCCGGCTTCGCGATACCAGGAGAGCTGCAGTTCGCCGCTGGACGTGGCATCGCGAGGGATGTCGAACTCGATGGGGCGGACCGGCTGGGGCTTGAGCATCAGCGGGTGGATCTCGACTTCGACAGGCCGGAGGCCTGTCCCACTGGCCATCAGCCGAATCTTGCGGCCCGGACTGTCGCCTGCGTACACCACGCGGATGCGATACTGCGCCGCTCGATCAAGACCCGTGTAGCGCATCTGCAAAGGCTCATCGTAGAACGATTCCGCATACGTCCACCACGATTTGGGCCAGTGCGGCCGATATTCCAGGCTGGTGCTGCCGCGCACCAGGTGTGGCTGGCGCGTGGGGTCGCCGAGATCGTCGTAGAAGCCGCCGGGGCCGGGATCGGTCCAGTTCAGGATGCGATCGATTTCCGCGGGATCGGTGCGCGCCTCCGCGAACTTGCGCTCCAGCCACAAGCGGTCGTTCAGCGGCACGTCGAGAGTATCGAGACTGGCGCCGCGATCCACGCCGATGGCCTTGTAGCGCGGCACGCTCAGTTGCATGCCGATGCTTTGAAACAACGCCTCGGCCAATTCGAAAATCCGCGCGCGCCATTCGGGCGCGACCGGCTGTTCGACGGCGCGATCCAGTATAGCCGCCGCGCTGGTGTCCCGCGTCTCGCGCAGTTTCCGCATAGCTTCGTCTTCGAGCATTGTTTCATAGAGCAGACGCTTGCGTGTATAGGCGTCGTAATAGGCGCGGTACAGCGCTTGTTGAAAGCGCCAGTTTCGCAGAACCGGCGGCGGCGCGGCGCGCTCCATCTCCTGGAACCGCGCGAGCGTGGCGTCCACGCCGGAGTTGGCCGCCAGCGGACCGTGCCAGTTGCGCTCCAGCGCCAACAGGCCCTGCGCGAAGTTCTCGCTGAACGCGTCGCCGATAAAGTAGCGGCTGTACTGGCGCAGGATTTCGGTTACGTCCCGATCCGGATTCCAGCCGAGCGCGCTCCACACGAATTTGTTCACGTCGTCGTTGGACCCTTCGGAGTAGCTGATGAACCCGATGGTATGCGGCTGGAAGAGACGAAAAATGCCCGCCTCTTCGACCGGCCGCGGATTGATGCTTTCGCGGCCTTCGGTGAGCGCCCAGGCGGGGTCCCAATCCGGGACCGGAAACTGGCATTGAATGTTATGCGTGATGTCCGGATAGTGGCGGATGGGATAGCGCGTGGGCACGGCCGCGCGCAGGTCGGGCAGCGAGATGCGGCTCTGCGGTCCGAAGACCACGCCGGTGAGCCAGGCCGGCTGCTGGTTGCGCAGGATAGCGAGAAACTCATCGAGCCAGGCCTGGTTGAAGCTCTGCGGCGACACCCACATCTGCGCGCGCGGATGATAGCGACGCAGAACTTCGGTTTCCTTCGCGAGCAGCGCCATCAGGGGCTGGGGGGCGGTGTGGCCGGGATCGCCGCCGGGCACGAACACGGCATCGATGCGCGGCAGTTGGCGAAACATTTCGCCCCATTCGCGCAGCGCGAATTCCACGGTGGCGGGGTCGGCGTAATCGCGGTCCATCGCGGGATACCAGATCCAGACATCCAGGCCGTAGGCGTCGAGCAGGCGCGAAAGCTCGATCATCATGCGCATGGGCGGCAGCGGGAAGTGCGGGCTGTCGGCGGCATCGTCGGAGCGCGGCGGGATCAGCTCGACGGCATTGCTGCCAAAGACCGCCAGATCGCGGATGTACTGCTCGAAAACGGGAACGGACCATGCGTCATAGGTATTCGATTTCGGACGGTAGCCCAGTTGGTGGCCGCGCAAGGGGTAGCGTGGCGCGCTCGCTTCCGCGAAGCCGTCGGGAAGTTGGACGGAGCCGCGGGCGATGCGCAATTCGCGCAGGAGGCGGCCGATGCCGAACAAGACGCCGCGCGCGTCGTTGCCGGAGATCGCTACGGTGTGCGCGGTAGCGCGTATGCTGTAGCCTTCGGCTGGGCCTTTGGTGTGCGCGATCTCGACCGCGGCTGGGGCGGTTGCTGGGGCATGCTCCAGGGCGAGCTCCCAGCGGATTCCGGAGCGCTTGTCGACTTCTTCAATCAGCAGCGTGACGGCCTTGGCTTCGGGTCCGGAGAGTCCCGGCGGAGATACGACGGTGGCGTTGGTCAGATCCAGCGCGGCGGCGGGCGTCATTACGGCGGCGATTAAGAGCGGGATCGCAAGTCGAGGCACGATTCAAATAGATAGCACAGGTGGCGGCCCGCATTCTACGGGCACTAATCGAGCAAACGAGCAGACGATTCGCCGTTACCATGTCGTTGGCCATCATCATCGGACCAATCGCCCGGCTGATAGCCCAACCGTTCGCGGATGGTCCCGGCACAAGACAAAAGCCAATCCACCCAAGAATCGAATACTCCGTGGAGCAGCCAGGCGATGGCGCCTTTGGGTACACCGCGCTTCATGCCATGGCAAGAAAGGCCTACAGCTGATTGGCAGATCGAAGGAGATGTGCCTTCAAATCGTCGACCAAAAGGACTTCGAGAGTAACGGCTTCATTGAGGCGCTGGTGGCCCCCATCACAGCCTGTGGTGGCAATTGCTGCCCGAATCGGTTCTTCTTCGTCTCCGCCTTGGGCGACGGCCGCTTTGAGGCAGGCGAGGAGTTCGCCGACTCCTGGGCCGATCCCATTATCGAAAAATGGAAAGGGCACTGGAGTATCGTCGTCACCTCCAACAACGAAGAAATCAATCTGGATCGTCCGGCTTGGAGGGCGAGCGAGAGCCCTCCGGTTGGCCGCTCCACGTCCGAAAGCCTTTCGGCTCTTCGAATGCTGAGCGCGGCGAGGTGGGAACACGGCGGTCCTGAACGGCGTCAAATAACCGTACGAACCAGTGAAGGCGATCCGCACATGCGGGCAATCTCTGTTTGGAGTGAGGCGGTCTGGCAAGACCTGAAGTATGGCGCGCGCCAGTTGTGGCGTAGCCCAAGTTTCACGGCGGCGGCCGCGATCACGCTCGCGCTCGGCATCGGCGTCAATACGTCCATCTTCAGCCTGCTCAATGCGCTGCTGCTGCGGCCGCTACCCGGCGCGAGCACGAGCGGTTTGGTGGCCATCTATCGCGGGGACAGTCGCCCATGCTCCTACCCCGACTTCCTCGACTTCCAGCAGCGCGGCACCGCATTTTCCGGCCTCGCCGCCGATGCGCCCAACGAAAGCACGCTGGATGTTGGCGACAGCGGCATGAGCGAGATGATTCTGGTTGAGGGCGTCTCCTACAATTACGCCTCGGTCCTGGGAACTCGGCCGTTGTTGGGACGATGGTTCTCTGCGGAAGACGAGCGCGCCGCGGCAGAGCGGTTTCCGGCGGTGATCAGCTATCGCTTATGGCGGAGCCGGTTCGGAGCTGGTCCGCAAGCAGTCGGCAGCCGAATCCGTGTGGAGTCACAGTGGTACACGGTGATTGGTGTGGCGGCGAAGGAGTTTCGAGGCCTAGCCCCACCGATCGTGACGGACGTGTGGTTGCCGCTGGTCCGGTACGCGCTGCACAACGACTACGCGGCCCGGCTTGTGAACAACCGGCAGGAAGCCGGCGTGATGATGTTCGGCAGGCTCAAGCCGGGTGTTGCGGCATCCGAAGCGCAAGCTCACCTCAACCTGGTGGACGCGCAGTTGCGTCGCGAATATCCGCGATCAGGCGGGCGTGCGGCTGCGCTCGACCTGGAAACGCCGCGTGGAGCATCCGATCCCGGCTCCCGCCGCATGGTTGCGCAACCGGCGGGCATGCTGGCGGTTGTCGTCGCCCTGGTGCTTCTGATCGCCTGCGCGAATATCGCCACGCTCCTATTGACGCGCGGAGTGGGCAGGCGGCGCGAGGTATCGATCCGGATCGCTCTCGGTGCCGGCCGCGCCCGCGTTTGCCAGCAGACGCTGATCGAGAGCCTGTTGCTGAGCCTGCTCGGCGCGGCCTGCGGCTTGGCAGCAGCCACTTGGACGAACCATATCCAAGAGAGGGCCATCTTATCATTGCCGTCTCCGATTGCCGTCGGCCTGGATCTTTCGATCGACTTGCGCGTGCTCGCGTTCGTTTTGGGCGCTTCGATCGTCACGACTGTTCTATTCGGGCTGATGCCTGCCCTGAGCCTGTCCGGCACGGAATTGGTCCCCGCCTTAAAAGGGATTGAGGTCCGCCTGGAGACCCACCACCGGAGATTCACGCTCCGCAACATCTATGCCGTCACCCAGGTGACCCTCTCGCTTATGCTATTGATCGCGGCCGGCCTGTTTATTCGTGCCCTATCCAGGGCGAGCCGGATCGATCTGGGCTTCGATCCCCGCGGGCTGCTTTCCGCCAGGCTGTTTCTTCCAAAACCGGAATTTAGTGAAACCACCGGCAGGGACCTTTGCCGCCGCGTCCTGGCCTATACCCGCAACTTGCCGGGCGTGAGCAGCGCCACGCTGTCCTATGCTTCGCCCATGATCACGGCGTCCGAATGTGTCTTGCCAGATGACGCAGCCAGATCCCGGCCGGCCCTCACGGCCGGCGCAAACATTGTGGGGCCGGAGTACTTTTCTACTCTGGGGATTCCGCTGGTGCGCGGCCGCGCTTTTTCGGCGAAAGACAATTCCTCGGCGCCTTCGGTGGTGATCGTCAACGAGGCCCTGGCCGAGCGGTACTGGCCAGGGGGAAACGCCGTGGGAAACCGAATCCGGATTGGCCGAGGGTGCGAAAAAGGAGAGGGTGCGCGCGCCGAGATCGTGGGCGTCGTGAAAAACGCTTTGTACGCATCACTCGATTCGACTCGGCGGCCATACGTCTTTCTGCCGATCGAGCAGCGCTTCGCCCCTTATGTCGCGTTGCTGGCCAGGACCGGAGGCAACCCCATGCAATACGCCACAGTGTTGCGAAAGGAACTGCGGCAACTCGATAGCAGGCTGCGCATCTACGAGATCGAACCCGTCGAACACGAGATAGACCACTCGCTTTGGCAGGTGCGCTGGGAAGCGTCCATGCTGAGCGCATTCGGCGCACTGGCATTGGTTGTGGCGACCGTTGGACTGTACGCCGTGATCGCCTTTGGGGTCAGGCAACGGACGCGGGAGTTTGGAATTCGCATGGCTCTGGGTGCGAGGAGACGCGACGTCCTTCGGCTCGTGATTGGCGATGGCCTCGCTCTTGCGCTGGTTGGCATTTGTTTCGGCCTCGTCTTCTCGCTTCTTTTCACTCGCCTTTTGCGCAGCTTCCTCTATGGACTGAGTCCCACCGATGGAGCGACATTCGCGGTGGTGGCACTTCTGTGGACAGGCGTCGCCCTGCTCGCGAGCTGCGTGCCGGCGTACCATTCGACCAGAGTTGATCCACTCACCTCCTTGCGGTGCGAATGAATGTTTCCTCCCCGCGACGATCGCATTGAAGGCCGGCACGGGGCGTAGTCCGTTTCCACTCCACGCGTGCTTAAATTGAGAAAAGAGACTCGCTAACAAGGAGAAGATCGCGGCGGCGGGTTACCGCACAGGTTCACCACAACCTCACGCGATGGCTCAATGGCGACGATCTCCCCAGCATCGACCGTGCGACGATCGGGACCGTAACCAGTCTTGGTATTCCTGGATCGCGCATTCACGAGTCCGTACCTCAACAAGCTCTATAATGAGCACTTCGACAGCGCTCAACTCGGACGACGATACCGCCGCACGATTACCTTTGAGGACCTCGATCAGACACCGCAACTGGTCGGTGGACAGGTGCTGAAAGGCCGCCTTTCGCATGAACCGTCTGGAGGCCGGTTGCCGGCAGAACGCTGGGTTTGCTGTGTCGGCCTCCGTGAAGCCCACCGTTGACAGATGGTGCGGGTCCCAGCCGCTCCTCCCACTCGCACCATTCCACGAAAACTCGGCGTTTCGAACGGACGTCGAAGTGGCAAGCGAACCAAGGGCCCGCAGGCAACTGATCAACCCGCGGGCTGACGGCGCTAACTAACGTTTTCGGGCATTTTTTCATTCCGGGCGACTCCGGTGACCGCTCGGCGTACACCAGCACGGGCAACGCCGGGAATCAAATAGGGGGTTTAACCTCTTGACTTCACTTTCCGAAACTGATTGTATATTCGGAGTTGATTCTTTCCGTCCGTAACGCGAAATGCGACCAGCGCCGGAGGGCCTCATCGGAGGGGATATGCGCACCGAAAACACGGAATTGCGCACTTTGTTTCGGAAACACGGCTTCATTACCGATTCGGAATCGATGATGCCGGTGCTGCGACTAGCGCGGCGCGCCGCGGTGGTCAGCGATATCACGATCCTCATCGAGGGTGAAACCGGGACCGGCAAGCAGGTATTAGCTCGGACTATCCATGCGCTGGATGAAAAACGAAGCGCATTTCCCTTCGTTACAGTGCATTGTTCAACCATTACCGAAACCCTCGCGGAGAGCGAATTGTTCGGGCATCAGCGTGGGGCGTTTTCCGGCGCGACGGGAAATCGGGCGGGGCTGTTTCATACGGCGAATCGCGGAACTTTGTTTCTGGACGATGTCAACGACCTGCCGCTGGCTCTGCAACCCAAGCTTCTGGATGTTCTGCAGCGGGGTATCATCCGGCCAGTTGGCTCCGATCGCGAGTTGCCGATCGACGTTCGCATCATTTCCGCGGCGAACCAGCCGCTCGCGCCCCTGGTGGCGCGGGAACGCTTCAGGAACGATCTGTATCACCGTTTGAACGTCGCCAAGCTTTGCCTGCCGCCGCTTCATGAGCGCGGGGAAGATCTGGAAACCCTGATGCTCGCGTTCGCTGCACGCAACCGGAACCTGTATCCGGAAATCTTGCAAATCGATGCGGAACTGATCCGCTTTCTGCGGCTCTGTCCGCTGCGCGGCAACGTTCGGGAACTGGAGCATGCAGTAACGAGGATGCTGTTCCTTAAGACTGAAGGCACTTCTCTGGGAATGGCCGACTGGCTGGCGCAGGCGCCGGCATCTACCGCCGACGGCCATGCCGACCTTGTCGGCGAGGCCGCTCAGAAACTATGGACTGCCGTTTTCGAGCAAGGAGTTCCATGGAGCGAGGCAATTGAGCGGTTGGAAACCCGTCTTCTCGAGCGGGTTTTGATGGTCGAAGGGCAGACCCGGCGCGATATAGCCAAGCGGCTCAACACCAGCGAACGTACTCTTTACCACAAGTTACGCCATCACAAACTGGCCCGCCTCGCCGCGAGTTAGACTGCCATCCCCGACAGTTATCACCGCAACATGTTGCAGTGATACTTACGTGGGCACGAATCTAGCGCGACACGCCCGGCGCTAATACAGATCTTCTTCTGACGCTCTAGGTGGTTGGCGGGACTACGCGTCTTGCTTCCTGCGATCCCGGGTTTAGCGCTGAGCGGCAGATTGGCCATTTCCGTGCATCCGGCTACCGCCATCGGAGAAATGGGGGTGTGCGACGCGCGAAGGAGATCGAGTGCGGTTCCGGCTTTCGAGTGTTTTCCTGCCGGAAGCCGAAAGCGTTGTCAACACTCTTTCGCTCGATTCGGAAGTTGAAGGATCGATCGTGAACTTCTCGGACTCGGGCGCAAACTCGAAGGCGTTCGCGGTCGTCGAGGTAGTTCGAAAAATAACTGTCGTGGTTCCAGCCGTCAGTTTGGAATTGGTGAAAGACAAGTTCTGAAGGAAAGGATCAACGTGACTCCAACCTATCCGGGCGTATACATTCAGGAGCTGACAAGCCCTGTTCATACCATCGCGGGAGTGGCCACATCCATCGCGGCCTTCGTAGGTTACACCGCCCGCGGTATCGATAACCGGGCCGAGCAAATATTCAGTTTCGGGGATTACGAACGCCTTTTTGGCGGCCTGGCCGCGGACAGCGAACTCAGCTATGCGGTCCAGCAGTTCTTTGGAAACGGCGGCACAGAAGCTTACGTGGTCCGCACACCGCGCAGCGGAGCCGCGGCCGCACAGGTTGCATTTGGCGGCACCGCGCCGAACGGCCTGACGTTCACGGCGCTAAGCAGCGGTTCGTGGGCCAACGGTCAGTTGGTGATCGATGTGGACTATAACGGCCTCTACCTGATCCTGCCAGGTTCGGTGGGCCTCACCGCGGGATCGCCAACCGTGACGGGCAAAGGCTTTCAAACCGCTTTGAACGTCGGACAGTGGCTGGTGTTCGCCGCTGACAGTACTATGACGCCTTATCAGATCAAGGCGATTGGAGCCGACACCAGTCTGACCTTGTCGGCCGACTATGCGGGATCTACAGAATCGACCACGGCGATTATCTCCGCGGATCCGCTGGCCTTCAATCTCACGGTCACGAATCTCGCAGACGGCACGATTGAGCCTTTTCCCAATGTCTCTCTGAACTCGAATCGCAATAACTATGTTGTTTCCGTGGTAAACGACCCGGACAATGGTTCGGGGTTGGTGAACGTCCAGGTGGCAGGCGCGCCCTCGAGCCCGCCCGCCATCAGCGGTACCGTGGGAACGGCGTTATCGGTCGCGGCCGTCGACAATACGCTCGGCGGCACGTCGCTTGCCGGATCGGTGGCGGTCACAAGCGGCTCGCCTGCAGTTACCGGGACACTCATTCCCGCGCCGGCCGCCAATCAATCCCTGGTCTTCGCGTCCGATCCCACGCTGACTCCTTACGCGATTAAATCGATCGCCGGAGCCACCATCACGCTCGCTTCGAACTATACAGGGCCGACGGCCGCCGCCACCACCGCTTCCCTGGCGGGGACGGCGGCGACCAAGAACTTCGGCGTGCAATTCGGCGTCTCGTCGCCATCGTCGGCTGTCACGCCGCTTCCGGTTGACGTCCGGGTCTTCTCCCAGAACGCACCCTTGGCGCAGACGGTAGCGGGTCTCGCCGCGCAGCTTCAGCAAGCCATCAATAACGTGCTGGCCGTACAAATGCCGGGAGCCACAGTGGCGTGTTCCGTTTCCGCGGTCGGCACGAACCAGTCGATTCGCATCAACGCGCTGATTCCCCGATTCCCCGACGCCGTCGTAACCATCGGCACGCCCTCCGCCGCATTAGGCGACGCTTCCACCGCCCTGGGTCTGAAGGCGGCTAGTTTGAGCGTCGCACACTACACGCTGGGCACCGGCAACGGCACCGCGAATTCCTGGGGTGGAAACCTCACCAGCTCGACACCTGGCAGCGACGGCACCGGCTTGCCTGGGACCGAGCTCCTGGTGGGCGATCCCGCGCAGTTCACCGGCATTTACGCGCTGCAGAAAGTGGACCTGTTCAATCTTCTCTGTATCCCCGACGCCACCCGCGCCAATGCCGGCAATCCGAATTCGCTGGACAGTTCCGTCGATCCGAACACCATCTACAGCGCCGCTATCGCGCTGTGCGATCGGCGCAGGGCGTTTCTGCTGATCGACCCGCCGCCCAACGTGAATACGGTTTCCGGAGCGCTCGACTGGAAGACCAGCCAGTTGATCGTGAACGATCCCAATGGTGCGGCGTTCTTCCCGCGGCTGCGATTGAGCGATCCCCTGAACAACTATCAATTGCGCACTTTTGCCCCTTGCGGAGTGGTTGCCGGGCTCTACGCGCGCATCGACGGGACGCGCGGCGTGTGGAAAGCGCCGGCCGGCACCGAAGCCTCGCTCACCGGCGTGCAGGGGCTCGTTTACAAGATGAGCGATCCGGAAAACGGCGTCCTGAATCCGCTTGGCCTGAATTGCTTCCGCACCTTCCCTGTCTACGGCAGCGTGCTTTGGGGCGCGCGCACCTTGGTGGGCGCGGATGCTGAAGCAAATCAATGGAAATACGTTCCCGTGCGGCGGATCGCCCTTTATATCGAGGAGAGCCTCTATCGCGGAACGCAGTGGGTGGTGTTCGAGCCGAACGACGAACCGCTGTGGGCCGCCATCCGCTTGAACGTCGGATCGTTCATGAGCGATCTGTTCCGCAAAGGGGCGTTCCAGGGACAGACGCCGGCCGATGCCTACCTGGTGAAGTGCGACAGCGAGACCACCACCCAGAGCGATATCGATAACGGCATTGTCAACATTCTGGTGGGATTTGCGCCGCTCAAACCGGCGGAGTTCGTCATCATTCAGATACAGCAATTAGCCGGGCAGAGCCAATCTTGATTACCGGCAGTGAGGAGCGCATATGGCAGAGTTCACGGTGAATCCCCAACGTTTCGATCCGTATAAGAATTTCAAGTTCCGCGTGAAATGGGATGGGCGGTATGTGGCTGGCATCAGCAAGGTTACCGCATTGAAGCGCACCACCGAAGTGGTGAAGCACCGCGAAGGCGGCGATCCGAGCACCAGCCGGAAATCCCCGGGCCGCACCGAGTTCGACGCTATCACGCTCGATCGCGGCGTGACGCACGATACCGACTTCGAGGCGTGGGCTTCCAAAGTGTGGCAGCTTGGAGCCGGCCTTGGCGCGGAGGTGTCGCTGAAGGATTTCCGCAAGGACATCATCATCGACTTCTATAACGAAGCCGGACAACTTGCCATCAGCTACAAGGTTTATCGGTGCTGGGTTTCCGAATATCAGGCGCTGCCGGATCTGGATGCCAACGCCAACGCGGTTGCCATACAGCACATCAAGCTGGAGAACGAAGGTTGGGAGCGGGATCTTTCCGTCACGGAGCCGTCTGAACCGATTCTTGCCACCACCTGATAGCGGCGTCCCGAGGATTGCAACTTTTGCGAATTCCCGCGCAACGAACACGACATATGCGTCCGCTCAAGAACGAATTGCTTGTGGAAGCGTGGGACCGCGGCTCCCGCCAAAACCCGCTGGGCCGCGCGTTGACCATGCTGGCTGCGTCGACCCAGCGATCGGCTGGAGATATCGTGGCGCTCAGTATTCCGGAGCGCGATCTGGAACTGTTGCGGATTCGGCGCATGACCTTCGGCGATGCGATGCGCGGATTTCTTCCCTGTGATTCGTGCGGGGCAAGTCTGGAATTCGAAACCCGCGTGTCGTGGTTGTTAAGCCGGCTGGAAGCGGTTCGATCGGGCTCGGATGCGACGTGGCAAACCGGCAATCTCCGATTTTCCATGCGGCCGGTCAACAGCGGCGATGTTGCGGCGGCCCTCGCCGAAAGCGAACCCCGTACGGCGCGCCGGACCCTGCTGGAGCGTTGCACAACCGCGCACCGGATCGACGCCACGCGCGAAGAACCCGAGCCCCTCGATTTGGAATTTGATCGGGAATTCGAACAGACCGCCATCCAGAAGTTCGAAGAGATCCACCAGGGTGCGGAGGTCGTCTTTACGCTTCTCTGCCCCTCGTGCGGGAAGCACCAGAAAGCGGAACTGGATATTGCGCAGTTCTTCTGGGCGGAGGTGCGCAGCGCCGCCATCGCGCTTCTGCGGGACGTGCATGAACTTGCGCGCGCTTACGGCTGGAGTGAAGCGGCCATCCTGACAATGCACGACGCGCGCCGCAAAGCGTATCTTGAAATGGTGCGGTCATGAGCGATCTGCCGGCAAGAATGATCGTCCGTGCCGCCCGGACAATCGCCGGCATAACGCCGGTGTTGCCTTCTCGTTATGAGGCTTCTTACCTTTCACCTGCCGACTTCGAAGTATTGCACGAAGTTGCCGTTGAGCCGGCGGCTGGCTCGCGACACGACGCCGGTGAACCCCCAGCCGCCCCCATTCGAGAAGAGATCCAAACGGATGCCGCGCCGAAGCGTCCTAAGGGCCGGAACCAGCCGGATGCGGTGGTCGAGGTCGAGACAAAACTCCCTGCCGATCGCACTTCCGGACCACCATTGCCAGTACAAACACAGCCTGCGGGCTTCACGACTCAAGACGGTTTGCCCGCTCACCCGGTGCTCGCCGCGCACGCCCGCGAAGACGGCGGCGAACCTGCGCACCGCCCGCAGGCACAATCCTGGACAGAAGAAAGCCGGCCAGTACCTCCTTCAATCGCACGGGAAGGGAACCAGCTCCCGGCGGAAGTAACGCTGCGCCTCGATAGCCGGAAACCCGGTACTGGCACTGAGCTGTATTCTTCCGCGGCGCCCGACGCGAGCCGGAGCCGGGTGCGGGAAGATTCTCCTCGCGGCCGGAGGGAAATCGAAGCTCCCGATGCCGGCCCCGGACAACCGGTTGAAGTACACGTTTCCATCGGCCATATCGAGGTGCGCCAGGCCGCGCCGCCCGCCACGCCGAAGTTGCGGCCAGCGCCCGTGCCGCATGTCCGGCTGGAAGACTATTTGAAGCGCCGCGGAGATGCCCGATGAGCGACTTCTTCGCCGTGGCGGGGGTAACGGCGGTTCTGAAATCGATGCTGACCAACGCGCTGACATCGTCCGGCATCAACACCGCATTTGCGACCCCCGCATCCGTGAGCGCTCTATCTCCCGATCTGGTAGGCACCGGCGCGGACGAGCAGCCGCAACTGAATCTTTTCATGTACTACGCCAGCTTGAATGCCAGCTATCGCAATGACGGCCTGCCGTCGCGCGACAGCCGTGGGAATCGCCTCTCGAACCCGCCCCTGGCGCTGAACCTGCACTATCTGATGAGCGCGTACGGCAAGGCCGAATTTGACCCCGAGATCCTGCTGGCGTGGGCCATGCAGGTCTTTTATGAAAATCCGGTGCTCTCCCGCCAGACCATGCAGTCTTTGCTCACCGCCCTGGCGACAGCTCCCGGTGCGACTCCCGAGATGCAGTCCGTCGCGAAGACCACGCTTGCCTCGCAATTTGAATTGATCAGAATTGCTCCCGAGGCATTGAGCAACGAGGAGATCGCGAAGCTGTGGATGGCTTTCAATACGCACTACCGGCCCACTACTTCGTATCAGATATCGGTGGTACTCATCCAGGAGACGCAGCCCTTCAAGTCGAATTTGCCAGTGCAATCGCGAAACGTGAAAGCCCTCACCCTGCCGGGTCCTGCGATCGACAGCGTGTCGCCGCAGTCCGTGGCGGTGGGGGACATATTGACGATTACAGGCCAGAATTTCATCGGCGACTCTCCGGGCGATACTTTGGTGAGTTTCGATGGCAACCCCCCGGTCGCGCCGGACACGCTACAGGGCAATACCATCCGCATTACGATTCCCAATACGCTCGAACCTGGCGTGCGCGCGGTGCGGGTGGTCCGCAATGTCCAATTTGGAACGCCGGCCGATCCACATACGGGCTTCACTTCCGAGGCGGCTCTTTATCAGCTTCGCCCCTCCATCACAAACCCCACGCCGGTCCCCGCCAAGGTTGGAACGCCGTTGACCATCAACGTCGCGCCCGATGTCGGACGCACGCAACGCGCCGCTTTGTTTATTGGCGATTATTCGATCCAACTGGATTCCCGCCCGCCCTCGTCGCCGGCTTCCGCGGGAACTCTTACTTTCAACATTCCGGCGGGGTTTCCGTTCACCACTCCGGCCACCGCGTTACCGGTGCGTGTTCAGGTTGACGGCGTCGACAGCCAGTTGACTCTCGACCAGAATCCCGCGAGTACCACCTACGGACAGTTTCTCCCGCAAGCGGCGGTGAGTGGGCCATGACAGCGCAACCGGTTGAAAGATCGCACGAAATAAATCAGGCGGGGCTCTGCCGCGAGCTGGATCGCGTGTATGGGGCGCTCACCGGAAGTGGCGCGCCCGGCCCGGAGTCTACGGGACCGCCGGCCGTGGCGCTGGAGCGGATTTGTGAAAAGTTCAAGTTGACGCCATTCGAGCGCGACCTGCTTCTGCTTTGCGCGGGATGCGAGCTGGAATCGCGTTTCTCGGAAGCATGCGCGGCGGCCAACCACGATCCGCGTTTGATCTGGCCGACGTTGGGCATGGCGTTCACCGCGCTCGAAGGTCCGCACTGGAGCGCCATCGGCCCTGAGGGGCCTCTCCGTTACTGGCGCATGATCGAGATCTCTCCGGGCGCGGGCCTGGTGCGAAGCCCGTTGCGCATCGCCGAGCGAATTCTTCACTTTCTCACCGGCATTTCGTGTATTGACGACCGGCTGCAAAGCATCGTACGCCGGCTGGAGTGCCATGCTGCGGGGAACCCAGCCCCTTACACCGCGTGCGCGGCGAGAGTAGCTGAGTATTGGGCATCCGCCGGCGGTGTGTCGCGTCCCGTGTTGTTAGTGGGCAGGAGTTGCGGCGCCCTCCTGGTGGCCGAAGAGATTTCCCGTATGCAGGGTCTGCCCTGCTTCACGATGCGCGCCACCGACATTCCGCAGGCGACCGACGAACGTGCGCAGATTGCACGGCTATGGACTCGCGAGGCACTGCTCACGGGTGCGCCGCTCCTCATCGCCACGGGCGAAGGAGACGCGCAAGATACCGCGCGGCTCACGGGATTCCTGGATATGGCATGCGGCCCGATCGCCGTGGAGGTTCGTGAAAGTTCCCAGCTCGAACCGATCGCGGGTTTCCCCATCCGGGTGCCGTCCATGACGGTTCCCGAGCGGAAAGCGATTTGGGTGGAGAGCCTGGGTGACGCGGCGTTGAGCATGAACGGGAGCCTCGATCGCATCGCCGATTATTTCGATCTGGATGCGGGAGCCATCCGGCTGGCAGGCGCCATCGTGAGGGATGCGGCCGCCAAACACACCGGATCGAATACTGCCGAACTGGCGTGGCAGGAGTGCCGCGTGCACGCGTGCCGGTCGTTCGAAGGTCTGGCGAGGCGCATCCAGCCGCGGGCTACCTGGGAAGACTTGATATTGCCGGAGGCGCAGAAGGACACACTGCACCAAATCGCGGCGCATTTGCGGCAGCGCTCGGTGGTGAACGGCGAATGGGGGTTTGCCGAGCGGTACTCGCGCGGGTTGGGCGTCACCGCCTTGTTTGCCGGCGCCAGCGGCACGGGCAAAACGATGGCCGCGGAGGTTGTGGCCCACGAACTGGATCTGGATCTTTTCCAGATCGATCTTTCCGGTGTGGTGAGCAAATACATCGGGGAAACCGAGAAGAATCTGCGGCGCATTTTCGACGCCGCCGAAAACAGCGGCGCAGTGTTGCTGTTCGATGAAGCCGACGCGCTTTTCGGCAAGCGCAGCGAGGTCAAAGACAGCCACGACCGCTACGCCAACCTGGAGGTCAGCTACCTGCTGCAGCGCATGGAGTCCTATCGCGGGCTGGCGATCCTCACCACTAACATGAAGCACGCGCTGGACGCGTCGTTTCTCCGGCGAATTCGTTTCATCCTGCAATTCCCGTTTCCCAGCGCGGTGGAGCGGAGCAGAATCTGGCAGCGCGTGTTTCCCGCGCAGACTCCGGTAGGAACTCTGGATTTCGCGCGCATCTCGCAGCTCAACGTGGCTGGCGGAGTGATCCGCAATATCGCGGTCCAGGCGGCTTTCCTGGCGGCGGATCAGGGTACCGAAGTCGGCATGGAGCATGTTCTGCGGGCCGCCAAAGCGGAGTATGCCAAGCTCGACCGGCCGCTCACGCCGTCGGAGATCGGAGGGTGGGCCTGATGCAAACCAGAAGCCTCCACATCCACATAGACCGTTTGAGCCTGGAGGGGAAAAGCGCGGCCGAGGGCCGTCGCATTGTGGCGGCGATGGAGCGGCGCCTGACTGAACTGGCGAATCGCGTTGCCACGCCACTCGCCGCAAACAATGCCGCGATCCAACGAATGGATGCAGGCACGCTGGCACACGGAGCCAGCCCCGGCGCCATCGGAGGCCATATCGCCACGCAGATTTATCGGAAACTGGGAGGGCCGCGCGGTGCCTGACATTTCTCCCAGACTGCAAAAGGGCGCGATCATGTCGCTGGATGCCACGACCGGGATTCCGATGGGCACGATCTCCCTGCAATACAACCCGGAGTCCATCACTCGCTCGCTCAAGCCCCAGACCGCCGGCGAGCAGCCGGACCGCAGCGAAGTGCTGCGGCTGACCGGTCCGCCCATCGAGACCATCAAGTGCACCGTGGAAATCGACGCGACCGATCAATTAGCCGTAGGCGACTCAAATACCATGAGCTACGGAATCCAGCCGCAACTGGCCGCGCTCGAACTGCTGGTCTATCCATCCAGCGCTGAGTTGATCGCCAATGAGGCATTGACGCTGCTAGGCACCATCGAAATTCTCCCGATGCAATCTGCGCTGACGCTGTTCGTCTGGAGCAAAAGCCGGATAACGCCCGTCCGTATTACGGAGCTCGAGATCACCGAAGAAGCCTTCGATCCGCAACTCAATCCGATTCGCGCCAAGGTGTCGCTGGGCATGCGGGTCCTGAACGTGAACGACGTGGGTTTCCTGAATCCCGCGGGCGCCCTGTATATGGTCTACCAGGTTCAAAAGGAGGCGCTCGCGCTGTTGTCCAGCTAGGAGACTGTCATGAAGACTCGATTCTGCATAAACTGTGGGGCGGGCAATTCTGCCCGCAGCCGGCTTTCAGCCGGCCTTGGCCGCCTAAAAGGTGGCTGCGGCCAAGATTGGCCGCCCCACAACTAAGGAGCCAAATCCCATGGCGAGCGCACTGGAATCCATCATCAAAGCGGCGGCCGGAACCGGTGCGCCGAGCAAGCCGAGCAGCCGCTACTACGGCGCGACGGTCGAGATGTTCACCGGCGCCGGCGGCGTGCAGGTGGCCTACCTGCAGCCGCGCATCGTTCCGCAGCCCGATATCTACACCGCCACGATGGACTACGTGGTGGTGGACGGAGACCGACTGGATGCGCTGGCCGCGAAATTCCTCGGCGATCCGCTGCTCTATTGGATGATCTGCGACGCCAACGGAGCCGACGATCCCGATGAGTTGACCGCCCAAGTAGGCCGCACCATTCAGATCCCCACGGCATCGGCCATTCCGCCGGGAGCCCGCCATGGCTGACAGCCTGTACCTCACCATCCTGGTCGGTCCGGTGGTAGCCGTTCCCGCGCCAAAGCCATTGATGGACGCGCTAACCTCAGCCGAGGTGAACGTATCCGACACCGGCAGGAGCGGGTTCCAGTTGAATTTCACTCTGGCTAACAACTCTCCGCTACAGACCCTCTTCCTGCTCGCGGCCGGCGCGCCCATTTCGATTCTGCGAGTCGTCCTGATGGCCACCCTGGGCGCCATCCCACAGGTCTTGATGGACGGGATCGTGACGCATCACGAGGTTTCGCCCGATGCCGTGAAAGGAAGTTCGACCCTGACCATCACGGGCGAGGATCTTACCGCTCTGATGGACCAGATTGACATGTCGGGCCTTCCGTTTCCAGGCATGAGCCCCGATGTCCGCGTGCTGGCCATCCTCGCGAAGTACGCGGCGTTTGGCATTATTCCGCAAGTCATCCCGATGTTCGTTCCGGATATCCCGATCCCGACCGACCGGATTCCCACGCAGAAAGGCACGGATCTTGCCTATGTCAAACAACTGGCGAAAGAAGCCGGCTACGTATTCTACATCGAGCCGGGACCGTTGCCGGGAGTGAGCCGGGCTTATTGGGGACCGCAAGTCAAAATCGGCGTGCCACAGCCGGCTTTGAACGTGAACATGGACGCCTGGACCAACGTGGAAAGCCTGACCTTTCGATACGAACCGCAGAACTCGGTGCTGCCCATTGTCTTTATTCAGGATCCCACATCGAAAGTGAACATTCCGATTCCCATTCCCGCCGTGAGCCCTCTCAATCCTCCGTTGGGCGCGGTGATCCCGACGCCGCAAACGGTCGAGATGCTGGACAACACCGCGAAGCTGTCGCCCGGCCAGGCGCTGATGCTCGGGATCGCCCGTGCGACCGAGACGGGAGACGTGGTTACCGGAGAAGGCACGCTGGACGTGTTGCGCTATGGACAGATTCTGAACGCGCGACAGTTGGTGGGCGTGCGCGGCGCGGGTCTGGGCTTCGACGGACTGCATTACGTCCAGAAAACCACGCACCGCATGAAGCTCGGCGAATACAAGCAGAGTTTCACGCTCAGGCGCAACGGGATTATTTCGAACGTGCCGGTGGTGCCGGCGCTGCCGATCTGAAACTGGAGGGCGGCCAATCTTGGCCTGGGGTCCCCTCTGGGGACGCCTTTTAGGCGGCCAGGGCCGGAATGTAGGTGGATGAGATGAAGAAGTATTACGGAAAATATCGCGGCACGGTGCTCGACAACATCGATCCTCAGCAGATGGGCCGTTTGATGGTGCAGGTTGCCGACGCCTCGAATGTGCTGCCCTCCAGTTGGGCCATGCCCTGCGTTCCTTTCGGCGGCATTCAGAATGGGTTCTTCGCCATCCCCGCGATCGGCTCCGGTGTATGGATCGAATTTGAACAGGGGGATACCGATTATCCGGTGTGGACCGGCTGTTACTGGGGAATCGGCGAAGTCCCGGCGCTAGCTCTGGCGGGCGTGCCGGGCCTGCAGCAGATTGTGATCCAGTCGCTCGAGCAGAATACCCTGATGATCAGCGATACACCCGGTCCCACCGGAGGTATTCTGCTCAAAGCCGCGTCTGGTGCGTTGATCTCGATCAACGACATGGGCATCACGATCAGCAACGGCCAGGGCGCCACCATCGTGATGACCGGACCGGCCGTGACCGTAAACGAAGGAGCATTGGAGGTAGTCTGATGCCGGGATTTCTTCTTCATCAGGGAGCCACGGTGATGTGCAGCCACGGCGGCCAGGCCGTGCCCACGGCGCCGAATCCGCGGGTGATGGTGAGTGCGCAGCCCACCGCGTTGGCATCCATCCCGTGGCTGGTGGCCGGATGTCCGCTGGTACCGCCGCCATTGCCGCCCTGCGTCACCGCGCAGTGGGCCGTGGGAACCGTAAGGGTGACATCCAACGGCCAGCCATTGGTGGTGCAAAGTGGTGTGGCGATCTGTATTCCTACTGGCACGCCATTGATTCCGCTGGTGTCCCAGACTCGCGTCACAGCCATGTGAGTGCGTATGTATCCGGCATATCCATTCGGTTTCGACAACAGCGGCGGGACGGCCCGGACCGGCCTGAGCGGGCATATCCGCGACATGATCGAGCAGATTCTGCTGACCTCGCCCGGTGAGCGGGTAAACCGGCCCACGTTCGGCTGCGGCAGCGCGCAACTGGTGTTCGCGCCCAATAGCGATGTGCTGGCCGCGGCGCAGCAACAGGTCATTCAGTCATCGCTGCAACAGTGGCTTTCGGATCTGATTCGCGTGCAGGGCGTCGACGTATCCGCGCAGGATTCCACGCTGCTGATCACCGTCCGTTACACCATCGTGCAGACTCAGCAACAGCAGACGCAGCAGTTCGTATACGGCGCTTCGTCATGATCTACTTCTGCTCCCAACAGAACCGGCGCGCTTTGGTCTTGCAGCACCCCACGCTGAATGGAATCGACTACCTCGAAGTGTGCCAGAGCGGACCCGATTGCGGCGGCGGCAGACACCTGCTGGTGACGCTGCTCAAGGATGCGCGCAAAGCGAATCTGGCTCCTTCGCAGATGAGAATCGCCGGCGGCTCGGCGGCCGGAAACCCGGCGGCGCCCATCAACATACTCTCCGTGACGCAAGCTACCAACCAGGCGCCCCTGACGCTCACGGTGAATCTCGACCAGCCGGGCGATTTCTCCACCTTCACGTTCACGCTGGTGGCCAATGCATCCACCAACGATCCGCCCGACGGATTCGATCCGCAACTGGCGTCGGTGGACTTCTCCTTCAAGGCCGGGTGCGCCGCGCTGAGCGACTGCCTGCCGAACAACTGTTGCCCGCCACCCGCGGTTACTCAGCCCGACATCAATTATCTGGCTAAGGATTACGACGCGTTCGTGCAGGTGATGGCGGACCGCATGGCGGTACTGGCGCCGGGGATGTTCGAGTCCCACCCCTCCGATACCGGCGTCGCCGCCGTTGAGATCCTGGCTTATGCAGCCGATCGGCTCAGCTATCAACAGGATGCCGTGGCCACCGAAGCCTACCTGGGCACTGCGCGCAGCCGCATCTCGCTGCGGCGGCACACCAAGCTCGTGGACTACCGCATCGGCGAAGGTGCAAATGCCAGAGCGTGGGTCTATGTGAAACCCGGCACTACGGCGCCCGACCCGCTCAATATCCCTGCCGGGATCCTTCTTTTCCCGCGGGTGCCAGGCTTGGCGCCCTCAGTCGGCACGTCGTCGAGAGAGGCGCAGCAACTGGAGGCAAGCGGCACGCTGGGCTTCGCGACCATGCAAGCGGCAACGCTCCACAAAGAGCAGAGCGAGATTTACATCTACACCTGGAGCGATACCGATTGCTGTCTGACGCCCGGTGCCACCGAGGCCACCCTGGTGGGCCGCTTCACGAGCCTGCAGCCGGGCGCCGTTCTGATTTTCGAAGAGGTCATCGGACCGGACACGGGGAATACCGCCGACGCGGATCCGGCGAAGCGATGGGCCGTGAGGCTGACTCAGGTGCAGTCGGTCGACTATCTCAACCGCGCTCTGACGGATCCGCTGAACGGCAATCCGATTACGAGAATCTATTGGTCCGCGGACGATGCCCTGCCGTTTCCAGTTTGCATTTCGTCGCAAACGGCCACGGCTGGAACTCCACTGAAGAATGTGAGCGTATTGCGCGGTAACGTGATTCCCGCCGATCACGGATTGTGGCAGGATTGGGAAGATCTGGGCACGGTCCCGGCGGCTCCGCCCGCACCCGTGACCACGGCCAGTTGCACCTGTGGAAGCACGGATACCGTGGATGCGGTGCGCCCGCATTTCTACCCTAGCCTGGCGCAATCGCCATTAACGTTTGCACGGCCGTTCGATGCCACGGCGGCGGCTTCGGCGTTCCTCACGGACAGCGATCCCGCCAGTCCGGTATTAACCGTGCGAGACGACCGCGATCGCACCTGGACGATTCTGGACGATCTGCTATCGAGCGACGGGTCGCAAACCGTGGCCGTCGCTGAAATCGAGCGGGATAACACCGTGTTCCTGCGCTTCGGGGACGGGCAATACGGCGCTACCCCCGACGCCGGTGACACCTTTCAGGCGCGCTATCGCGTGGGTAACGGAACGGCGGGCAATATTGGCCGGGACACGCTGGGCCACATCGTGGTCGACGCCGACATTGAGGAAGTGCGCAACCCGTTGCCCGCGGCGGGCGGAACGGATCCGGAAACCATGGAGCATATTCGCCAGCAGGCGCCTTACGCCTTTCGCACGCAATTGCGCGCGGTGACCGAAGACGACTATGGAACCATGGCGGCCCTCGACCCGGCCATTCGCGAGGCGCGCGGCACCCTGCGCTGGACCGGAAGTTGGTATACCGCGTTTGTTTCCGTGGATGCCGCCGCCGGCGACGCGCCCACCGCGGTGCTGATCGCGAATACGGAGGACCGGCTCGATCTGTTGCGCATGGCGGGCGTGGATCTTGCAGTCGAGGGCGCGATCGTCGTCGGGCTGCGGATTCAGATGAGCATCTGCGTCGATCCGGACCACTTCCAGAGCGACGTCGCGTCGGCCCTGATGCAAGTCTTCGTCATCGGCGACCTGTGCAACGGCCAAAGGGGCATTTTGAATCCGGAGAACTTCACCTTCGGAGAAACCATTTACACCAGCCCGCTGATCGCGGCGGCGCAGGCCGTCGAAGGCGTGTCGACCGCTACCCTCACGGCCTTTCAGCGGATGGACGACCCACTCATCGACGGCGCCGCGCAGGGCTATCTGACGATGGGCCGCCTGGAGATCGCACGATGCGATAACGATCCAAACCGGCTGGATCACGGCGTTTTCGTCCTCGAAATGGATGGTGGCAAATGAACGGATCGTGCCAGACTCCCGATGCGGTCTTGTGCGGATGTTGCGAAGGCGTCGGTCCGGAGACTCCCCAGCCGGTGACCAACCGCCCGGCGCTCTCCACCATCGCTTACCGGGTGGGCACCTGGGCGACCTTCAAGGCCAGCATGATCGCCGCGTTGTCCGATCCGGATAACGCCGCCCTCGGCGGGCTGCGCACGCGCGACGATTCCGACTTCTCGATCGCGCTGATCGACGCGTGGGCCGTGGCCGCGGACATCCTGAGCTTCTATCAGGAGCGCATCGCCAACGAATCCTGGCTGCGGACGGCCGTGGACCGGCGTTCCGTATTCGAACTCGCCCGGCTGGTCGGTTATCGGCCGTCGCCCGGCGTGTCCGCTTCGGCGTTTCTCGCATTTACGCTGAGCAACGCCCCCGGCTCTCCGGATAATGTGACTATCGCCGCCGGAACGCGTGTGCAGAGCGTTCCGGGACCGGGGCAAACGCCCCAGGTTTTTGAGACCTCGCAGGACCTCACGGCGCGCATTTCTCTCAACGCCATCCCCGCCCAAACCACGCTGCCATGGAGCGTCAGCGCGGGCGACACGCAGACGACCCTTCAAGGGACCAGCCACAACCTGAACGCCGGAGATGGCATTCTTTTCGTGAGCGGCCAATTACGAGACTCGCTGACTTCCGGCGCCGCCGATTTTCATTTCATCGCGTCGGCCGTCACCGATCCGGTCTCGGGCACCACCACCGTGACATGGGATCAGCCGCTGGTTTTCGCGATCGGCCAGGCCAATAGCGATGTTTACGTCTACGTATTCCGTAAGAAAGCGGCGCTGTTCGGTGTTCAGGCTCCGGATCCACGGACATTCCCCAGCTCGAGCCCCATTTCTTCGAATTCGGATTGGACCTACCAGTACGCGAAAGGCAGCATGCAGGTCAACCTGGACGCCAGCTATCCGGGGCTGGCGCCCACTCCCGGCGGAGAGCCGCGGTGGATCGTCTTCGCCGCCCCGGTCAGTACGGCTTTGTTTAACATTGCGGCTACTGCCGAGACCGGTCCCGTTCAGTACACCCTGACATCGAAGACCACGCAACTGACCTTGGCGAACGGACAGGTGCTGGTGAACAATCTGCTCATCACGGCCGAAATCGCTCTTTCGATCGCTTATGGCCAGTTCGTAGCTGCGGTAGCCACTGGCTTCAACTGGTACGCGGCCTGGCTGAATGTGTTGAATGCGATCACCGTGCTGGTGCAGGCGCTTGGCCCGGTTACACCCGACGAACTCCTGAGCGCCATCGTCGCGCAAACGCGCAGCGCAACCGCGTACGTACAAAGCGAGCTCCTGCCCACCGCCGACCCGCCATATCTTGGCCCCTGGTCCGGAGACGCCACGTGGTCCAGGCAAGCCAACCTGCTGAAACCGGTCGACGGCTCAAGTCTGGAGATCGTCGGCGGACAGACGCTAAGCGCGGGACAGCCAGTAGCCATATCGGGCAAACGGCTTCGTCTGCAGGTCGGCGATGGCAGTGCGGCCGGCTTTGTTCCGCAAGGCGCATCCGGAACGCTGGCGGTGAGCGACGGTCAAATATTCCTCGTGGAAGCGTTTTCCCCCGGCACGATTTCCGCCAACGATATCTGGCGAGTGACCACGCTCAGTGGGGTGCCGGGAGCGCTGACCGTGGCAGCCGCCAATATCACTCTGCTGCCCGCGGACAAGAACGACGCGGCCGTGTCGGAAAGCGCCGTCATCAGCCGGACGGCCGTCGCGGGCGCCATCGCCACGCTGGCGTTCGATCAGGCTCTTTCCCGGACTTACGACCGCGCCACGGTAACGGTAAACGCCAACACCGTCGCCGCCACGCACGGCGAAACCGTGCACGAAATCCTGGGCGGCGGCGACGCCACCAATGCCGCGCTGCAGTTCACGCTGAAGCAAAGCCCGCTCACCTATGTGAGCTCTTCGTCGGGTTTGGGCGTGCAATCGACCCTGCAGGTGTGGGTGAACAATCTTCAGTGGCATGAGACCGATAACTTCCTGTCGTCACAACCGGCCGATCGCGTCTTCGTGACCCGCGCGGACCAGAGCGGCAGCACCACCGTGCAGTTCGGGGACGGCCAGGAGGGCTCCCGGCCGCCCACCGGACAGATGAATATTCGCGCGATGTATCGCAAGGGAATCGGCGCCGCGGGAATGGTCAATGCGGGACAGTTGTCTCAACCGCTCGATCGCCCCCAAGGCTTGAAGAACGTCGCGAATCCGGACCCGGCTACCGGAGGCGCGGACCCCGACTCCGCCAGCGACGCGCGCATCAGCGCTCCGCTGCACGTCCTGACTCTGGACCGCGTGGTTTCGCTCGACGACTACCAGAACTTTGCGCGCGCCTTTGCCGGAATCGACAAAGCGCTCGCCACATGGACCTGGTTTGGCAAAACCCGCGGCGTTTTTCTGACGGTCGCCGGAGCCAACGGATCGCAGTTCAACGCCGGAGATCCAACCATCGTTCACCTTACACAGGCGCTTCAGAGCGCGGGCAATCCATTTGTTCCGTTGCAAGTGACTTCGTTTAGCCAGGTCTTGTTTGAAATCGCGGCGAACGTGCGGGTGGATAGTGTCAACTACGACCCCAACGAAGTGCTGGGCCGCGTATGGCAGGCCCTCGCCGCCGGCTTCGCGTTTGAAACTCGCGACCTCGGGCAAGGCGTTGCACAGAGCGAAGTCGTCACGCTGATTCAGCAAAATGCGGGGGTGGTGGCCGTGGAGTTGACGGCCTTTGGCCGTAGCGGTCAGCCGCCCGTTTCGCCGCTGCCGCCGAGGCTGCAGGCTGCCGCGCCCGTTACGGGCGGCAACGGCATACCGCAGGCCGCCGAGATGCTGCTGCTCGATCCCGCTTCACGCGGAAATATTGGAGCGTGGTCATGAGCCTGAACGCCACCCAACTCTACGCACTGCTGCCCGCCATCTACCGCACGCGCGATGCGGAAAACGGCTTCCCGCTGCAGGCGCTGATTCAGGTGCTGGCTTCTCAGGGCGCCATTCTGGAAGAGAACATCCAGCAACTCTACGACGACCACTTCATCGAGACCTGCGCATCGTGGGTCATCCCCTACATCGGCGATCTCGTGGGTGTAAATCCGGCTTATGAAATCGATGCGGCCACCTACGGGCGGCGGGCGGAAGTCGCCAATACCATCGGCTATCGCCGCCGCAAAGGAACCCTGCTGGCGCTGGAACAAGTGGCCATGGATGTTTCCGGGAGGCGTGCGGCGGCGGTCGAGTTCTTCAGGCTGGTCGTCGCCAACGAAAGCATGAAGCACGTGCGTCCGCATCACGCGGCCACGCCGGACCTGCGCGCGGGCAGCACGCTGGCCGCGATGTACTCCGCGTTCGATACAGTCAGCCGCACCGTGGACGTGCGCCGGATTGCGCCGCGTGTGCGCGCCGCAGCCAATCCCGATACGGCCCCGCTGGATATCGCGTTGCACGGCGGAGGCAAATACAACGTACCCGATATCGGTATTTATCTCTGGCGTTCAAAACCGAATTCCGTGGTGGATGCGCCCGCCTGCCAGGTGGACTCGCGGCGGTACATGTTCAGCCCGCTGGGACAGAATATTCCGTTGTTTCGCCTGCTGCCGCCGCGCGATTCGTTCAGCCGCCTCAGCACGCGGCTGGATGTTCCCAAACCGATCGGGCGGCGCGAGTTTTATGATAATCCCACGGCATTTTACGGTCCTGGCCTGAGCATTCAACTGGTTGCCGACGGCGTCCCAATCGATGTCTCCGGCATTTGCGTGCGCGATCTGTCCGATGCCGCGGGGGGACAATGGAACGGCTCCACAAAAAAAGGAACGATCGCCATCGATCCCGAGCTTGGCCGGATTCAACTCGCCGCCGACGTTCCAATACCGAAGCAATTGCGGTTGAACTACGCCTACGGATTCCCGGCCGATATCGGCGGCGGGCCTTACGACCGGTCCGCCAATCTGCCCTCGCTTGCGCCCGCCGGATTCACTTTCAACGCGCTCGTCGGCTCGGCGGCCACCCCCACGCTGGAAGGAGCCGTGGCGGCCTGGAACAAACAAAAACCCGGCGCGGCCGGCGTGATCGTGCTGCCGGGCTTCGAGACGTATGCGATCGATCTGACCAAGGCGGCGGGTATCGTGCTGCCCTCCGGGAGCCGTCTCTACATCGTCAGCGCGCAAATGGAGCCCGGCGGAATACCTGGCTTGAGCGGCGCGTGCGTGACGCTTCGCGGCGGCATTAAAATCCGCGGCCAACTGCCCGCCGGGAGCGACCCAACGAACCCTCCTCCCGCCGGACAACTGGTTGTAAACGGCGTTTGGATCTCGGGATCTGTCGAGATCGATGGCGACCCGGCGATCGTACAATTCTCCGATTGTACCCTTGTGCCTGGCATTGCATTGAACCGCAACGGGCTGCCCGTAACTCCGGGCGATCCCAGCATTATTGCCAGCGGCGCGAATACCAGCTTGTCGCTGATTCGCTCGATCAGCGGGCCGATCGGTGTGGCAACCGGGGCCACCGCGCGCATCTGCACCAGCATCGTGGATAGCTCGTCCCGCTGCGCGGTGGCGTATGCCGGGCCGGACCTGGCTGCGGAAGGCGCGGACCTGCATGTCGAAGACAGCACCATAATCGGCAAGGTTCGCGTCCACACCATGCAGTTGGCGTCCAACACGATTTTCATGGCGCTCCGGGGGAAGGGCGACCCGTGGCAGGCAGCCGTCTGGTGCAGCCGGCAGCAGAGCGGGTGCATGCGCTTCTGCTTCGTTCCCAATGATTCCATTACACCGGGGCGTTTCCGCTGTCTTCCCGGCAGCGGCGATTGGGAAGGCGCTCTGACGCCCAAGTTCGTCACGCTCCAATACGGGCAGCCGGCTTACGGATTGCTGGGCGGAGACGTTCCGATGGCCATTTGGACTGGGGCGGATAACGGCTCGCAGATGGGTGTGTATCGGCCCATCGAGGAGACCGAGGCGGTGCGGAATGTCCAACTGCGCGCTCCCGAGTTTCTCCCGTTTAATCTGGAGGCCGGTGTCTATTTAGAGCCATCCGCCGCCGTGGTGCTGCCGCGCACGCCATCCGGTTATGGCTACGGCATTCGGCTCGATCCGTGTGGCAATCCGGAGGATGAGCTGATTTTCGTGGGTATCGGCGCGCATCTCATTTGACGCAAAGGAATGGTTTATGAAAGGCGATTTCAGCCGGCTTCGATACAATCGGGCCAAACACTACACTTCGGTGCTTCAGCAGCAGGGGCGCGTGGCCCTGGACGCCGATGCCAATGAACAATGCTCCATCAACGAGGACATCCGCGGCACTGAAACCATCGACATCGTCGGACCGTTCGGCGGGCCTGCGGCCGACCCGGGATTCGCCATCACCGTCGCTGGCAACACCGTCCAGATCGGCGCGGGACGCTATTACGTAGAAGGTCTGCTCTGCGAAAACCCATCGTCGCTCGGGTACATGCAACAGCCGTACCTGATCGATCCGCCGTTTTCGGATTCCCGGCTGCTGAGTGACCTGCAAAGCGGCGCATCCTCCGCGATTCAGGTTTTTCTGGAGGTCTGGCAACGCCTGGTCACCTCGCTCGACGACCCTTGCCTGCTGGAGCCCGCTCTCGGCCTGGCGGACACTACGGCGCGTTTGCAGACCGTCTGGCGGGTGGTCGCGCAGGAGGTCGCGCCTACATCCCCGCCCAACAAGTTTCTCCCCCGCGCATTCGCTTTTCAGACCGTCGATCGGCTGCCGCTTCCGCTGTCAAGCGAAATCGCCGGTCTTGCCGCAGCTCCTGCTCCTGCGACTTCTGCACCCGCTGCGCCGTCAGCCTCCACTGGCGCCGCGCCCCCCGACTGCTGCGTGGCGATGTACCAGCAGCCAAAGCGCCTCCTCCGCGGCAGGCTGAATGCCCAGACCAGTGGCGCGGCGTCGGGCGGCTCCTGCCAACCTACACCCGCCGCGGGCTACCGTGGGCTGGAAAATCAGCTCTATCGCGTCGAGATACACCAGGGCGGCACCGAAACGACGGCCACGTTTAAATGGTCGCGGGAAAACGGTTCCGTCGTCACCGGCGTTACCGGCGCCTCGGGCTCCCAGGTATTGGTGGAAAGCCTGGGCTTCGACGCCAATCTCGGATATGCTACGGGCCAATGGGTGGAGATAAGCGATGACACCGGCTTGTTCGGAGTGCCATCCAACCAGCCAGGGCAGCTTTATCAAATCCAAAGCACCACACCCGGGCAGCTTAGTCTCACCGTGGCGCCGCCCGTTACCGGAGTCGACCCCACGCGCAATGCGCGGCTGCGCCGCTGGGACCAGTTCGGCTCGTCGGCGGGACCTCGAGGTGTACCCGTTTCCACCTCCTGGATCGACCTGGAGAATGGCATCCAGGTGCAGTTCTCCGCCGGGAACTACGTTACCGGCGACTACTGGTTAATCCCGGCCCGTACGGCCTCGGGCGAAATCGACTGGCCGCCCTGCGGCGGCAACGGTTGGGTTCAGCAAGAGCCTTATGAAATCGAAATCTTCCGCGCGCCCCTTGCCTGTATTCATTGGGGCACGAACCAGCAGTTCAGTGTGGAGGACTGCCGCAGGCTTTTTCCGCCGCTCACCCAAGTCGCCGGCGGCGCGGCGTCTGCCCTGCACGTCACTAAGATCAATTGGAGCAACGACGACGTTCTGGCCTTCGACCAATTGCTGGCCACGGGCCTGACTGTGTCCCTCGACCAGGCCGCCACCGCACATATCGATGCCTCGACCTTCGGCCTCACACTCGAAGTTCCCGTCGTCAGTAAGATCGAGCCTACGGCGATTGGCCAGAGCCTGGCGCCGATCGTGCTGCGGACCGCGAATCTCCTCGACGGGCAGATCACAGTGCAAAACACGAACATTACCTGGAACATCCCGTTCCGCGATTCCAGAGGCGCCATTGCCGAAATACAATTGGAGGCGCTGGTAGTGCTGGATCTGATGTTGCTTCAGGGACTGAGCTACAATTCATACGCCCGCGCGCGCGTCAGGCTGCAGGGAAGAAATATCTTCGCGGGCACCGGCTCCACCCAGGCTTTCCTCGACGGACAAACATTCGGCACAGCGGGAGTCCGCGCCGATGGTCTGACGCCTCGCACCGACCTGACGTTCCCTTCCGGCGGCGACGCGAAGGCCAGCGATTTTGAGAGCTGGTTCTTCCTCGCGCCTACGCTTACGCTGGCAAGTCTTACGGTAGCGCCGGCCGCCGTCACGTTTACACCGACGGCGCCCACGGCTGCAGCTCCGGTGGCCACTCTGACCGTGAACTATCCAGCTTTGGCCGACACTGTAGTGACACTTTCGGTTGTTTCGCCGGCAGGCATCCCGTCCGGGGTTACTGTGCCCGCCACTGTGAAGATTCCCAGGGGCGGCGCCTCGGTAACATTTTCGGTGGGCGTGAAAAACACCTCGACATCCACGGCCGAGGCTTTCCAGATTGTGGCGTCGCTCACGAACGCGCTCGGCATCACGGGCACGGTAACCGCCACATTGACGATTACGGGGTTCGTGATCATCCAATAAGAGCCGAACTATGAGAGCAGTCTGGTCGTTCTGGAGCCCGCCATACCTGGCCCAAACGGGCAGGAGTTGGTGTAAACCGCTGCATCATTTGCTTGCCTGGGGCATCTCGCTCACGGCGGCGCGGCGTCACTACCCCGATACCGTGCTGATCACGGATCGTCACGGCAAAAAGCTGCTGATCGACGAACTCGGCCTGCCGTTCACCGAGGTGTCCACGGAGTTGGAGCGGCTCAAAGACGCCGATCCGGAGTGGTGGACGCTGGGGAAACTGATGGCATACAGCATGCAAGACCGGCCATTCGTGCACCTCGACACCGATGTATTTCTGTGGAAACCGCTTCCCGCGGAACTCGCCGGCGCCGCGGTGTTTGCGCAATGCCCGGAATTCTTTCCGCGTCATTACCGCCGCTCGTGCGACATGGAGAACTCGTTTTCCGAATCGAACGCCCCACTGCCGGTGGAGTGGCAATGGGCCGTGTCGCGGGACGACGCCTACATCAGAGAGGAGAATTGTGGCATTCTGGGCGGCGCCCGCACCGATTTTATCCGATACTATGCGCAGACAGCGGGGGATCTCATTCTGCGGCCCGAGTATGCCCGCGCCTGGTCCAGATGCTCCGCAAAATCGAATCATGCGTTGGAGCAGTTCTTTCTGGCGGCCTGCGCAGACTTTCATCGCCACCATCCCGATTCGCCCTGGCGCGGAGTGCGTGTCCGGTACCTGTTCCGGTCATGGGATGAAGCCTGCGACCCCAGTTATGCGGCGCGCCTTGGTTTCACGCACCTGCTGGGCGATTCGAAGTCCAGCCCGGCGGTGGGCAAGCGTATCGAAGAACGCGTGAAGCGTGACGATCCCTCGTATTTCCGCCGATGCGAGAAGGTGCTCCGTATCGTTTGAACTTCTGAAAGGAGAATCCGCCGATGGGAACGCATTCTTACGAGAGCCGCAAAAGTTCCACGCAAAACAACTCGTCCGATCGGCTGCCGAAACGGCCGGCCAAGTCGAATGTCCCAGCCTCCGTGAGCCAGGTCTTGAACGAGGAGGGCAGTCCACTCGACGCGGATCTTCGTGCGGCTTACCAGTCCGGCTTTGGCCACGACTTCAGCAAAGTCCGGATTCATTCCGGCCCACTCGCGGCGCGCTCCGCGGCTGAAGTGGATGCGCGCGCCTACACGGTCGGAGATCATATCGTATTCGGCAACGGGCAACTGGCCCCATCCACCGCGGCCGGGCGGCATCTGTTGGCGCATGAACTTGCGCATACCGTGCAGCAAACGCCCTCCGCGCCCGCGGAGTTAGCCGTCACGGATTCGCTCGACGCGCGCGAGCAGTCCGCGAACCAGGCCGCCGGCCAGGTCCTGGCAGGGCAGCGCGGCGTTGCAAACGGCCTGCATTCCGGCCCGCCAGCACTGATGCGGCAGGCCACTACCTCCGAGGCTCCCGGAGCCAATGTCGCGTCCAGTTTTGAAGTCCAGGCTACTGCGTACGCGTTCCAGGCCGACGCTCAGTGGAATATACAGGGAAGCGCACACTCCAAAGCGGAATTCTCCGCGCGGGTTGTGGACCAGAAGCCCGCTTACATACCGCCTGTTCCACTCAGCATCGACTTCAACCAGCGTTGGATCATTCAGATCGTAGTGTCGGTAAATAACGGCGCGACCGCGCAAAGCTATTTCTGGCGGTGCAACGCGACGGCTCAGCCGATCACCATCGATCCGCTTGGGCCGGTGCCTCTCAGCGGCGGCGGCAGCGGCGACCCCTCACTCGCGCTTGGCGGATCTCAACAAGTGGGAACCTCGACGTTCGTGCAGGTGAATGCCGCAATTTCGACTCCTACAACCAGCATTACCCACACTCCTCCGGTCTGGCAGCCGCAGGGCGGTATTTCGGGCACCGGCACCTCTGGCGCGGGCACTTCGGGTCAAGGGACTGGTGGAGGCAGTCTTACGTTCAACCTTACGCGGGTTCCGGCTTACGATCAAAGGCAGCAATCACCCGCCACGCCGGTATTCCCCATGGCATTCACGGCGGACATCGTGCTGGCCAACGCGCCGCCAGCGCCCGTCGCACCTAAGACTCCGGACGTTCCGGATCTTACCTACGTGGTGAATTTTGCGAACGACTCCTCGACCATAACATCCAAAGAACTCACGGGGCTGCTCGAATGGGCACATAAGACATTGGGACAATATGAGGGGCTCCGCGATGCCATCCGCACCGGTGAGATCCGCGTCCATATCACCGGTAAGGCGAGCACGCGCGGCAACGACCGGATACACAATTTCACCCTCTCGCAGCATCGCGTCGATAACGTCCGTGTGGCGCTGGAGGGCGCGGCATCGTCCACCGGCGGCGGCCGGACCTCGGGTGGAGTCCTGGGTGGCGAATCTCTCAAGATCGATCCGGATGCGGACGGAGATTTCCATGACCCGATGCCGGCGGATAAGGACCAGGATCGTGTCGTACAGATTTTCATTAAGAGCACCGACGCCACAGAGGCTCTGAAGCGCCTGGCCAACCCGCCCGCCAAGCCGTAGCGCACACCCGCGTGGCGCGCGCTTTAGCGTGCAGCGGCGAACTTCAGTTCGCCGTTAAGCCGGCTGAAGCCGATAGCGGCGCGTGGCGCGTGCGCCATATCACGTACTAATTGGCGCACGATTTGCCGGGTTTCACCGAGACAGGCCGGGCCGACGGAGGCCCCAGGCTTACGGATCTGATGGAGCTAATCGCGTACTTGCGGTGGGCTTTACGAATAAAGAACGTCGGTCCAGTGATCTCCCCGCGCGTCTGCTTTCGCGCCAGGGGAACCCGTACAAGTCCTTCGCGGCGCTTTGCCAGTCGGGATAGTCGAAAGGCTGACACCGACCCGCAAGCGGCATGGGGATGATCTTGGGGATTGGCAACCAGTACCAGTTTAGCGGGGCTGGTCAGGGCCGGGTTGCTCGGAGCCTGGCTTGGCCGGCTTGTTCTCTTCGGCGTCCGGCTGCTTGCTCGCGTGTTTGCGCCTTGACGATAGTACGGACCCGACCACGATCCCGAGGGGCACACCTATGCTCAGCGCCAGCTTGATCTTTGACTTGCGCGGGCCGGGCATTCCGGGTGGCAGCACACCGAAGTCCGCCGAACTTGGCAACGGCTTGCCGATGCGCATCTCCTTTAAGTCGTATGAGAACTGCTTGCCGCAAGCCAGGCAGACAACGTACGTATCCCCGTGCGGCTTGCCGTCCTTGTCGATCGGCGTGACGGGGCGGGTTAGGCGCTTGTGTGGACACCGGAAGAGCAGGTTGAGGACTGAGTCGATCATCGGAATGGACCGAGCGCTGGCAGAACCGGGCGCTACTCCCATTCTTGCACCACTACGGCCTTGAGTGGATGCCGGTGCCGTTCGCGCACATTTGGCCCAGCCTGCGCGCCGCTGCGGATTTTTCCGCCGTCGCAAGCACCAGTGCTGCAAGCGCCCGCTGTCGTTTGTCGATTGTCGTCAGCTTGCCGCGTTGATTGATCCCACGCCCTTTAGTAGGATGGACGAGAAGAGGACAAGTCCAAACCATGAGGAAATCTTCGGTATTTGCCGTGTCGCAGTTCTGTGCCGCCGCCCTGATTCTCGGGCCGCAGCTATTTGCGCAAGCGCAGCAGCAGGAGATCCCGCCCCCGGTCTTCCGGGTAAACGTCGTCGCCCATTCCACCAAGGCGATCAATTACCGGCATCGCAGCGGCTCCACGGAGATCAACTTCGTAGGCACCGCGGCAATGCCGAAAGCCACAGGCCAGGCAAAGGTGGACAGCCGGCAGGGCGCCATCAGCGTCGACGCCTCGTTCCGGGATGTGGGGCCTCCCAACCAGTTCGGCGCCGAGTACCTGACCTATGTTCTTTGGGCCGTTTCGCCGGAGGGTCGGCCCAAGAACCTGGGAGAGATTTTACTCGCCGGAGGCAAGAGCAGTCTGAAGGTGACCACGGACCTGCAGGTATTCGGCCTGATCGTGACGGCAGAGCCTTACTTCTCGGTGACGCAGCCCAGCGACGTGATCGTCATGGAGAACGAGGTCCGGCCGGAAACGCTCGGCAAGATCGAGTACATCGATGCGAAATATGAGCTGCTGCAGCGCGGTCAGTATCAGAAGCTCGCGAATACTCTGCAACTGCGGCCGGACCCGAAAGTGCCGATCGAGATCTACGAGGCGCGGAACGCGGTGCAGATCGCGCAGTCATCCGGCGCGGATAAGTATGCGGCCGATTCGTTCCAGAAAGCCCAGACGACGCTCCAGCAGGCGGAGACCTACCTGAAGCACAAGCAGCGGAAACCGGCCATCATGATCGCGCGGGAGACGGCGCAGACGGCGGAGGACGCGCGGGTGATTGCGGTCAAACGCCAGCAGGAAGAAGCGCTGCAAAAGGAACGGGAGGCATCCGCCGCCCGTGAGGCCGAGGCGAAGCGCCAAGCTGACGACCAGCAAAGACGGCGCGAACAGGCCGAAGCCGATCGCAAGGCGGCGGAGGCGCACCGCGCCCAAGCCGAAGCCGCGAAGGCAACTGCGGAAGCCGAGAAGGCGGTCGCGGACAGACAGCGTCTCGAAGCCGAGTTGGCGGCGACAAAGGCAGCGGCCGAGCAGGCCAAGGCCGAGGCGGCTCAAGCGCAGGCTGCGGCTGCGGCCCAGGCCTCTCAGGCGGCGGCCGAGAAAGCTCAGCACGAAGCGGCTGAATCGGAGCGTTTACGGCAGCAGGCCGAGGTGGAGAAGCAGCAACTGCGCCAGCAGCTCCTGCAACAGCTCAATGCAGTATTGGAGACAAAGGACACGGACCGCGGACTGGTGGTGACCATGGCAGACGTGTTGTTCGATACCAGCAAATACACGCTGCGGCCAGTCGCGCGGGAAAAGCTGGCGAAACTGGCGGGCATCGTGATCGCGCATCCAGGCCTGAAGCTGGCGGCCGAAGGGCACACCGACAGCACCGGCGCAGCCGAATTCAACCAGAAGCTCTCCGTGAAGCGCGCCGAGGCGGTGGTAGAGTATCTGAGCGGACAAGGGCTGGCGGGCGACAGCCTGAGCGCTGCGGGGTTCGGCGATACCCGGCCAATCGCCTCGAACAAGACCGCCGCGGGCAGGCAGCACAACCGGCGTGTGGAATTGATCGTCTCGGGCGAAGTGATCGGAACGAAAATCGGCGCCAGCTCGAACTAATCTGGCCCGCCGCGCACTGCCGTCAAACGGCCACATTGACACCCAGGTTGGCTGGTGCGCGAGCGATGCGTCCTTACACAACGCTTTCATGCCTCATCACGAACACCACTCGCCGCACCGCGGTGATGTCGTCGAGCGGGTTGCCGTCCACGGTCACAATATCCGCTCCTTCCCAATCCTCCAGCGGTCCGATCCGGTCCGACATCCCCAACGATTCCGCAGCCACCGACGTTTCGCTCGCCAACGCATCCATGGGACTGTCGCCCCCGTCCCGCACCCGATAGTTGTTCGGCGTTGCGGCCATGCGTGCCGGCCACACAGCGGCAGCGCCTTTTCCATAGAGGCGAACCCCTGCTCGTTGTAATTGCCAATGCCCGGAAACCTCGGCTTTGTTGTCCAGGTAATTGTGCAGCACCAGGAAATTTGGATCGAAGTACACGCCGCGCGCCGCCATCGACTCCAGGGTGGCATCGTCCAGCAAGGTGCCGTGCTCGATTGTGGTGCAGCCTGCCAGGATGGCCGCTCGCGCACGTTCCGAGGCGTGGGCATGCGCCATCGCGCGCAGGCCAAGCTTCCGCGCCTCGCCGCAGGCGGCGGCGATCCGATCCGCGGTCATGGTCGTCTTGCCGCCGTCCCTGATGCTCGCCGTGCCGATCGGAGCGCTGGACCGCGACCGTAACGGAGCGGGTCGCCCTACTGCCCCGCGGGCACTCGCGGCCCCACGCCCGCCATATCAATCTGCTGAAACCCAACTTCCAGCGCGGGCGATTCCGGAAGGAGCCGGAAATCGAAGTTGCTCACGTTCACAAACAAAGGATCTGCAATGATCGAACCCGTATCCCTCCCCGCCGCCTTCCATTCCTGGAACGACTTCCCCGCGAACCGAATATTCGCGCCGCGCGTATCGAAGTAGACGTTACCCTTCATTACATACTGATCGTCGTTCCAGTTGCTGCCCAGCAATCGGCCCTGGTCGAAGTACACGATATTCCGTTCGAAAGTGAAGGAGACGTGCGGTTCCGCGCGGGTGCGCATCAACTGGTTTTCCCGGTTGAATGCCCAGATGTTATTGCGCACGATGTTTTCCCGCCCGTAGTGCTGATGGAAGCCCGCGCTCTTGCAGTGGTACACGATGTTGTTTTCGATGAGCATCTCCGAGGAGCCTTCATCCGGATAGATGCCCCAGCCGCCGTAGGTAAACGAGGCGATGTCGTGGATCAGATTGTTGCGGATGCGCGTCCCCGGTTGCACCCCAAGCGTGTAAATGCCGCCCATATCGCTCAGCATTTCCTTGCCGATATCGTGAAGGTGGTTGTACTCTATCACGTTGCCCTGGGACTGGTTCGGGCCGTAACCCCAGGTCCATCCCACGGAAATCGCGGTATAGAACAGATCGTGAATGTGGTTGTGAACGATCCGGTTGCGCCCGCTCTCGAGCACCCACACGCCGACCGCCGGCGCGTACACCAGCCCGAGATCGTGAATATGGTTATCGGCGACAACGTTCTCGTAGTTCTGCTCGTCGTCGTTCGGAAACTGGCGCCCTTCGCCGAGCTTGATGCCGCCCGCGCCCAGGTCGAAAAGTTCCGATGCCAGTACCTGGGTCCGCTTCGATCCGCGGCCAAAGAAAATCGCGTACCCGCCCGAATGCGCCACCGTGCATTGTTCTATTTTGGTATCCAGCGCGCCAATTCCCTCGATCGCCGCGGCGGCCGGGATGGCGGCCTGTGTATCGGCATAGCCCTTTTCGTCCATGGTCCAATCGGCGTGCTCAAATTGCAATCCGCGGAGCGTGACATTGCGGACGAACTGCTGCTGCTCCGGCTTTCCCTCCAGGCGCACAAGCTGAACCAAAGCCGGCGCGATGACCTGTTCGGTTTGCATGTTCTCGCCCGCAACGGGCCAATACGAGACCGTATGCGTGCTTCGGTTCAGGTACCACTCGCCGGCGGAATCGAGGCCGTCCGGCGCATTCTCAATGTAATAGCGTGCGTCGGTTTCTTGGTTTGAAGGGCGTGGATCGAGGGTCAGGGTCGCCACGTGGGCGGTCTCATCGACGCTGGCGATGGCCATCCGAAAATCGGCCCACGCCAGCAGTCCGATCACCTCGGCGCCGCTGCCGGCCCACTGCGGTTTGATGTCGTTGCCGCGGTAATGCAGGCGGATGGGTTTGTCCGTGGGGCTGGCGCCGTCGATACGATAGAAGCCGAAGGTGGGCGTGCGCGCGCGTTGGGCACGGCGTCCGGAGATGAACAGTTGGCGGAAATAAGGTTCGCCGCCCTGGGCTGTCCAGATGGGGCCGGAGCCCTTCGTCCAACCCGAGATGACGCGCCCGCCGCTGATCGCAGGCCGCGCTCCGGGTGCGGCTTCCCAAACGGTGTTGGAGTCCTCGGGCGTCAGGATCAGCGTTTCTTTGAGGAAGTACAGGCCATCGCGGATCTGAATGGTGAGGTTGCCGCTCGCCCCCGCTCGCCGTCGGGCGCGGGCCGTGTCGCGCGCCTCGACGAGAGTTTTGACCGGGCCGTCAGGCGAAACGACGATCGTCTGTGCGCCCAGGGCCGGTACAGAGAGAAGTAAGAGCGCCCGCAGTTTCATAAACGCCTCCGGATTGTGCATCGTAACAGCCTGAACAGCTATCTCTTTCGTCTTCGGCTCCGCGGGCTGGCACAGCGGGGCGGGTGCTTAACCGTTTTGGGGAAACCGCTCCGTTGAAGACGCACCTCGAGCCCGCCGGCCTGCGGCCGTTGGACCAGCGAGGGCGCCGGTCCGCGGGCGAGGGCGCCCGCCCCACGAAGGCGCGTCTTCATCATCTTTGGTGGCCC
>Ga0181536_10000654_pt1 | contig 41454 bp, 40 predicted proteins | sample PEATcosm2014_Bin_41_FD_121105 | JGI IMG/M metagenome (GOLD analysis project Ga0181536, IMG submission 121105) | Peatland microbial communities from MTU Mesocosm Facility, Houghton, MI, USA - PEATcosm2014_Bin17_60_metaG | ecosystem: Environmental > Terrestrial > Soil > Wetlands > Peat | place...
ACCGTGCGAACCCGCCACCACCAACACGTGTCCAAACCTGCCCTTGTGCGCCGCGCGCGGCCGCGGCGTAAATAAGTGCCGGAACTGCGCTGGTTCCACGAGCGAAATGAAAATGCTGCTGTCCTTCTCGAACAGCTCCGGCGGGCTGCCGATGGCGCACACCCGCAGCTCACCCACCTGCTCGCAGTTGGGCGGAAGCACTTGTCCCACCTTTGGCGCGGTGAAGGTGACCGTGTGATCGGCTCGCACGCTTTCTCCCAGCACTTGCCCGGTGTCGCTGGCAAGACCGGAAGGAATGTCGACCGCCACAATTTTCGCGCCGGGGAATCCCGTGTTGATCCGCCGGATTGCATCGAGCATCGTGCCTTTTGCCGGTCCGCTGAGCCCCGTGCCCAGCAACGCGTCAATGACCAGCGTCACACCGCTCACGTCAGAAGGAAGTTCCTGCAGGACCGGGCATCCGCTCTCGACGAGCCGGCGGTAGTTCTCGGCTGCGTCACCTTTCATCTCCTCGGGCGGCGCCACTAATACCACGCTCAACGCCGGATGGTAACGTTCGAAAAGCTGCCGCGCCACGACCATGCCGTCGCCGCCATTGTTACCCTTGCCGCAGAAAACGACGATGCGCTGGTCGCCGACGGGTGCGAATCTCTGTACGAGAAACTCCACCACGCGGCTTCCGGCATTCTCCATCAACACCAGGCCCGGAACGCCGGCGTCAACGGAGCGCCGGTCCACTTCGCGCATTTGTGCTGCCGTCAGAACTTTCATGGATCAAACGCCTCGCGCCACAAGCAGAGTCATATCGTCGTACAGCTCTGACGCGCCGGTCCACTGTTCGACTGTCTCCATGATGCGGGCCATGATTTCCTCGGGCTCCTGCTGCTCATACCGGAGGAGCAGATCGATCAGCTTCTCTTCTCCAAAGGCTTCGCCGTATGCGTTCTCGGGCTCCACAATGCCATCGGTGAACGCGACCAAGAGATCGCCCGCCTGGAGCTGTACCGTTTTTTCTTCGTAACGGGCAAATGGAAACGCCCCCACCACGGTGCCTGTGACCTCCAGCCGCTCTGCTTGTCCATCGCGCATCAAAATAGGCGGCAGGTGCCCCGCGTTGGTGTAGGTAAGCACCCGGCTCTCGTCATCATACAAACCGAAATAGAACGTAGCGAACTTTTCCGGCGCGGTGTTGGCACACACCTGCTGGTTGAGTTGCGAGACCAGCTCGGCGGCGGAAAGCACGTCGCGGGCACGATCGTTTCCGCCTGGGGCCGCTGCCGCATGCATGGGGATGCCGGCTGTCAATTGCGTGCGCATGATCGACTGGATGGACGCCATCAGCAGCGCGGCCGAGATTCCCTTGCCCGCGACGTCTCCGATGGCCAGGGCCAGGTTGGAATCCTGCAGGCGAATGAAATCGTAGTAGTCGCCGGAAACCATGCGCGCCGGATGGCAGACGCCAGTCAGCGCGACGGTCTTCATCGCAAGGGCGCCGCGCGGAAAGAGCTGGCTCTGCACCTCGCGTGCGATGGCAATCTCGGATTGCAGCCGCTCCTGTTCCTTTTCGACGACAAAGAGCCTCTCGAGGTTCTCCGTCATGCCATTGAAAGACCGCGCCAGCTCCGCCAGTTGATCGTGGCCCTCTACGGCGATCCGGTGCGAAAAATCGCCGCTCTTGATGCGCTCGGTGCCCTCGTAGAGATTGTGAATCGCGCCAGTAATGGTTCGCGTGAGCGAGATGCCCATGATGAGCGAGACCACCCAAACAAGCAGCAGCAGAGCCACAACGAACGCGAAAATGGTGAGCAGCGTCTGCGCCCAGCCCATCTGGCCGAATACCGTTCCGAACACTATCGAGGGCCGTGTGCGCACAATGAGAACCCACCGGTCTTGCTTTTCCGGCGCGTCCCAATACGAGAAATACAAGGGACTGCCGCCGTCTATCGCTATATCAAAACGGTTGGCTGGTTCGGGCAGCCGAGCGGCCCTCCGGCGCTTTGGTTCGGATGGCGGACTCTTCGCCGCCGAGCCGGGCGCCGGAGAGTCGAGTGGGATGAGCGATACCTGGCCGATGTTGGGTGCCAGGTCAGCCAGGAGGCCGCTCGTGATCGGCGCAAGCAGCGTGACTTCCGTGCCTTCTCGCGTCACATGTGCCCAGCCATGCAACTGGCCGTCTTTCATGACGAGCCCGCGCGCGTCTTTCCATCCGGCGGGCGCGACGGGCGCGTCCGAGCCCGCGGGATAACGGTAGATGCCGCCGTTCCGGACCGCCAGCATCACGCGAGGGAACAAGTGCTCCAGGTAGGGAATGACTTCGCGAATCGTACTCTCGCGTTTCTCCACGGGTGTTTCCGCCAGCATGTGTGCAACGCCATCCATGGCATCTGTCCGGCGCTCAAGCTCGGAACTGACTAAGTAGACCGCGGTCCCGCCCACCAGTTCCCAGCCCCCGAGCAGTGCCAGAATGGCAATTAGCGCGATGGGGACGAACGCGATGAAGAGGTAGGCGATGATCAGGCGGTTGCGCAGCCGCCAAGTCAACCGGCGCGCGTTGCGCCGCGCGAGTTGCAGCGCGAACAGCATGCCGGTGACGTAGAAGGCCAGCGCCGCGAACCTGGTGAAGCCGGAGTCCGGCGCGGCAAAACGCAGCGCCACGTAAGCCACCAGCAAGGCAAGGAACGCCATCCCCAGGCGCCCCAGCATTTCCGCCAGTTTTTTCAACACTGCCGGCACGCTTCAGGATATCGCAACACCGTCACTGTGCGGCTCTTACAGCGTGCCTTCCGGGGTTTGCGGGTCGCGCGATTTCGCTATGGCCGGTGTTTCCTGCGTCTCGGGCGTAATGTGGTATCGTACCAGGCCATCACGCAAGATCTGGAAGGCAGTCTCGGGATCGTCGGCGTACTGAAATAACTCCAGGTCTTCAGGCGAAATCATGCCCTGCCTCACGAGCGCGTCGAAATTCAGAACCTCCTTCCAAAACTGTGAGCCGTAGAGCACGATCAGAATCTTTTTCGCCAGTTTCTTGGTTTGCGCCAGGGTGAGAATCTCGAAAAGCTCGTCCATGGTCCCAAACCCGCCGGGAAACACGACCAGCGCTTTGGAGAGGTACGCGAACCAGAACTTGCGCATGAAGAAATAGTGGAACTCGAAGCTGAGCTCGGGGCTGATAAACGGGTTGGGGAGTTGCTCGAACGGCAGCCCGATGTTCAGCCCGATGGTCTTGCCGCTGGCATCCCGCGAGCCACGATTGGCGGCCTCCATGATGCCCGGACCACCGCCAGTACACACAACGAAGCGGTACGTGTGATTGGCGAACTGGTTGGACCACTCCGTCATGAGGCGCGCGAGTGTACGGGCGTCACGGTAGTATGGCGCGAGCGGCCCGTCTTCGCGCACACGCGCCGAGCCGAAGAACACGATGGTGTCGCGAATGTGCTCGCGGCGGAAGTGGCCCAGCGGCTCCAGGTACTCGGAGAGAATCCGCAGGATGCGTGCATCGGGGCTGGCGAGGAAAGTCTCGTTCTTATAAGCCATCGGCCGGCGGCGGTCGGTTGGTATGTCACTCATTTTTTCTCCAGTTCGTCGACCTTCTTTTTCAATTCGCGCACGAGCTTTACCAGTTCTGGCAATTTCTGAAAAGCGGTGATGGCGCGCAGCCAGACGTTGGCCGCGAACGCCGGCGAGCCCGAGATCCGAGCGCCCGGCTCGACGTCGCCGCCTACGCCGCTCTGCGCGTACACCACGGCATTGTCATGAATCGTCAGGTGCCCGGAAATCCCCACCTGTCCCGCGAGCAGAACGTTGCGTTCCAGAATCGAGCTTCCGGCGAGTCCGGTCTGCGCGCAGATGATGTTATCTTCGCCCACCACGCAGGCATGGCCCACTTGCACCAAGCTGTCGATTTTCGCGCCGCGCTTCACCCGCGTTTCGCCGACGGTGGCGCGGTCAACCGAAGACAGGCTCTGGATCTCCACGTCATCCTCGATCACCGTTGGCCCCGACTGCACGATCTTGTAGTGCGTGCCGTCGGCGCGTTTGGCGAAACCGAAGCCGTCGCCGCCGATGACGACGCCATTCTGCAAAATCACGCGGTTGCCTATCTGGCAGAACTCGCGCACGGCGGCGTGCGAATGCGCCACGAAGCCGTCGCCGATCCGGGCGCCCTGGTAGATCACCACGTGCGGGTGCAAGACGGCGTTTCGGCCGATCGTGACGTTTTCACCCACCACGGCGAAGGGCCCGATGGAGGCTCCCTCGCCGATGGTGGCGGATTTCGCAACGGAGGCGAGCGGATGGATTCCCGGGGGTGGTGCAGGGGGCTGATAGAAAAGCTCCAGGGCGCGCGCGAAATCGAGATACGGATTGCTCGAAACCAGGCTCGCAATGGGCAGATCCCGCAGCGCTTCGGCTGTGAGAATCGCGCTGGCGCGCGTGTCTTTCACTTTATGGGCGTATTTCGGGTTCGCGAGAAAGGTGAGTTGGCCCGGGGCCGCGTGCTCCATTCCGGCCACGCCGTGAATGTCGATCTCGCCCGCCCCGATTAATTCACAGCCCAATGCGCGCGCGATGTCGCGGAGTTTCATCGCCAAGCATCAAGATTAGCGTAGGATAGACATTCTTGCGTGCACATCGGCCCGGAGCCGCCTCAATACCGTCCGGCCATAGAAGATGTGGTGCGCAAAGTTACCGATGTAAACTCAAGGTATGCGATGCGGTGCTCTGTGGCTATGGGTGTGCCTGGCGATGTGCGCCTGGCCGCAACAACCCAGTGAAATCGATCGCGCCATTGAAGAGTTCAAGATCCAGACGGCTAATCTGGGCCTGCGCGCCGACAGTCCGGCAAAAAGTGTGAAGGCGCAGAGCTCGTTCAGCGAGTGGCACGGCCGGATCTACGAGAACTTCCGCAACGACATCCTGGACGCGGTGCCGCACGAGATCACGCAGAACGGAGGCGACAAGGGACTGCTGCGGCGCAACCAGTACGGCTTTAACCTGGCAGGGCCGCTCGTGGTTCCCAGACTGACGCACGGCAAGAGCAATACGTACCTCTCGCTGTCATTCGAAGGAGTGGGCGAACGGATCTCGCGCACACACTTAACCACGATTCCGACGATGGCGCAGCGCACCGGCAATTATTCCGACGTTGTGGATTCGGCGGGCAACGTGCTCCCCATCTACGACGTTGCCACCACACGGCTCAACCCTGGCTACGATCCTTCACAGCCGGTGTCGGTGACCAATCTGCAATACCTGCGCGATCCGTTTCCGGGCAACATCATCCCAGAGAGCCGGCTGAACCCGGTGGCCCTCAACGCCCTGAAGCTCTATCCTGAGCCCAACACGGACATCGGGCCGTTTTTCCAGAACAATTACTTCATCGACTCACCCGAGACGAATACGGCCAATGGCATGATCGGCAAGGTTGACCACTCCATCGGTGAGCGGCAGAAGGTCAACGCCGAGCTGGCCTTCTCCAACGGCTTATTCGATCCGGCCAAGTGGTTTCCTAGTATCGCTAATCCCGGCGCCTCGAACCAGCAATTCGCCACGCGGCGGGGCTCCACCCAGCACATCTTTACCGCTTCGGCGCAGACCGTGAATACCGCGACGTTCGAAGCCAGCTCGACCACATCGCACAGCGGTCAGGACCAGGCGCCATTTCCCGTTTACCAGTTCTCTCCGTACCTCAGCATGGGCCGCTCGTATCCGATGTCCGCCAACGCGGACAACACCTTTGTGTTCAGCGACGGGCTTTCTTGGCGCTGGCGGCAGCATTCACTGCGCGTCTCGGCGCGCTACGCTCTGTACCAGGTCAACAGCCTCTGGCCTGAATATCCTGATGGGATGTACCAATTCGATGCGGGTTTGACCAGTTTGCCCGGCATCATCGATACCGGCGACGGCCTAGCCAGCTTCCTGCTAGGCCAGCCCGCGTTTGCCGAGCAGACTTTCATCACCTCGCCTTCGTATTTCCGGCGCACGACTGGGTCGCTATCGCTAAACGACCACTATGAGCCGCGCCAGGGGCTTGCCATCGATCTCGGCGCCAGCCTGGTTCGTTACACGCCGCGCGTCGAGAAGTACAACCGCCAGTCGACCATTGATCTCACGCGCATCAATCCCGCCGATGGGCTCCCCGGAGCTCTCGTGGCGGCGGATCAGGATGGCGAAAGCCGCGGTTTTCGCCCGACACTGGTGCGCCTACAGCCTAGCGCCGGCATCGCCTGGAATATCACGAGAGATTCGAAGACGGTTTTGCGGGCCGGCTATTCGCGCAGCTATTCCGGCATCCCCATCTATGAGGGCCAATTCGGCACGCAGGGGTTCAACAGCTATCAGACCTTCCTATCGCCCGACACGCAATTGCAGCCGGCCGTGGCGCTCACCTCCTCGTTGCCTCCGCCCGCATATGCGTTGCCGGATCTTAGGCCCGACGCCGCCAACAACACCATCGCCGATCTGATCGACTCCACCGACCGCTTGCCCACGTATCAGTCCGCTTCGGTGACCGTTGAGCGCGAGTTGCCGGGCTCTACGGTCGTCTCAGTAGGTGCGTCGTACGCCGGAGGCCACAATCTCCTGGTAGGCGACAGCGCCGCCAACCCGGACGCCCTTTCTCCCAGCGCGCTCGTTTACGGGGACCAGCTCAACAACCTGGACTTTAATCGCTCGCTGCGCCCTTACCCGCAATTCCAAGGCTTCGAACTCTATGGCTTGTATCCTCTTGGCCGTTACCAGCGCGATGCCGGCTTTGTGCGGGTGGAAAAGCGTGCGTCCATGGGGCTAGCGCTGAGCGCTTACTACGAGTTCTCCAGGCAGATGGACGACTACTCCGGCGCCGGTGTCCAAGACTTTTTCAATCGCCAGAACGATTGGTCACTGACTTCCTACAATTCGCCGCAGCGGCTTCAACTGAGTTACACCTACGAGCTGCCGCTGGGCGCCAACAAGCCCTTTCTAACCTTTTCTGACTGGCGGCACCACGTCGTCGATGGCTGGTCGCTGAGCGGCACTGCCACCGTCTATTCCGGTACGCCCATTGCGTTGCGCCCGGAATTCAACAACACCGGAGGGGTCATCACGACGCTGGACGTAAATGTCGTGCCGGGAGTCTCGCCGGAGGTGAGCAACCCAAGCCCTTCGCTATGGTTCAACCCGGCGGCTTTCGCTCAGCCGGCTGACTTCACGATGGGCGATGCCTCCCGCACCAATCCGACGCTCCGTAATCCGGGCACCCAGAATTACGATCTCAGCGTCAGCAAGCGTATCGCGCTCGGCGCCGAACGCGCGGTCGACTTCAACGCGTCCGGCTTCAATTTCCTGAATCACGCCAACTGGAACGATCCTGATCCTGTCATTGGCCCTGCCAGCGCACCCAACGTGGACGCTGGCCACATCATCGGCTCGCGCGGCGGGCGTGTCATTCAGCTCGGCATGAGGTTCAGTTTCTAGTGCGGCTTCTGCCGTGGCTCGTGTGCTGCGTGCTCGTTGCCTCTCCTCCTCCACCGGCGCGCCCCACGCAAGTGCGCATTCCGGTTTGGTTGAATGGCACTGCCGAGCACAAGCTTTCTCCGCAGGACTTTCATGCCACGATCGACGGGGTGGAGGCGCGCGTCACTGGCGTCCAGTGTCCTGATAGCGATCTGATCATCCTGCTGGTCCTCGACCTTTCCTCCAGCGACCTGGCCGTAGTCGATCCCGCCAAGGCAACCTGCGAGGAGAGCATCCACAAACTGCTTCCTAAAACGTACGTGGGTTTGTTGCGCGCGCAGGACGGCCTGCAAGTTTTGAAGGATCCCACTGCCGACCGCGACGCCATCACGCTCCGGATCGGCGAGCAGACGCTCAGCGGCAAAACCGGACTGCTCGCCACGGTTGACACGATGGGCCGCATCGCCGATTCCATGCTGGAGAAATTCGCAGTGCGCGTGGCCATCCTTTACATTACGGACGGTGACGTGCGCAATTACCGGGAGGATTTCACCAATCCCGTTATCAACTCGAGTGATTCGCACGATCTCAGCCGGCGCTTCCCGGAAGCGCTGGTACAGGAGAAAATCGCGAAACTCGATGCTGTCCTCACGGCGCAGCAAGCACCGCTGTTCATCGTGGATCTCAATCAGCGCACCGACCGGCTGAACAATGCCTATCACAACGGGCTGAAACAGCTCGCCGAGGTGACCGGCGGCGCTGTCTTCTTCAGCCGGTCGACGACCGAAATCCCGGAGGCTATCCGAAAGAGTTTTGAGGCCGTGGAATCACACTACAGCCTTACGCTCGCTCTGCCCGAACACGTACCGCCGCGGCTGCAAATCCGGCTCTCCATGCCTGACGCCAATCGCCTGCTAAGCTATCGCACGCGCATCGTACTGCGCCGAAGGTGATACGATTCTGCCTATGCCGGGGTTTGCCTCAACTCGCGTGCGCCTCCTGGTCTGGCTCGGGATTCCGCTCCTTGCCGTCGTGATTCTCGTGAGTGGCATCGCCATCGTCTGGGAGGCGCGCACTGTCACCAGCCTGCAAGAGGAGCTTGCCCGCCGGGCCCGGGAGAACGGCCAACTGCTCCGCCGCATCGATGATCTGACCCGCGCCCAAGCCGTACCGGCTGCGGAGCCCCCGCCGGCTCCGGTGGCGCGTGTGCCGCGGCCCGACGCCGGCGCATTGACTGCCGACGCACTCGCGGTCGCCGGGCAGCACGTGCAGCGGCTGCGCGAGTCGCTCGCGCAATCGAGCGCCGAGGCCACCCGCCTTCAGGCCAAGGTAACTGATTTGGAGTCCCGCATTGAGAGCATCACGGCCGATAATCACCGGTTGTCCACGGAACTGGACGACGGAAGAAGGAATCTCACGGACGCTAGCGATACCATCGAAACGCTTCGTTCGCAGTTGAAAACCAATGCCGGCTACGTGGCGGACTTGGAGACGGCGAACTCCCGGCTGAAGGAAGAAGCGGCCGCGGGAAAGCAGTCGGCCGCTCAGACCCAGCAGACCGTCACCGACCTGGAAAACGTTTTCCGCCGCCGCGAGATGTATCTGAATGACATTCTCCGGCGTTACAAGGAAATTACCGAGCAGTATCGTGCCATGTCAGGCGTCAGGGACAGCCGCGACCACGAGGCCGCCCCAGTCAGCAGCGCCGAAATCTCACGGATTCAGAACACCATTGCCCTGGCTGAGGAGGATCTCAAGCAGATCTACACTCTGAATGCGCAAGCGCAACGCTTGCAGAAGAAATTGCCGGCGAAGTGAAGGCCCGTAGCGCGTGGGCTACACCGCGATAACGTGGGATAACCGGCCGTTCGGCCAAACCTCCGCAATGCCTGCGAATGCAAGGCGTTTCCTGGTTAGCCCTGCATGTTTACCATCATCCCAATCCCTATTTTTCGCGGCACGTTCCATAAATCAGATAGCTTTCCGGATTATCAATGGGACTATCGTACTGGGACGGTCTTGTTCTGAATCTGGAACAAAGTCCTTGAATGCGACTAAAAACTCTGATAAATAAGTGAGTAGCGCTTCACAAAACAGCGTGGCTGTTCCGAACTTGGAACAGTATAGACGAATAAGAAGAAGTGCTTCCCGCTGCGCGGCAACAGTTTGAGGGGCGGCGGTGGGTGTTACAACTCGGAGGGCAGATGCCGACACGGATTTTACTCATTTATCGTTTCCCGCTGGTTTTTCAGGCGCTCAAGGCGCTGATGGAAGGCGAAGGCTTCCGCGTGATGGGGCACCAGGACAGCCCTGAAGCCGTTCGTTTCGCCCATGATTTTCAACCCGACATCGTCATATTGGATTTCGAACTCCCCGGCGCCGGTTTAGACTGCGTCCGCCAGATTCTGGAAGTCAGCCCTGCGACCCGGATCATCGTGCTCAGCAAGCACGCCGAGGAGTATCGCGTAAGGGAGGCCATCGAGATCGGTGTTCGCGGCTATGTGCTCAAAACGCGAACCGCGGATGAGTTGCTGCGCAGTATCGAAGAGGTATCCCACGGCCGAACGTACTTCTCGCCGGAGATCGCCCACATTGTGGCCGACCTGGTACTAGAACCGTTCAGCTATCGCAGCCCGTCACGGCGCGCCAGCCAGTTGACGGACCGGGAACGGCAGGTGGTCACGTTGATTGCCGAGGGCAATTCCACCAAGGAAGTCGCGGCGCGGCTCGGGATTAGTGTAAAGACGGCTGACTGCCATCGAACCCGCATAATGGATAAGCTCAACCTGCACCAGACCGCCAATCTGGTTCGCTACGCCATCCGTCAGGGATTTATTGAAGCCTGAACGTGGCCCCGCGGAAAATAGGGTACCCATGGGCCGGAAGTTTCGCCCCGCAGAGCCAAATCGTCTAGTTATTTCATGGATTTACTGTCCATTGTGCGCGTTTTTCGAAAAATCCGCTGGTCCGGGCTCGAGCCGGGAGCCACGGGAGAGAAAAACTCCTTTCCAAACACTTGGATAGAGCGGCGGGCACGTCTTTGAGGCAGGATTTCAGGGATCGCCTACCCGGTAATCAAGCATTATCCTAGTATTCCTGCAATTGCCGGCACGTTTATAATTTAGGCAGCCAAGCCTGGAAAATGCCACTTCCCGGAGCTGGAAGCGGTAGGAGCTGAATTATTATGTTTGGATTCGCGCCCTTGCCTAACGAGAGGAAGCTATCATGAATTTAACGAAAATCCTGGAAGACCTGCGCCGGGAAAGAGAACAGATTGACGAAGCGATTTTAAGCCTGGAAAGATTGGCCGCGGGAAGCGGCCCCCGTCGCGGCCGGCCCCCTGCTTGGCTTAAGGCCCAAAAAGGCCACAGTCGCGTCGCTAGCGGCAAAGAAGCCCCCACCAAATCCGCAGCCAGTTCTTAGCCGGATTTTGCTCCCCTGACAATTGGGCCGTCTGGTAGATCGCGAACCGGAACGCTGAAACCCAACTTCTGTCGTAATAAAATCTAGGGTTTACGAATATTTTTTGGGGTTATAATTATGGAATACGCGAGAGTTTTGCGTTTGCTCGCGCAGGTAGCCCTATGATGAAAGCCGTTCTCAAGACGCTTGCGATCAGCTTCGGCGGCGGTCTCGCCCTGGGCGCTGGAATCCGCCTGACGCAAGGCGCCGCAAAATCCCGGCACGAGACCGAGATTGACCTCGACCCGCTGCTTTCGCGTTTGCAGAACGTCGAAAGCCGCATCGTAGAAATGGAATCTACGCCGCGCGCCGAGCCCTTACCCTCCGGGCCCCTCCCCTCCGATGTTCTCGGCAAGACGCTCGTGGCATTCGAAGCGCGCCTCGCCGCTCAAGTGAACGACGTGGAACAATTGCGCGACGACATCCGGCGTGTAGACCAGTGCCTAGCCGATCTCGATTCGCAACTGCCGGTTCTCGTCCAGTCCACAGTGGATGTGCGCTTCCAGCAGGTCGAGGAGAAATTGCAGCATGATTTCGAGGAAGTCCAGAGCCGTTCCATGACGGCTTTTGTGGAGACGCTGCAAACCAAAGTTGTCGAGCGGATCAACACGCTGGAAGTGAACCTTGCCGAGCAGTCGCAGGCCATCGGAAAACTGCGCGACGCTTCAACGCGGTCCGACGAGAACCTGCAAAAGATGCTGGTTGGCATCGAGCGCCTGGTGGAGCAATCCAGGGCCGCGCCACCCGCGCCGGCTCCTGCGAGCCCTCCGCCGCCGGTTCCCGTGGCGGTACCTCGTGAGTCTCCCGCCTCTGTTTATGAAGCCGCGTCCGCCATCAAGCGCAAAGAGCCCGCCGACATCCCCGTCACCGTGCGTGTTTACACGATTGACGCTGAGCCCGAAGCGGTCACGCATACCTCGGAATCGCCGATTGTCGAGCCGCCTGTAGACTTCAGCAAGCCGGCGGAACAGATTCCGGAAGATACTCCGAAACCCGCCAAAGTTCCTGAGCCCCCTGCCGCCGTTGCTTCTGAAACCGTGCACGACAGCCCCGTGCTTTCCGAGGAGCGGGCGAGTGCGCCAGTGGCGGCCAGCGCGACGGCCGAGCCAGTGGCCCAGCCCCAGCCGGTGGTCTCCGCCGCGGTTAGCGAACCACCGCATCCCGAGTCTCTCAAGCCGGAAGAATCTTACGACTGGGTCAATAAGATCGGGCTCGAGCTGCTGGCGCCGCGCCCCAAGGCGCGTTTGGGCTGGCGCATCCCACTGGTGATTGGCTTGGCCGCGGGAATCATTCTTATCGTGGGCCTGCTTTATTCTGGAATGTTGCAGCACCTTTTTGGGTCGAGCGCAGCGCCGCAAGCTTCCACTCTAGCTTCCACTTCTCCAGCCGTGGAGTCCCCGGCTCCTGCTCCCGTCCAAAGCACTAAACCGAGTGAACCTTCCGTGCCGCTACAAGTGGCGCGCGAGTATCAGCGCCGCAAGGATTGGCCGAAGGCCGAGGGCTGTTTCCGCGCCATCCTCGAGGCCAATCCAAATGACCGCGATGCAGCCATCGGGCTCTCCGACGTACTTTACCAAGAGCAGAAGTATGAAGAGAGCGCCGCGGTGCTGAATAAGTTGCGTTCCGCCAAGGCGGAATAGTTCCCTCCTCTCCTCAAATAGATCCCTCCTTCGTGAGAAATCCCCTAAGTGGGGGATGCCATTCAACTCCCTTCAGGGGATTTGCGAACTCCGCCGCCGCCGTAGACTGAGGGCATGCAGATTGGACAGCGGCTCGATGCGATTGACTCGCGAATCATCTTCCGTGCCTATGCTGGCTTAGCCGGCCTTGCCGGCTTGGTCTTGCTCTGCTGGGGCCCTCTCTGGCTGGGTTCCGATCTTGCGGGCCAGCCCTGGGGCAAGGCGGCGCTCATCCGGGTTCTGGGCTCCATCCTGATTGCGGCCGCCTGCTTCGCCGTCCCTCTAGCCTCGATGCCCGATCCGAATGCGCGCCAGCGTGGGCTGCTATGGCTCAGCGCTGGCCACGCCGTGGTCTTCCTGGTGGTCTTGACCCAGCGCTTAACCATCTGGGGTCCCGGCCTCGCCGACTGGGCCGCCACCGCACCATTCGCAGCCGCCCTGCTCTTGTCGTATTTCGGCGTGACAGCTTATGGTGATCCCACCGGGGAGCCTCCCTGGTCACGGCTCATCACCCTCTTTGGCGAGCCAGTTCCCAGGATTGTCTTCTTTGGCGGAACCCCTCCACCCTCCACCCGGAAGTTGCGCTCTCAATATGAACAACAGATCCGCGAGGCCGCGAGCCACGAAGAACGGAATCGCCTCGCCCGCGATCTACATGATTCCGTCAAGCAGCAGGTCTTCGTGATGCAAACCGCGGCCGCGACAGCGCAAGCGCGGTTCGACGATGACCCCGGAGGCGCCAAGCAGGCACTCGAAGAGGTCCGCAACTCGGCGCGCGAGGCGATGACGGAGATGGAGGTGATGCTGGACCAGCTTCGCGCAGCGCCGCTCGAGAACGTCGGGCTCGCCGAAGCGTTGAAAGCTCAAGGCGAGGCACTTGGGTTTCGCACTGGTGCTCGCGTGCAGTGCGAGGTGGGGAAGCTGCCGCCGAGTGATTCAATGGCTCCCGGTGCACAGCAGGCGATCTTTCGTGTCGCCCAGGAAGCGATGGCGAACGTTGCCAGGCACGCGCGGGCCCGCAACGTGCTCATCAGCCTGGGCGCGGTGAACGGGCAATTCCGGCTTAGAATTCAGGACGACGGGGCCGGGTTCAATCAGAACGACAGCGCACGCGGCCTGGGGCTTGCCAGTATGCGCGAGCGAGCGGAGGAGTTTGACGGTAAACTCGACGTAAGCAGCCGGCCGGGAGCGGGGACATCCCTGGGCTTCTCCATCCCCTACGCAGTGCCGGAGCCTGCAAAGTATTTGCGTAAAGCGGCGATCTGGGCGGTTTTACTCATCATGAATCTCGCTTCAGCCATCCGGTTTTCCAATCGCGCCGAGGTGGCGTTGATTTTGTTATGTTCCATCGTCATCATCCGCGAAATTGTTGCCTGGCGCCGCGCGCGCAAGCAGAGCGAGACTCTCGCATGAACCCCGTCACCATCGCGCTCGTCGACGACCACCGCGTCGTGACCCGCAGCTTGAAAGCCTACTTGGAGTCTTTTCCCGACTTGAAAGTTGTCGGCCTCGCCGCCACTGGCGAAGAACTGCTCGATCATCTGCACGAATGGAAGCCGCAGATTGTGCTGCAAGACCTTCTTCTGCCCGGCGGATTGGATGGCATCGAAACCACGCGCCGCATCCGTGAGCGCGCGCCGGCAGTCCGCGTCATCGCTCTTACCGCGTCCATGGATGAAGCGCGCATGATGGGGGTTCTGCGCGCCGGCGCTGCCGGCTACATCCGCAAAGACTCGGATCCGGAAACGTTACTCGCCGCCGTGCGCGCCGTGGCCGCCGGCAGGACCTACATCGATCCTTCGGTGGCCAGGCAAATCCTTCAGGCGACGGATTGGCACGACGACCTCACTCCGCGCGAACTCGCAGTGCTGCGGCAAATCGCGCTAGGCCGCTCCAACAAAGAAATTGCCGACACACTTTCGATTAGCGATGAAACCGTGAAGACGCACGTGGGGAACGTGCTATCAAAGTTGCAAGTAGAGAATCGCGCTCAAGCCATCGTGCAGGCGCTCAAGCGCAATCTAGTGTCGCTAGAGGAGCTGGATTAAACCGAAACCGGAACTTCCGATTTATCGTTTTCGGTGACGTGGGATTGCAGGGAATATATCGAATCGAGCACGCGTTCCATCAGTTCGTCGCTCTGCGAGACCGTGGTCTTGAGCACTTCGATCGATTTCACCTGCTCTGAGAGCTTTTGATCAAGCCCCGACATCGTGCTCGACAGCATTTCTTCCATGGTGCTGACCACTTGCGCAAGTGTAGGCAGTTCCTTCAGTTTCGCGTCGTGGTTGGCAACATGTGTTTCGAGGGACGCCAGCCGGCCGTCGTAGCGAGTCGCGAGTGACGCCACCCTTGCGTCGAGAGAGGCTACCGCTGCGATGGTCTCGGCTGATTTGTCGGGCATTGCTTCGGAGTGCTGGCCATTGCTATCCTCCAGAGCTTTGAGCCGGGATTCGAGATCTGCAACAGATTGTTTGAGAGGAGCAGCGTCCTCATCAGAAGAGTTCGCGCCGGCGCGCGATTTCCACAGGGCGGCTCCGATCGTCACGCCCGTCAACACGAAGGCCGAATGTTTCGCCAAGGTGAGTATTCTCAGCATATACGGTAAGCATACTACAGAAAATTCTTAGATTCCACTAAGGAATATACCTGCTTGTAAGACCTTCTCCTAATTCGCCATCCTAGAATGTCAACCTTAGTTAACCAGGAGATACATCTTGGACCCTGTTCCGGGCACGGGCTCAAGCGCCACCCCGTGGGAGCGAATGTTCCTCGAGTGCGATCGGCAAGGCCACGTGTTGTGGATGAATGAGCGGGCCCGCGCACGCCTCGGGCCGATGGAGAGCCTGTTAACCGCGCTCCCCGCGCCGCACTTGCCGGCGGCCAGCGAAATGTTGGAAGCGCCAGCACTTGGGAGCCACCGCGTGCTGGTTTCGACGTTTCTCTCCGCTAACCGCCGAATTCCCGTCATGTTGGTCCGGTTGCTCGCGCTAGAGCAGCGGGTCGTTCTTTCCGCTGAAGTTCGAGCCCGGGCCACGGACGCACGTCCCGAGCGGAACGAGGTGCTGGCGGCGATGCTAGGCTGGCAATCCAACGCCACGCGCAATTACTTTCGCCTGCTGCGGGCGCACGAATCGCTCAATCGGCTGGCCCGCCCGGCGAGGTCGACGGGGGCGGTGGTGATGGAGGCGCTCGAAACGGAGCGGACGCGCATCGCCAGAGAGTTGCACTCCGGCGCCGGCCAGACTCTAGCTGGTATTAAGGTGAATGTGGAACTGATAACGCGCCGAACGCCCGATCTTCCAGAAACGGTGCGGACCGGCCTCGATCGTATTCAGTCGCTGGCGGATCAGGCGCTCAGTGAGATCCGGTCGGTTTCCCAGCGCTTGCATCCTCCGGACTGGAAGCGCTTGGATCTGCTGCAAGCTATCGAATGGTTGTGGGTTACCACCGGGATACCTGAGAAGTTCCGTGCTACACTTGATCTCCATCCCTTGGGAAAAGAGATCCCTGACACCGTCCGGTTTACGATATACCGCGCGGCTCAGGAGGGTCTGGCGAACGTATTGCGCCATTCCGGGGCCACCGAATTAAAGCTGGAATTGGGGGAACGGGGCGGCCAAGTCTATCTGGTACTGGAAGATAACGGCCGGGGGTTTGACGTGCAAGAATTGCTATACGGGGCGCTGAACCCAGCCATGCGTGGAATCGGGCTTCGCGCCATGCGGGATGAGGTGTTTTTGCTCAATGGGGAGTTTCTCTTGACCAGCACTGGGAATGGCACGCGCATGGCGATTACGCTGCCGGCCGTGGAAGATTGATGAGTCAACAGACCAAACCTATCTCCATCGTCCTGGCCGACGATCACTCGATCGTACGGGAAGGCTTAGCGGCATTTTGCGATGCCCAACAAGAATTGCACATCGTGGGACAGTGTGCGGATGGGCTGGCGGCGGTGGAAATGATCAAGTCGCTCGCGCCGGATTTTGCCATTATCGATCTGCACATGCCCAAACTGCATGGCCTCGAGGTGATCCGCAAGGTTCGCGAGGCGAACAGCCAATCCAAACTGGTAGTGCTCTCGATCAGCCGGGATGAAAAGATGGTGCTCGAGGCGTTGCGGGCCGGCGCAAACGGGTACCTGCTGAAGGACGGCCCGGCGCGGCATTTGCTCGATGCCATCAGCTACATTCAGGACGGCGGAGTGTACGTTTCACCGCTGCTTCGCCGGGACTATCTGCTGGAAGCGCCACGCAAAGCGCCGGTTGAGGATCCGCTGGCTTCGCTGAGCCGGCGGGAATATGAAGTGTTTTCCTTCCTGGTGGACGGCATGCGTCCCAAAGACATCGCCAAGCTGCTGGATATCAGCCCCAAGACCGTGGACACGTACCGCTCGAATATCATGCGGAAGCTGGGTATTCACGATCTGGTGGGCTTGGTGAAGTTCGCCATCCATCGCAACCTCACGTCCGCTTCCAATCCCCAAGCCACGCCGTAAAGACGGTTCGTGGCTGCTAAAGACGGTGCTCTCTGCGGGCAACCCGCAACAGGGTCGCGTTGATGGTGGTCAACTGCTCGACTAGACGTTGCTCGTCGGCTGGCGCCCAATTATGTCGAAGCATGGCGACGCGGTTCTCACCGGCTCGCGACAGGAGGAAGATCCACGCCAGGTAGCACCCCAGGGTCATGACCAGCACCACGTTGTTTAATTGGTGCACGACCTCTTGACCCACCACGTTGCGGATTAATTCGATCGTGCTGATTCCGAGGAAGTAAACCGTGTACACGATCGAGTGGATCAGAATGTTCCGGTTTAACACCACCGGATACGACGAGAGGAACAGCAGGATCAGCAGGAGAAAGATGACGAGGCTGAACACCACGCCACGCTCCACCGTCGTGCACCAAAACAACAGGCGCGAGCGCTCGTTTCCCCAGGATGGAATCAAGGTCAGGATCGAGATGGCGATAGAGAAGAACAAAGCCCCGTAGAGGGTCCATCTGCCGAGGCTGTAAATTCCCGCATAGTTTCGCAAAACTAACGAATATAATTCGAGTACGACCAGGACATAAAAAATCCAGAGTACGGGCGCTGTGACCAAATAGATGATGGCGTAGGTGCTGCTGCGAAGGCTAAATGGGAGCAGGAACAGCGTGATCGAGCGAGTGGCGGCGAATATCAGATAAACGAAGAAAAATCGATAGATGGCGTGCAGGCCCAGTTGACGCAGCCGCCAAGCCGTACACGCATTGGCGAAGATAGACAGCCCCCAGAGGATTGTTAGAATGCTGGGCTCAGACACTAGCTACACCTATTAACGGGTGCTACGAGGGTATTATACCCACAAATTTGTCGTATTTCCTCTCTAATTGTTTGTAATTGTATATAAATTGACAGTGTAAGACCTTGTGACCTATAACCACCACCGGCTGGTGGCCAGGCCGCGCGGCGAGCTTTACTGGACCGCCATCGTTACGCCGGGCTGGCTGCTGGCCGTGCCGATGGTGACGACAACCGGAACGGCACTCCCGGAAGTCACGGCTTGCGGCACCTGCGCAACAATCTGGATGCTGCCAGCTACCATTCCGTTAGCGGCGCCCGCATAGGTAACATTCGCGTTCAAACCGGCAATCTGAACCGATACCGGCAGCACGGGTTTAGGCAAGACGGTTGTGGCGATCTTTCCATCGGCTCCGGCCGGTGAAGTCTGGCCTTCGCCGGTGGCAAACAAAGTAACGGTGCTACCTTTCGCCGCGGGATTGAACGCAGAGTTTATCGTTCCGTCCTGATTGAGGATAGTGGCTTGGCCGGTTCCTGATGAATTGCTCGTGAATAGGCCGGGCAGCGAGGCCACCACGGGAATCGCCGCGGGCGAGGACATCACGCCAAGGTATTCGACCTGCATGTTTGTGCTGGACTCGCCGGTTACCTCGTAGGGCACGATGGCCGCGAGCTGTAACGCGCTGGTGTAGACCACGGGAGCGGCGATGCCATCGAACCACACGCGCGTGCCCGCGAGAAAATCGTCGAAGACGCCGGGAGAGCTTGTTTGCGCGCCTGCGACACTCGTGGGTCCCATAGCCTTGCCGCTCACTGCTACAATTTCACCCGGTGAAACGCCTCCACCGGCGTAGCTCGCGGCGTTGACGACGCCATCCGCTGAGAACTGTGGTGCGGCCTGATTCAATCGCAGGAACGTCACACCATATCCTTGGAACGGGATCTGCATGTGGGCCGCCGTCGTCACCTCGTTCGGCACCGGACCTTTCGCCGGATCCGTGGAGGCGTCGAGTGTAATTTCCGTCGCGGTCGAAAACGCGCCCAGAGCCGAGAGGTCGAGATTAACAGTGTGCGGCACGCCGGGGCCGTTGTTGTCGTTCACGGAGCGGACGTGATGGTTAGCCAGCATGACGACCACCGAGCCGTCGTCGTTGCGAACCGCCAAGGCTTCGAGCGCACCGGAGTTGTTGTTTTGTACGACCAGGATGTCAGCGCCGGGCGGCTGAGCAAACAGGTGGGCCAGATAATAATCCACCCAATAGCTCAAGTATGTGATGCTGGTGTTGTAGTCGACCTCGCCGAATTGCTGGTCAGCGTTGTAATCCCAGTGATACAGACTCTGCGCGCCAGCCTGGGCGACCTGGGAAAACAGATAGGGGCGCCAAGCTGCAAAGAAGGCGCTCGTGCCGCGCGTGTCCAGAACAAAGGGCGTGCCGTTACAGGCGCTGATGCCGTTGCCCGCATCGTAATCGGCATTCTCGTTGTTCTCCGTGATCCACACGGGAGCGCCGGCCAAAGCCGGATTAGTGCGGAGCACGGAGTAGATGTACTTTACGTCGCTCGCGAAGAAGGAAATCGTGTCCATTACCGTTTGATCCGAGTCCTGCTGATTGCACGAGGAGTAGTAGTGGGTGGCGACGGCATCCACTTGCGCGTTGACGTCCTGCACGAACGGCGGCACGTATAACTGCGCTTGCCCTTGGTAATCCGATAGTTCAATGGCGACGAACTTGATGCTTGGGTCGACGGCCTGCATCGCCGGGACGACCATGTTATACAGGGTCACGTAATCGCCAGCGGAAATGCCATTGCCATTAGGTTCGTTGAAAATTCCCCACCAGTGGATGGGATAGGGACTTGACGACTGGTAGTGCTTGCCGCCGGCATCGAAGCCGCCCGTGTTGTAGTAGCGCACCATGTTGGCGCAGTAGGCCGCGAAATCCTGGAAGTAAGAGCGCTCGAGGTTGCCTTGGGCATTAGTCATGAACGAGGGCGCCGTGGCGAGCTGAAGTTCAGGGCTGTGGTCGCCGACGCTCAACACGGGGATGACAACGGCGTCGAGGTCGGTGAAGTCCCACTGATCGGGTGCAGTCATGGGCACGCCCTCGGAGACCGGCTGAATGCGGATGTGCTGGGGCACGAGCCGCCAAAGCGGTGCGGTTGAGCCGGAGATTTGCTGGAAATAAGGATAGTCCCACTCCGCGGGCTGGAACGACGTGGACATGAAGTTTTCGAGCCTGCCGTGGACGCCGACAGCTGTATTCTTCTGGTTCAGAACGGTGACGTTAATGGGCGCTTGCGCCAGGGCGGTGGCGCAGAAAAGGAAAGTCCAGGCAGAGAGCTGCGTATCGATCACCCGTATAGATGTTCGCACCCTGGAGGACTCGCATAAAAGGCGTTGCCACGGTAGCCGAGCTCGTCGAGGCCGGCGCGGGAGGTGTAGAAGCCGTCGATGACACGCTCCTTCAGGTATAAGAGGAAAGGAGCCGCCGGGTGGGAGGATTTCGAACCGGCGATGATCTCATTGAGTTCCACCTGGCTGAGAGGGTTCGCATTGATCCAGGCGAAGCCATCGCGAACGACTTTCTGCGCATCGAATTCCTCGAGCTTGCGCACCGATTCCGCTCCGTAGAAGTGAATGGCCAGCGCGCGGTGTGGCGGCGAGAGGGCGCGTGCGGCGGCGCGGACGGCCGCGGCATCGGAAACCGTGAGGTCGATCCACTCTGCGATTTCGTGCACGATAGCGGCATCTGGTGTTTCGCCGAGGACGATGCTGGTGAGTTGCAAGAGCTGCCGGTACTGATCGGGTTCGAAGAAGGCCGGCTGAAAAGTTCCGGTGCGAATCTGAACGAGCTCGGTGTCACCGCCGGGTGCGACGGGGTGACCCGCTAGCGCGTGGCCGAGGTGATCGCGTGACGCTTCGTACACGCCGGGCGGCAGCTCAGCGGCGCTGAGATCGATGCCACTCCAGCCCGCCAGCACGGCCCCACCACCGAGTTGGAGCAGCCATTGCCGTCGCGTCTGCATTACACATTCCCCTTTCGGAACTCGCCGGCGATGTAGTCGGCAGCGCGTACCGAGATTGCCATGATGGTCAGGGTGGGCTCCCAGCAGCCCTGTGTGACGAAACAGGCGCCGTCGGTGACGAAGACGTTCTTCACGTCATGCACCTGGTTATACGCGTTCAGCACGCTGGTTTTCGGATCGTTGCCCATGCGGGCGGTGCCGCACTCATGAATGTTCTTGCCGAAGAGATTCAGCTCCCCGGCGGGCTCCGTCCGGGCTTCAAGCTTCAAGGCGTCCATGATTTCGCCGAGGTGTTCGCGCATGGCGTTGGCCATGTTGTGCTCGTTTTCGCCGTAGCTGGCGTTAATGTGGAGCGCCGGAATGCCCCACGCGTCTTTCTTTTCGGGGTCGAGCGTCACGTAGTTGTCGTAGCGTGGCAGGCATTCGCCTTGCGCATAGACGCTGAAGGAATACGGAATCTGGTTGCGGACCTTGTCGCGGAATTCGCGGCCGAAGCCGGGCGTGGAGAACGCGTGTCCGTACAGTTCCTGGCGGCCGTCTCCGGCGAAATAGTAGCCGCGCAGAAAATTCTTGTTCTTGTACGGGCCGACGGTGTTCACGTACTTGGGAATGATGTAGCCGCATGGACGGCCCACAGGCTCGCGCACGGAGGCCTGGAGCGCGGGCATGGTGCCGCCGCCCTGTTCGAGTGTGGTGTGATCCATCAGATAATGGCCCAGCACGCCTTGCGAATTGCCGACCCCATTCGGAAAATTTCGTGAGCGCGAGTTGAGCAGTATCCGCGTGGATTCGAGCGCACTCGCGGCCAGGACGACAATCTTCCCGCGGGCTTCGCGGGCTGCGTGCGTGGATCGGTCGATGTACGCGACGCCATCGGCTTTGCCTTCGCGGTTCATCAGAATGTGGCTGACGACGGCATCGCTGACGAGATGGAATCGGCCTGTGCGTGCCGCCGCCGGAAGCGTCACCGATGGGCTGTTAAAATATGATGCCGTGAAACAGCCGCGCTGGCATTCATCGCAGTAGTGGCACGCGGGGCGGCCGTTCAGCGGGACCGTCAGGTTCGCGCTGCGATCCACAATCAGCTTCCATCCAAATTTCTTTTCGACGATTTCTTTCGCCACCAGCTCACCGCAACTCAATCGCATGAGCGGCAGGAATTTACTGTCGGGCAATTGCGGCAGACCTTCGTAAGATCCGCTGACGCCGATGTAGCGCTCGACGCGGTCGTAGTACGGCTCGAGTTCTTGGTAGCTGATGGGCCAGTCCTGCCCGTAGCCATCGCGGCTCGCGGCTTTGAATTCGAAATCGCTGTAGCGATAGCTCACGCGCGCCCAACAAAACGTTTTGCCGCCCACCTGGCGGCCTCGAATCCACATAAACGGCTTGTCGGCGGGGAATGTGTAGGGATGCTCGCTGTCGTTGACGAAGAACTGTTGGCTGTAGTCGTCGCAGGCGTAACAGAGGCGTTGCACGGGCTGGTCGGTAAGCAGTTTTTTCTGGTTGCCAAAGCCGCGGTACTTCAGCTGATAGGGCCAGATGTGCTCGGTGAAATCGCGCGTGGGTACGCGTGGCGGGCCGGCTTCGAGCATCAGCACTTCCACACCTTTTTCGGCCAATTCCTTGGCAACCCACCCGCCGCTGGCGCCGGAGCCGACCACAATCACGTCGTAAGTTATTGAAGCCATGAAATAGTAACGGAGAGTGTACCATCTTGTGGAGGAGCGTAAATGGCAAACGGAAAAGTGAAGGTTGGAATCATCGGATCAGGCTTCGAAGCAGATATTCATGCGGCATCTTTTCAGATCATGCCCGAGGAAGCGGAGGTTGTGGCGGTGGCTTCTCCCACGCCTGGACACCCCGAGGCCCTGGCAAAGAAATACGGCATTCCGCGCGTATTCCACGATTACCGGGAAATGCTGAAGGAAAAAGATATCGAGATGGTCACCATCAATGCACCCAACGCGCTGCACTGCCAAATGACGGGCGACATCGCGCGGACGGGCAAGCACGTGGTGTGCGAGAAGCCGTTGGCCATGACGCTCGAAGAGTGCGACGAGATGATTGACGTGTGCAAAAAGCACAGCGTGCTGCTGGCGTACGCGGAGGAACTGTTTTTCACGCCGAAGTACGTCAAGGCCAAACAAATGGCTGACCAGGGCGCGTTCGGCAAAGTCTATCTGGTGAAGCAGAGCGAGAAGCATTCCGGGCCGCACGCTCCGTGGTTCTGGGACGTGGAGAAGTCTGGCGGCGGCGTCTTCATGGACATGGGTTGCCACGGCATCGCGTTCGCATACTGGTTTCTCGGCCGTCCCAAGATCAAGAGCGTCTTCTGCCAAATGGGCACTTACGCGCACGCCGATAAAACCAAGGGCGAAGACAACTGCATCTGCATTTTGGAATTCGAGAACGGCGCGGTGGGATTGATTGAAGATAGCTGGGCCAAGCCCGGAGGCATGGACGACTGCACGGAAATCTACGGCACGCGCGGTGTGAGCTACGCCGACCTGCACATGGGCAACGCGATTCCCACTTTCAGTGAGCCGGGCTATGGTTACGCGGTGGAGAAAGCCCCGAGCACGCAGGGGTGGACGTACCCGGTTTTTGAAGAGCACTGGAATTACGGGCTGCCCCAGGAGCTGCACCATTTCGCGCGGTGCGTGCGTGGCAAGGAAGAGCTGCGATCGAGCGGCGAGGACGGCCGGTTGGTGCAGGAAGTGCTGCTCGCGGGTTATCAATCCGCGGGAACGGGCAAGAAAGTCGAACTGCCATTCCGTCCCAAGGGCGTAAAGAAGCCGATCGACCTGTGGTGGAAGCCGGTAGAGTAAGATACCACTATGACTTCATTTGATCGCCGTCATTTCATGAAGCTGGCCAGCGCTGCGCCGCTGCTGGCGTACATCGCTGCTCAGGATTTCACCCAGAAGGCGCTGGGCGCGGTAAGCAAATCCGCCAAGGACGACATTTACTCGACGATCGGTGTACGATCGTTCATTAACGGCCGCGGCACGTGGACCTATCTGAGCGGCTCGCTGGAGTTGCCTGAAGTGCGCGCCGCCAAGCAGGCGGCCGCGGAACACTTTGTCGATATCTTCGAATTGCAGCATGCCGCCAGCCGAAGACTGGCGGAACTCTCGGGCGCGGAAGCCGGCATGGTCACTTCCGGCGCGGCGGGGGCTATTGCCTCCGCTACGGCAGCCTGCATTGCCGGAGCCGATCCCGCCAAAATCTGGCAGCTTCCCGATACAACTGGCCTCAAGCACGAAGTGATCATGCACGGCGGGCGGAGCCCGTTCGATAGCGCCTCGCGGTTGGCCGGCGGCAAGCTGGTGGTGGCGCAAACGGAAGATGACGTGCGCTCGGCCATAAACGAAAACACGGCGATGATTTACACGACTTCGCTCGGCAAGACCCTAGAGAAGCTGATCGCCATCGCCAAAGAAACGAAGGTGCCCCTGCTGCTTGACGATGCCGCCGGTATCCCGCCCATCGAAAATCTGAAACTCTACGCAAAGATGGGAGCTGATCTCTACTGCTTCAGCGGCGGCAAGGGGCTGTGCGGCCCGCAATGTTCCGGCGTGCTACTCGGCCGCAAGGACCTCATCGAGGCCGCGATGCTCAACACCAGCCCCTGGGAAGGCGCCGTGTGCCGCGCCATGAAAGTCGGCAAGGAAGAAGTCATGGGCTGTCTTGCGGCGATCGAAGCATGGACGAAGATGGATCTGAATGCTCTCAACCGGCAGTGGAACGAGCGCGCGGTGCGTATCCAGAAGCTGATCGACACGGTTCCCGGCGTGAAGACCGAAATCCAGATTCCCGAAGAGGGCAACCGGTATCCCACGCTAATGGTGAGCTGGGATGAGGATGCCTGGGGATTCCGGGTGGCGGATTGCGACAAGAAACTGCGCGAGGGCGCGCCGCGAATTGAAGTGTTGACTGCCAATAATCCCAGTATTGTTCGCGCACTCGAAGAACACCACAGTTCGAAGGACGCGAAGAGCCCGGATCACATCGAAATCGTCTCTATGACGCTGCAGCCGAACGAGGATCTGATCGTCGGGAAGCGCATGCGCGAGATCTTGAGTGAGGCGCGCAAGAAGGCGGCGTGAAGAGCAGTCTGAGTTGGTTGCTGCCGGCAATCCTGAGCGCCGTATCGTACATGGCCGGGGAGCAGCAGGTCCCCGATGATAAACTCGCCGCCGCCGAATCGGCATTCGCCAAGTTGCAGCCCGAGTTGGAACGCGCCCAGGCGCAATGGGAAAAGACGGACGCCCGTTTCGCGATTATTGACTGGAACATTACGCGTGACCTCGTCATACAAAAGCGATTGGCGGGTGGCAACCTGTTCGACGGCAAACGTGCAATTATCGCCGAAATCGAACACGACGAGTCGGCCGATTTGGGCTCCCACGATAAGTTCACGCTGTCGGCTTGGATCCTGCCCACAGCGCTGAGCGGCGTTATCGTCACGCGCGGTAGAGACGTCACTGAAAGCGAAGGCTACCGGATTTATCTCAAGGACGGTAGGGTGCAAGTGAACCTGGTCAAAAACTGGCGGAACGACGCACTGCGGGTGGAGGCGGAGCGCGTCGTCGACCTCGACCGTTGGCACAACGTAACTGCAACCTACGACGGATCAGGAACGTCTGGCGGACTCAGAGTTTATGTTGACGGCCAGCCACAGAAGTTGAAGATCAACTCCGGCAACCTGCACTCTTCGTTCGAGAGCAAGGAGCCGTTGCGAATCGGCGGTGGTGGCGGCGCGGGAAACGGCTTTCACGGCAGGATTCGCCTGGTAAGAATTTACAGAACGGTGTTGACGCCGGACGAGGTTGCCGTGCTCTCGACCGATACGCCCGTTACCACGCTTGTGCAGATTCCGCCGGAAAAGCGAACGGCCGCCGAGTCCCTGAAAATCCGAACGTATTTCCTGGAGCGCGCCGCGCCGGCCCACATTCGGGAAGCCTGGCAGCGCGTATGTGAGTTACTTAGCCAGCAAGGTTAGTGCGGCGTGGGCTCCGGCCCGGCGGCTTCTGAACCGAGCCCGGCGTACTCCTCTTTCACCTTGATCACCTTATTGCCATTGAACGTGACAAAGACGATTTTGCCCGGTGGAGTGCCGTACACCCAGTCTTCAATTTCCACGCCGTCTTGATTCGTCTCGCGCGACTTGTGCTCCGGGTGGCCCACCGCCATCAAAACTTGCTCGCGATCCATCCCTTCCAGGACACGCTTGTCGGCGATGGCCTTCTGCACGGCCGGCGGCAGACTCTCCGCGTAGAGCTGTGTGGCAGAGTGCTTTTCGAAGTCAAACAGCGGCGCCAGAGTTTTCTTTACATCCGCCGAGGTCAGATTGGCCAGAGGTTTGTGATAGAGAAGTTCGATGATGGTCCCGGTGGTGGGGTGTATCTCGCCGCTTGATACCGGCCCGGTCCCCATGGGCCCGCCTACCTGGACACGGTCATACCAGTGCCTGCCGCTCTTGAGACCACCGTTGATCTCGAGCAGGATCTTGTCGTCTTCGAGAGTGACTTTCGTAATCTGCACCTGGTCGCCGGTTCGCGCTGCCGGGCCCATCTCCTTCGCGATGGCTTGCCACTGCTTCTTGTCGTACGCTCCGGTTGATTCGAATTCCAGGGGCTTCTTGGATCGTGGAAGGAACGTCTTGGCGGTGGCAAACTCAGCCGTCAGTCCGCGCACCAACTCCACGCGCTCGTCATACGTGAGCTTGTCACTACTGCGGAGCGGAACCGGCAGCGCCGCCACGATCAACGCCAGCGCCGCTGTCGCCAGGGGACGCATGCTATTTCTCCACGGGTTCGTCGAGCAGCAGATTCCTTTGCGGCCGGATTGGCGCTTTCCACAAAAAGGCGAATAACACCACCAGAACGGCTGAGCACAAAATACTCGCCTCGGGCCCATATTCGCCGCCACTCCACAGCGCCCCGGCGTTCCAGCGCATCTCGTAACCCGTTACCCCTATTTTAAGCCCGCTGACGGTTGCGCCGAATAGAGGCAATGTAAAGTTCCATCCGAAATGTAAACCGAACGGAAGCCAGAGGTCGCGGCTGCGCAGAAACGCGTAGCCGAAAAGCACGCCGAATCCCGCAGTGTTGGCCACGCTGACGTACGAAGGATGGGGGTTGAAGGCGTGTAATAGGCCGAACAGCACGCCAACCGGTAGAACAGTCGAGTACGGTCCCGTGTTTCGCAGCAGCACCTGAAACCCATAACCGCGGAACAAGACCTCCTCACCCGCTGCGCCGAACACCAGCATGATGAAGACCCACAAAAAAGTACGCCAGTGAGCCTCCATGCCGCCCGGCTGCAAGCTGGCTGCGTGAGTCGCGAGCGGGCTAGCCAATACCACAAGCGCCGAGGCGATTCCCCCTGCCAGCCCCCAGGCCAGATTGTGGGCCGAAGTCCGATTCCAGTGGAAGCCGATGTCCGCTAGCCTTCTGCCTTCGTAAATGCGCAGCGTGAGAATATTGGTGGCCACAGCCGAGACAAACACGCCAAATGCCGCGCCCGCAAACAATCCCAGAAGAACGGCCAGTCCACTCAGCGCGAAGGCCGACAGGAACAGAATATAGAAGAAGATGTAGAGGCCAATTTGCAGCGAGACTCGCAACGGATCCGCGTGCCCCGGCATCGTCAATCGGCGGCCGTGCGGACGCGCACACCCTGCGGCGCAACGCGTACCGGCAGCACAGTCGCCCCCTGGGCCGTGATCGCGCTACTGACCCGTTCCTTTGTGCCGCGCTCCACCAGAAAGAAAACGCAGCCCCCGCCGCCGGCGCCACAGACTTTCGCGCCCACAGCACCTGAGCGCCGCGCAACCTTCACCAATTGGTCGATGAGCGGCGTTGTGATGCCCGGTGCGTTCTTCTTGCGATGCGTCCACTCTTCCCGCAGCAAGCGGGCCGTCTCCTTCCAATCGTCGCGCTCCAGCGCCCGCCGCATCGCCGAAGCAATCGCCGCGATGTGATCGAAGTTCCTATGCACCATGCGATCGCCGTCGATGTGCGCCTTCATGACGTCCCAGTTATTGATTCCGGAATTCCGCGGCTCGCCCGTGTAAGCCAGTACGGTGCGTTCGTTCAGCTCATCGAGATTGACGGCCAGCGCCTTGCGCACGACGCCAACTTCGCCCAGCTCGATCGCATTCGCGCCGCCGTACATGGCAGGATAATAATCCTGCGCACCTGTGGGCACTCGGATAATCTGCGCCTCGATATTTTGCGAAATCTCCCGCAGCTTTTCGATCTTGTGACCCGCGCCCGTTAAACGGTTGAGTGCCGACGAAACGGCAATGATGAGCGTGGAAGATCCGGCAATGCCTGCGCCCGCGGGAGTTTCGGAATCCGTCGCGAGCTCTATGCCCGTTTCCGGCGCGAAGTATCTCACCAAGAACGCCAGCAACGGAAGCCGGTATTTTTTCGCTGCCCGCAATGCATCCAGCGAATCAAACGTTTCTTCCCTGCGAAGGTCCTTTGAGCGCAGCACGATCTTGCGATCGCCACGCGTGGCCAGCCGGCAGCTCGCATACCGGTCCACGGCGAAATTCACGGTGACCGCACCCGCGTGGAACAGATACAGCGGCCACATATCGATGGTGCCGCCCGCGATGTCGATACGGCACGGCGCTTTGGAGAATAAAATCATGCTGATGTTCGATTGAACCTTCGAACATAGCACAGTAGCGGCGTTGCCCTTATTCCCGCTAATGTTTCAAGTCCGCGAGAGAACGAAGCCCGATCACGAATGCGACGAGCACGAAGGCGCCACCGGCGGCCAACGCTGTGTTGAGAGAAAGAGCATCCGTCGTGCTCCAAACCGGAATGAGAGGACTAACCCACCAGGCCAGCAGCGCGATGAGCGCAACGATGGCGCCCCAACCGACAAAATCAAGAACTTCCGGAATGAACGACGGCCGCCGCATGGCAGTCTCTCGACCCACCCGCCTCCGCACTGCAGTTGCAAACTCGGCCGATGTCTCGCAATCGCCGAATTGTGCAGCCAACGCCGCGTCGACCGTCTGCAGCGCCTCCAGAAACTCCCGGCAGCCCGAGCACTCTGCCAGGTGGGCATCTACACGCGCACGAGAATCGCCCACCAATTCGGCGTACTCGACTAACAGCTCCTGGAACTCCGCACAGCCCATCTTGACGTTTGCCCTTTGTCTTATCCTTATCCCATCTTACTCCGCGCGACAGCTTCCGCCAGTTCCTTTCGCGCACGATGCAGGTAAGTCTTCACCGTGCCCATGGGCCACTCGAGCAGCCGCGAAACTTCCTCGTAGGATCTCTCCTCCAGGTAGTAAAGCCGCAGCACCTGCTGATATTTCTCCGGCAGTTCCTCAAGATACCTCAGCACATCGATCCCCGCGTGCGTAGAAGGCTCGATGCCACTCTTCTCCGCCGCGTGCGCTACACTTGGCTCCTCGATCGAACTTTCCTTCTTTGTCGATCCCGCTTTCAGCGCCGTCAGGCAGGTATTGCGCGTAATTGCATAAATCCAAGTCGAGAGCGACGACTGCCCGCGAAATCTCGGGAGCCCTTTCCAGATGCGCACGAAAACCTCTTGTGCGGCGTCCTCCGCCATTGCTGGGTCGCCGATCATCGCAAAAGCCAGCCGGAACACTTTGTTCTGAAATTCCGGCAACAACCGGTCGAAAGCGTCCTGGTAGCGCTTTTGTTCGAGGCACGCGCGTATCTCCTGTTCCATGCCGTCTCAGCAGCGGGGACACACCATCGCCGGTTTAGACTTCGTAACCGGCCCAAAATGTTTCAGCGGTCGTTGAAACATTCGTGCTTCACCCGCAAGTCTCAACGCCAGAAGGAGAAATTACCATGAGCCCCGAAATGTTCTTCACGATAATGGTGCTTTCAGCCGCCGGAATCATTATATGGGCGCTGAATATTCGCTACCGGCGTCAGGAGCTGCGGCACAAGGAGCGCATGGCCGCTCTCGAAAAAGGCGCCGAACTCCCCGCCGAGCCTGCCGAGAGGCCGCCCGTCCCCTGGAGCCCGCGAGTCTATCTTCTTCGCGGACTCGTCTGGCTGTTTACCGGCATTGGCCTCGTCACGTTTCTGCTAGGCCTGTCCCTCAGTATCGGAAGCCGTCCCGTAACCCTCGAAGACCGGCTTTGGCATGCGCAGAACCTGCGCCATAACGGCGCAACGGAAGAGGAAATCAAGCAATATCTGAGCGAGGGCAAAGACTCCGTGCGCAGAGAGATGCCCGAAGGCATCGCCCTCATCGGCCTCATTCCCATGGGCGTCGGCCTCGCCTACCTTATCTATTACCGCGGCGAACAAGGCCGCCCGCCTGCGGTCTAGCCGGCACATTGCAACCCGGCGCCCGCGCCCGGCAGCGTAGTACCAGATGGCCGCCAAAGGATGCTCGCCCAAGAGGTAATGGCCGATGCCTTGGCGGGGTTGGACCGCTCGCATAAACTCCCCAAATCCGTGCGCGTCGTACCAGTCGTGGCCCCCATCGAGATCCTTAGGGGCAAGACAGCTTCCGGAGAAGTGTCGGTTTCGTCGGTGGCACATGCCTCTGCGAGTTTCGTCGCCCGGCTGCATGACCAAACCGGGACGCCGATTCCCCATAACGTGATTCCCTCGCTGGTCGCGGTTGAAGGTATTGACGTGGTTCCCGCTCAGTTCCTGCGCCTGATGGCGGAAGCGTTGGTGGCGCCGTCGCCGGAAACCAAGCTCCACATCAAGAAGGTGGAGATGTTCAGCGGCGTGGACGAAATGTTTTACAGGACTCGTATCGAGAGAGACCTGGGTGGCCTTTGGACGCGCAAGCCGGCGGTCTTGGTCGCGGTGGGCGCCGGTGGCGAAGCCGGACAATAGTTGTGCATCACGCCATGAAGTATTTCGTGTTGACCCTGGCGGCCGTCCTCTCTTGTACGGCCGCTTCCCCTTCTTTGCACCTCAGTCTTGTAAGGCGATGCTGTGGGATTTCGTAGTGTAGTAGCGGTGGAACGCCCCGAACTGCATCTCGGGGAAGATGGCGAGCGTACGCGAACGTTCATATTGGCGATGCATGATAAGGCAGTGGGCATGGCGCGGGCAGTCCTGCCGGTGCTGGACTTGGCCGGCCATCAACAATCAGTTGGCCATGGTCCAACAGGCGGATCGTAGAAATGCACCAAACCAGGGTCCTTCCGTATGTTTCCGCACATCTTTCCAGAAGACCATGCAACGAGGTTGCAAGTTGTTGGTTTTAGTGGTGGGCGCGACAGGACTCGAACCTGTGACCTCCTGCGTGTGAATTATCAGGGTGAGTTGTTAGGGATTGTTCATTGTTGATCTACAGTACTGTAAATACAGGGTGATGACGCCTAGGCTGATTCACCCTGAGCACCCTTGAAACTGCCATCACAATCGTTCGTATCCAGCGCTCTTCCGTACATGTTTCCGTACATCAGTTAGTTCGCGAAGGGACTGGCTACAACCCCAGCTTGCCGGCTCTGCTCACCCGATTCGAACTCCCGACCTGCTAATTACAAATCGTGTGACGTGCTTTCGTTCAGTGTCCCCCGTCCCCCCCAACCGCCCCAAAATATTCAAGCTACAATCCCGACCCTTTACTTGCGGGTTTGCTTCCGAGTGGCCGACCGCTAACTCCTCCAACACCGTTTTGAGGCACTCGGGTGGGGAGAACGCGTGTCCATTCACTTGCTGTTAGACTGGCGACGGAAAGCCCCGTCAGTGTCTTACGTAACCGTGCGGGTCCATGTTGATATATCCCTTTGCCGCCGAGATGTGAAGCGCTCCAGCGACGTCAGTGATGGAGAATTTACGGTCTTCGAGATGCTTGATGTCGTAATGGAAACCATCCGGCAGGCGGTAGGAAAACTTCCATCCACGCGGAAATGGAGCCTGGGCATGCCGGGGTCCGGTACGGTCGAAAATCAAGTCTCGGTCGTCGATCCATTGATAGTGTTCCTCCTTTCGAAGGTAGACGCGCTCAAACTCGCGTACTGCTTTTACCGCGCCCTCAATGTTTGCTTGGTCGCCGTAGCTGCGTGCATGACGCCAGAGATGCTTGTGCCCGCCGCCGACGCTGAATGAAGACTCGGGGAGGAGCAGAGGCGATCCCATGTCCATCGGTTTTATGCGAGATGACCACTGCTCTTCTTCGGCGAGATCAGCGGCCAGCCTTTCCAGGAAAGGGGCGGGATTTGGCGTGGCGAGGCAGTTTAGGGAGCTGACAAGTTGGTCACACCATCGGAATCGAAAGTATGGTGCGAGCTCGTCGACCCACTCGAATCGATGTTGTTGCGTCGAAAAACCCAAGATGTGCGGGCTCGGATGCTTGTCAGCGAACTGGCAAGCCTGGCGAACGGTTCCTCGACTAATTTCCGGATTCTTCTTCGGGGCTGGAACGAATAATAGGGACCACGCTTCTGGTAGTGCGCGATGCGAATCCAGAGCGTTGCGCAGCCTGGCAACGTATGGGGTTGGAATGCCGAGGAGTATCGCAGTTTCCATCCGGCAAAGCTATTCTTGGATTACCTTGAGCACGATGTCGAGCGGGACCGAGATTCGACGTAGGTCCTCATCTGTGAGCGATTCGACGAATCGCTCGAATAGATAGCGCTGATTCTTAGCCGGTGGATCATCTCCAGTCTGAGCTGGCGGTTTCGATGCGTCGCCCGACGAAACCCATTCCTCGCGCCAAGGAACGCCGGCTCCCGTGCACCACGCTCTAATTCGGCGCACGACCGCTTGAAATCGGTGGCGGTGCCACATTTGTGCAAGGCCGTGGGCCTTGATGAGCTTTGAAAATGATCCGAGGCCGGAATGGGTATCTAGGCTTGCAGCGATTCGATTCTTGGCGTCCTCCGCTAGATCGGCGGATTGGATGAACGACTTTCGCTCGCTAAGTTCTTGCTCCAGAGTCGCGGCTGGAATTTTCACGAGTTCGCCTGACCCCGAGAGCTCGGTGGGCAGCAACCACACGATGGTGTCGTCTGAAACCCGGTACCACGGTTCTGATGGTGGCACCCCGCGGGGAATTCGAGTAAAAGCCTCGAAGATATCTTCCCTGAGCCGAACTGCGGCGCTTTCTGGCGCCTCAGTGAGCAGTTGGGGCATGTCAGCTGGCGCCGCGAGAAGATCCCTGCCCTTCCGGCGCCGAACGAGCACGATCGAATCGAAATGCTTGAGGAAGTCTCCGAATGATTCTTGCTCATGCCCACCGGGCGGATAGTGAAGGTCGCGTGCCTTTGCAGCCTTAGCGATTAATTCACGGAGTTTAGCGCCCGGTACCGGGCCGCTGGAAGTCTTCAGGCCAGCCGCTAGTGCCTCTGCAACGATCTGGTTCCAAGCTTCGTCCATTCAGCTGAAAATTGCACAAGACAAACGAGAATGGGGCCGTAAGGCCCCATTCTAAATCTATCCACTCGCTAGACGGGCTTTTTTTGCGGTCGGTTGACTAGTCGCTGTGGGAGCGCCCTAGGCCGAGCCGCGCCGGTCTTTCGAACCTTCCGGCCCAAATGGCAAATATGCCATTCGTTGCGGAATTAACTTCATGATAGCGCACTCGTCGAGCTGGTACCAAAAAGACGGCGGGACGGGATGACTGGACCATGGAATTCCTTGTAAGTCATTGAAACACTGGACTCGCCGATTGGCAAGGACTTTACTACTCAGATGAGCCGACCCTCCTCAATCGACAACATAGGGCGAAATGCCCCCCGCAAGTGAGACTTCCCCCAATTCGCCATTGGCGACTTCCCCGGCCCGAGCGGCTGCCGAGCCCTTCCAAAGGTCCCGTTCCAAAAGCAAGACGCCTGACGCGTGAATCGGTCCGGGCCACGTTGCCGCATAACGCCCGTTGCTGACATTTGCTGGTCACAGCTCGACAGAACGCGAACCGGACATGTCTCGGGATTCGAATCGCGCGCCTTTGATGCCGGGCGTCCGTGGCACCTTCCATCGCCCGATACCCGCACACCCCTTTTCCCAAAAAGGTACTGGAATGGTGGTTTAACCAAAAAACCTGTACCGCGCCATTTGCGTGGTGTCGAACTCCGTCGCTGCCGAAACATCTCACGATAAAATTGTAGTGGCCGTCTAGCCTTCGCGAGGCGAACACAGGAACCTTGACCTGCCGGCGGCCACCCTAAAACTCAAGGTGATTGCTGCAAGGAGCGATTATGTCTGCACACCCAGTCCTTCACCTCGCGGAAGAGGCCGAAGAAAAGCTTTCGAGCGCACTTCGGAAATTCAGTCCACCCTTCCCTCCAAATGATCGCGAAAGCGTTCTTGATTCATGCCGAGCTTTCGGGGATCGGCTGCGCGCGCTGCATTTGCATGCTGATGAAATCGACCGGCGGCGCTTGAAGGTTCTGCGCACGGTGTACGGCACGAAAGATGTGCTGCAATTTGAGTTTCGGCTCATCCTGGAGGCGCCGCTGCCAGAAGCGGCGAAGAACAGAGACAAGGCGGGTGCGGCCTCACATTTGTCGAAGACCGAACCGCGTTCAGGCAGAAAAGCCAACGCCGATTTCAATCGCAAAGTGGCTGGGGTCGTCGAGGAGTTTGGCCCTGACTGGAGAAGCCAGCTCGAAGCTGTTTCCGAAGCTCTTGATCGACACAACGTATCGCTACCCCCATCGGAGAAGTGGAAGACGAAGCTAACGTGCTCAAAGTGGACGGATGTCTTCGAAGAAGATCCCGATGGTCTCGTGAAGGCGCTTCGCCACCGTCTCGATTGGGTGCAAGAGCATCCGCCGGAGAAGTCGTAACGCGGGTAATCGATTTTGCCGCGATTCCCCGCGATTAGCCGCAATTAGCCTCTCGGTACCGCTGAACAATATATCTCTCTCCTGATCATCCGCATAGGTCGTCCTTCTAGCGCGCCTAATTGCGTTCGATGAGATAACAAAAGCACGCGCAGGGCAGCCTGCCAGGAATGGGAGAAATCAGAATGCAACAAACATTCGGACGCAAGTTTCCTTTGGTCCTTGATGAGAAGTCCTCGCCGGAGTCGGAAGCAGCCGCTGCCGATCGGCTCTGGAACGAGCGCGAGGTCGCGCGCTATCTCAATGTCAGCGTCGCCAGCATCCGCAGGCGGCGGCTGCTTCGGCAGCCACCCGATTTCGTGAAGGTTGGAAGTAGCGTGCGCTACGAGCAGGCGTCCGTTCACCGCGTCGTTCAGGAGGGGAGACGCGAAGCCGTAAGGGACTAGACCATGCCCGAAAGAGGGAACCCAGCAACGGAGCTGGATCGACCTGCACATCCCGGGGGCGCGCAAATAAGCAGTGCCGTCGAGCTAAAGGAAGAGAAGACACCCGACGCTAAGAACGCCGAGGAAATCTGGCGCTGGGCCAAGCGGCAAGCCATCGTCCGGATGGATCTCTCGTTCGGTGCGCGGGAGTGCTGGCGCATCTTGGAGGCTTTTTCTCCGGATTCATGCTTCCCCTCGCACTGGTACATCGCGGAGACACTCCGCAGGAGCAGTAGTGCCGTGCGCCGGTATCTCAGGGAATTGAAGCAGGGCCGCTATATCGACATCGTTGCACGGCGTGACGAGGGGAATATACGCCAGCCGCGATCAACCAGGCGCCCGCGCGGCCAAACATCAAACAACTATGTCCTGCTTGACCAGCCCGACCTGATCGCCGTCGCCCGGCAGATTGTTCAGGAGTGGTACGCCAAGCAGAAGCGTTCAAACGGCTAGCTGACTTTTCCTGAGTTATGTGGCTTGGGTTGGTTCTGATGACGACGAGGCTTCGGGTAGTACCCCCTGGTCATTTTTGTATAGGGGATACGGGGGTGATTTGTGCCCGAAGCTATTAAAACTACGGGGGGTTAATGACGTTTCGGACTGGCGGGTCATTGTTGACCATGGCCGGTGCCCACGGCTGACCTGGGGGGCTGTTCACATTTGAATACCATATCTTCTTACGGGTATCTGTTTAGATGAGCTACTTAGTTTCTTAACTTCGTACGGACTGCGTATTTTGCCTTTTTTTCAAGACTATCCATGACAAAAAAACGGAGGAAACCCGGCGCTCAAGCGCAGGATCTAACACTCATACCATGCCTCAGACTTGTACTGTTTGTCGCCATGAGGCCCGAGAGCGCATTGACCGGAGCATCCTGGCGCGCGAGCCTTTGCGGACCATTGCGGACCGCTGGTCCGTTTCGAAGACAGCTCTGATTCGCCATCGACAACACGTCTCGATGGAGTTGGCAAAGACGCACGAAGCGCAGGAACTTGCACGCGCCGGCGGATTGATGGCCGGCGTCCAGACCGCGCACGACCGCTCGGAGAGGCTTTACCATTCAGCCGAGGAAATCTTATCGCGCGCACTGGCGGCGCGCGATTTGCGGACAGCACTTCAAGCGATTCGTGCTGCAGTCGATGTGATGGCTGAGGCGCGCGGCTACCTGGAGTTGCAGGGCCAAATAACAGGTGAACTGAGCGTTCCCGCCCAGCCCAGCCAGCGCCTCATGGTCGTGCTTCCACGCATCATTTGCCCTCAGGGGGCTGAACACTCCACGGCGCGGGTTGAAATCGACGCGGGACTAATCGAACCAGAATCCTGAGTAGCAGGGCTCTCTATGTCCAGGCCTACACACGCGGTCCCCTCGCAATGTCACAATCACTCAACCTGGTCGCTGCTGGATGACAGCTTCGCTGGCGTAACTATGCAGCCCTCCTCGTCCAACTGCTGCGCCGTGGCACCACCAGTGTGCCACTCCGCAAGACCTTCGCGGAAGCAGATCGCCGCCACCAGGCAAAGAAACGCATCGGCCCCATCGGGATCACTCTGAGATGACCGGTATTCGATGCAGAACCGACGGACCTCTCCATTGAAGTCCAGAAAAATGCCCTGCTCACGTAAATACCCCTCCGCTGCCTTCAGACCGCATTCGGGCTTCTGTTTGTAGCTGCCAGTGAAACCCACCGCTGCCGCAACCGCTCCGGGGTACGTTTCAATCACGGACCGATCGAGACATCTCTCGCCCTCGTGGTGGCGGAGCAGGACTTGCATGCCAGCATGTCGAATGGACCCGAGAAACTTCGAGCCAACCACCGTCATGTTGAACAGGTTCTGGAATATGTGCTTAAGCGGCGGCTGGGCATTTGTGGCTATATCGGTTGCTCGTTTTATCCAGAAGGCTTTGTCCCTCCAGCCGAGTAGAAGAGGATCGATCCACAACTTCGCGCGGGCGTTGCCCGACGAGAACACCAATTCTACACGTTGCTCCACGAACTCCAGCCACTTGACCCTTGCGCCGAAAGTGGGCGCCGCCACTCTAAACGCGAACGCTGGATTTTGCAGGAGATCGAGCGGAATCGAAAACGGAAAATCGAAGGCTACAGTCGCGATCGCACGATCCTCCCTGATCGACTCAGCCAGTTCGGGAATGCACCATCCACGCCGGTTGTCGCGCCAGCATCCGCTGCGGTCGAACCCCCGCACTAACCTCTCATTTCGACCCGTCGCCGCGATCTCGTATCGCCTCGATGCCTTACGAGAGGCCTCGATCACAATCGTCTTCTTGGACTGATCGCCGGCCGCGAATGGTGCGCCGAAGTCACCTCCGATCAGCAACTCGCTCACAGTTCCCCGTTGCATTGTTGCTCGCGGCTCCGCATCCAACTCTCCAATTCAATGCCTGCGTACTCGGCCAGGGACGCGAGGTCACCCGGGCATACGCCCCTTGAGACGGCCAACAGACAAATATCCTCTAGAAATTCAGTAAACCCTGGTCGCTCCTGAGCATATTCTTGGAAAGCCTCTTCGGCCAAGGCGATCCGGTCGGCTACAGTCGGGAACTCCGGGCAATCAGTCGTTGCAGGGCAGGTCACAAGCGGGCAAGCTTCTGAAACGTGCCTCCATTTGATGGGCATTTAGTCTCCTTCCTACTCGCGTATTGCCAAATCGGCGATACCCTGGGGTCGTCGGCTCTAGCTGCAACTGTCATTCGACGGGGTATCCCTTGGCCCCGACAATCTGCCAAGCCCAAAGCTTGCGTGCCTTAACTTTGCCATGCGGAAGCGTGAGAACGTCGTCAAGTGGAAGTTGCAGACCAAGTCTGACGCTGACATGCTCAGCCGTGCGCGGCTTGATGATATTCGGAGCTTGATAGTAGCGCGCAGAATTCTCCTCGTACGGGTAGCAAGTAACAGCCAACGTGACTTCCGTAATGGTCCATCCGGGAAGCCCATTGTATATGTCGCAGTTCAATAAGTTGCGAGTGGAATCGGTTCCGCATACACCCTGCACCTGTTCTGTTTCAGTGCCGTCCTTGAGAAAGCCGCCTAACGTCAACGGCAGGACCTGCTCCCGCTTCACGCTCTCGTGAATCGTTGGGGCACTTTGGTTACCGCAGCCGAAGGAGACGACAATGGTTAAGGCCGAAAACAGCAGGAGGACTGCCTCGGCATTTTGTCTTGAGGTCAAAAAGCACCTTCGGGTCAATGCCCGCAAATGATCTCAGTTTACGACCGAACCGCCGCCGTGTTGAACGACTGCGCAAACAGTGTGCACTATTTCCTTCGGTTCACCTTTGCCTGCACTGTAAACTTGACGGCGGGTGCTGGCGACTCCAGGGGCGACTATTTCCCAACTTTGTGTGGACTCGCCTGGAAGAAAATCGAGCATCAACAGCCAATGTGGTTCGAGGCCCTCCCGCCCGTTGGGACCCACCAGCACGATCCCGCTGCACGACGGGTCGGCAGCAAAATACGTCACCAGTTGCGCTTCAAAATTGCGTACCTCCAACGTCGGGTCGAATAAGCACGCGGCCTTGTTTCTAGTCGCCCTCAACGCACAGTCACTCTTTGCGAAATCGAGATTCCACCAATCATCAACGACGACGATAGGGTTCTTCTTAGCGCAGCTAAGGCACGACGCGAATACAACCAGCGCGGGCAGTATTACGATCTTTTGAAGGTCGTGGAAGTCGGTGGTCACTTGGGACAGACCGCTCCGGCTGGACATGCAGAAGTTTTGAAGTCTGAGGGCATTCTCTCCAGGGCCTTAAACTTCTCAACCTTCATTGCGTGGCCCTGCGGGTCGCGATAAGTCACTCGCACATCGTACTGCACAGTGCGAAAGCCATTGGCATCGGGCGTCAGTTTCTCTATTTGATCGTCCGGTGGATACAGCCGCATCACATCGGGGCCGGTCCATCGCCACTCGGTGTCGCTGACTACACGGACGGTATCGTGGGCTTTGCCACACATCTGAGTCGCGTAGTGTTCCAGTGTGAGATAAGCGCCCCTAAGCCGTGGATCTTTACTCGTCAGTAGGTATGTTCGGTACACGTAGCGTGCGTCCAAAAGGGCATCCCTGCAATAGCACGAGATCGGGGCGTCCGACGCGCCACGGAGCTCAGGGCCAACGAGACAACGGGTCTCGTCACGATAAGCCGTGTCCAAATCGTTCGCGGGGTCCTGAGCGAAAGACAGGCGAAATGATACGAGCACCCACGCCAAGACAGCTATAACCAACCGTGGCGGCCTCATGTCGCAGTTATTATACCTGTCGGCGAAGGCTGAACCGTCTTGGCGCTTTTGGGGTTTGTACGTCGAGTTGCCAGGGCCGATCAACGACTCGCCGGGACAACGCGCACCCTCTCGCCGCTACTCAGGGTTTCGATGTGGCTCAAAGCCGGCGTATAATGCTGCAATCCGATTGGGAGGCAGCGTTGAGATTACTGGCAATTCGGCCGAAAACGATTCAAGTACACTCGTCACTTAGCAAGGTGCGTCATCTACCCGCAGAAGCTGCGGTTATTGGACTGCTTCTCGGTGCACAGGTAATCGCACAGTCAAAGGAACCGAGTATGGACGTGGCTACGGTCACGCTGAACCTCGGGATGCCCCGCGACAAGGTGCTCCAAATGGTCAAACAAGCGGGCTACAAGGTCCTAGAGATGGCGCCCGTGGGCAACGAGACCAGGGTGGTAGTAACCCAAGCGGATATCGACAAAGACATCGTCCAGCGAATGGTGGCCTTGACGTTCAATGATGGCGAGTTATTCTTCCGTAATGGAAGCTTGGTAGGAGTCCTGAGGGAAGTTGCGTCTTCGAATATAAACACCGACAGAGACTTGGCCTTGTCGCTTTACGCAATCGTTAAAGGACTCGAAAAAGAGGGCAGTAACAGTTTTTGTTCTGCGCGAACAACTGCACAGACCCCCATAATGGATGACCCAGGCGTAGAAGTCAAAGAACTCGCGCTCGATTGCGACGCCGGGAAGGGTGTTTACAGAACCATTCATATCCGTTGGGCAACACTGGATAGCACAAAGGACCAAGTTCACGTCAGAGTATTTCTGGAGTTGTGGCGATTGCAGTTTCCGGTCGCGCATTAGGCGGTTAAACAATAAAGACTAGGGAAAAGCCAAACGCCTGGCGGCTTCACTGGCATTTCGTCCCTGCCGTCTCTTCCGACGGCGTCTGGAGTAACTTAGACGAGCCGGAGGTCCGAGCAGCGATACCGCCGATGGCTCGAAGAATGCCGATCATCGGGTTGGGCGAAACATGTACTCCGGCACGAGCGTGATTCTACGTCGGGCTTGGTCGCGCTTCCGCAAAAGCTGTGAATAGATTTCGGGGCCATCCTGCAAATCCCAATACTCGATGCCTTGGGCACGTATCCATGCTTTGGTTGCCGTTTGCTTATCAAGATTAAACCAATACTGCACGGTCAAGCCCCCAAGTGGATGACGGTACTCGGCTTCAATTCGAGTCTGAGACCAGTGGGTAACCGGTGCTTCGCTGGTGAGCGCGTTGCTGATGAGTATAGGCGCAGATCCAGTGGCATCAACGTGCAAGCTGGCCAGGATATTCTCCGCCTCCCGGCACATCGTGTCGCCAGGATAATGACGACACTCGATGTGGGTAACCTTCGCCGAGTCAATTTCAGGCCGGTCCAAATTAGCCCCTCTCTTTATCCATACCCCTTCCGCCACGAGGGTTCCGCCGCTGGCACTGAGACTTCGGCGGCTGCCCGGCAAAATTGGTTCTCGGATTGAGTCACGATCGTTAGCGAGTTGCTCTCGTGTACTTGGATCCAAATTCCCTGTCACCGCTAGCCCTGAATGCCGCTGGTACCCTTGCAGTGCACGGATGGTCTGCTCGTCCATTTCACCTGTGAAGTGGACGCCATATCCAAATCTGGCAAGGTCCTGTTGTGCGGACACTATTCCTGCCCAGACCCATCGATCGTATTCCTTGGGTTGGTCCGGCGCCCACTTCTTAACACTTTCATCGGGGATATAGCGCCCCCCGCCGGGCGGGGCGGAGGTTTTGCAGGCGAGCGGAGCTAGGCACATGAAAAGAGTACAAAGAGCCAGCCCGGGAGTCAGTCGTCTCATGAGACGGAAGGCTATCACTTTGATGGCTGGATCGGAAGTGCTGTTTGGGTCGCATTCCGAGCTTTCTAGCAAAACAAGATTGCAAGTGTTAGCGGCGGTTTAAAAGGGAGCCACTTTGGGCGGTGTGGAGGGGCGCCAGTTAAGTAGCAGCGACTTCGCAGGCACACCTCGGCGCCGGCCGCCTGATCGCAAAGAACAAGCAGTCCGC
>Ga0181536_10000655_pt1 | contig 41393 bp, 33 predicted proteins | sample PEATcosm2014_Bin_41_FD_121105 | JGI IMG/M metagenome (GOLD analysis project Ga0181536, IMG submission 121105) | Peatland microbial communities from MTU Mesocosm Facility, Houghton, MI, USA - PEATcosm2014_Bin17_60_metaG | ecosystem: Environmental > Terrestrial > Soil > Wetlands > Peat | place...
TCACGGGTCGACCTGCCCGCCTGGCTGTTCGACGAGCAAGTGGCCCGGTTGGTGGCGGGCCCAGGCGTGGTCGACCTCGACGGCGCGCTGACCGCACTGGCCGGGCCGCCCCCATCGGAGCCCAGTGCCGTGGTCATCACCTTCGACGACGGCACGGCCGACTTCGTCGATGAGGCGCTTCCCATTCTGGTCCGGCACCGGGTGCCCGCCACCCTGTACGTGGCGACCGACTTCGTCGAACGCGGCCGGCCGTTCCCCGGGAGCGGCACCCCGCTCAGCTGGTCCGCCCTGGCGGACGCCGTCTCGACGGGACTCGTCACGGTCGGCTCCCACACCGACACCCACGCCCTCCTCGATCGCCTGCCCGATGCCGCGGTGGACGGGGAGCTCGACCGCTCCGTCTCCCTGATCGGCGAGCGGCTGGGTGTCGAGTGCCGACACTTCGCGTACCCCAAGGCGCTGGCCGGCTCGCCGGCGGCCGACCGGGCCGTGCGAGCGCGCTTCGCCTCCGCTGCTCTCGCGGGCACCCGGGCCAATCCTTACGGAGGGACCGACCCCTATCGCCTGGCCCGCTCGCCGGTGCAGGTGGACGATGGGCTGGACTTCTTCGCCCGCAAGGTGGTCGGGGGGATGCGCATGGAGGACGACCTGCGGCGCCTGGTCAACCGTCGCCGTCTGGCGGGCGCCACCACTTGAGGAAGCCTCTGCTGGTCCACGTCACCACGACGGACATGAGCCTGGCCCTGCTGCTCGGGCCCCAGCTCTCCGCGTTCGCCGCCGCCGGCTACGACGTCGTCGGCGTCTCCGCCGCCGGCTCCTACGTCGCCGACCTGGAGCGCGCCGGCATCCGCCACATCGCCCTGCGCCACGCCACCAGGAGCGTGTCGGTCCTGAACGACGTACGGGCGGCGGCCGAGCTGTACCAGCTGCTGCGCCGACTGCGCCCCGACATCGTGCACACCCACACGCCCAAGCCCGGCATCTACGGGCGGCTGGGGGGCCGGGCGGCCCGCGTGCCGGTGGTGGTCAACACCGTCCACGGCCTCTACGCCACCGCTGAGGACTCCCTGGCCCGGCGGGCCGCCGTCTACGGGCTGGAGCGCCTGGCCGCAACATGCTCGGACGCCGAGCTGGTACAGAACGAGGAAGACCTGTCCACGCTGGCCAAGTTGCGAGTGCCGGCGGACCGACTCCACCTGCTCGGCAACGGCATCGACCTGGAGCGCTTCGCGCCCGGTCCGAAGGCTCGGGCGGCCCGGGGGCGCGTCCGGGCCGAACTGGGCGTGGACGACACCACCGTCGTCGTGGGTGCGGTCGGGCGCCTGGTCTGGGAGAAGGGCTACGGCGAGCTGTTCGCGGCGGCCGCGCAGCTACGCCGGCGCTGCCCCGAGGTGGCCGTCGTCGTCGCGGGACCGAGCGAGCCGGAGAAGGCCGACGGGATCGGCCCGGCGGCGCTGGCCGCCGCGGAATCGTCCGGCGTTCGTTTCCTGGGGCACCGCAGCGACGTCGAAGACCTCTACGCCGCATGCGACATGTACGTGCTGGCGTCGCACCGCGAGGGCTTCCCCCGCTCGGCCATGGAAGCTGCGGCCATGGGGCTGCCCGTCGTCGCCACCGACATCCGCGGCTGCCGGCAGGTGGTCGAGCACGGTTCGACCGGCCTGCTGGTGCCGCCGCGCGATGCGACGGCCCTCACCGACGCCCTGGCCCGGCTGGCCGGCGACCCCGGTCTCCGCGCCACAATGGGAAGCGCGGCGGTCTCCAAGGCGAAACGGGATTTCGACCAGCGCCAGGTCATTGCGACGACGCTCGCCGTGTATGAAGAACTGCTCGAGCGCAAGGCGCCCAGAGGCGGGACTCAGAGCTAGAAGACCTTGCCCGCTCTACCCTTTCTGCCCTTTGAACTCGGGCATGGTGGCGTGCCCGTCGTGGGAGACCCCGCGCCCGCGCAGGACGACCAGCGGTGTCTGCAGCAGAATGCGCACGTCGAGGGCCCAGGTGCGATGTTCGACGTACCAGGTGTCGAGTGCGAACTTCTCATCCCAGGTGAGGGCGTTGCGACCCCGCACCTGGACCAGACCCGTCAGGCCCGGCTTGACCTCCAGGCGCCTCGCTTCCTTCGGCGAATACTCGGCCGTGTACGCCACGGGCAGGGGACGGGGGCCGACGAGGTTCATCTCGCCCCGGACCACGTTCCACAGTTCCGGCAGCTCATCGAGGCTGGAACGACGGAGCAGGCGACCGACCCGGGTGATGCGGGCGGCGTCGGGCTCCCCGGGCGAGCCGGGCGGGCGCATGGTGCGGAACTTCAGGAGGCCGAACGGCCGCCCGTCCAGCCCGGCGCGCTGGTGGACGAAGAGGAGGGGCCGGCCATCGGCGAGCCGCACCAGGACGGCGATCACGGCCAGCACCGGTGCCAACAGGATGGCCAGGCCGCCGGCGACAGCACGGTTCACCATGTCGGCGCAGTGGTAGCAGTGGTAGCAGTGGTGGGGGAGGCGGCGGTGCGGTCCATGGCGGCCGCCAGGGCCGCCGCAACGTCAGCCATGTCCTCGGGGGTGAGGAGGGAGTGGATGGGCAGGGAGAGAATTCGCCCCGCCAGGTCATCGGTCACGGGCACATCCGCCGGTTGGCCCCTGAAGATGGGCTGTCGATGCACCGGGGGGAAGTACACGCGGGATTCGATCCCCTGCTGCGCCAGGTCGTTGATCACGGCATCCCGCCGGGCCGCGTCGGCGCTAGCCAGTGTCACCGTGTAGAGCATGTGCACGTGGTCCCGGTCGTCTCGCACCACCGGCGCCTGCACGCCGGCCACCGGATCGAGGCGCCGATCGAGGTGGGCCGCCAACGTGCGCTTGCGGGCGAGGATGGCGTCGAGCTTGGCCGTCTGAGCCCGGCCCATGGCCGCCTGCATCTCGGACAATCGCCAGTTACAGCCCAAGACCGCGTGCTCGTAGGGCGACACTTGGCCGTGGTTGCGCAGCAGGCGCAGTTGGCGGGCCAGGTCGCCGTCGCCGGTCAGGACCATCCCACCCTCGCCGGTCGTGATGTTCTTGGTGGGGGTGAAGCTGAACATGCCCGCCACGCCCCACGTCCCCACGTGGCGGCCCCGGTAGCGGGCGCCGTGGGCCTCCGCTGCGTCCTCCAGGAGCACCACGCCGGCATCGGCGGCGAGGGCCGAGAGCTCGGCCAGGTCGGCGGGCTGGCCCCCGTAGTGAACGGCCAGGATGCCCTTGACCCGCGGACTCATTCGGCGGGCCACGTCGGCCGGGTCCAGGTTGAACGTGTCAGGGTCGACATCGGCGAAGACCGGTGTGGCGCCGGCGTAGACGATGGACGTGGCCGACGACACGAAGGTCAACGACGGCACGATGACCTCGTCACCCGGTCCGATGCCGAGGGCGGCGAAGAGCGCCACCAGGGCTACGGTCCCGTTGGCGAAGGCGACCCCGTGCTCCGCTCGGTGAAGGTCGGCGAACTCCCGCTCGAAGCCCGCCGTCTCGGGCCCGTTGGTGAGGATCGGGGTGCGCAGCACACGGGACACCGCCTCGATCTCCTCCTCGCCGACGTCGGGGCGGGCAAGGCCGATCCGCCACTGCGTGTACCCGGCGCTCACCCCTGCCATCCCGGCGGGCGTCTGTCCACGACCCGAGCCGGGCAGCCGACAACCGTGGTGTCCGCCTCCACGTCACCGATCACCACAGTCCCGGCGCCGACGATGGCCCAGGCACCGATCGTGTTCCCCTGCGTCACCGAGGCACCGATGCCGACGTCGGCCCCCTCGCCCAAGTGGACATGGCCCGCCAGATGGGCACCAGGTGCGACGGTGGCGAAGTCGCTCAGGCGCGCGTTGTGGCTCACGGTGGCCCCGACGTTGACGATGCCGAAACGACCGACCACCACATCCGCTGTCATGGCGGCATGGGCCCCCACCAGCGTTCCCTCGCCCAGCTCGACCCCCAATCCTACGTAGGCCGCAGGGTGGACGAGTGCCGGCGCCTCGACGGCCCCGGCCGATTGCGCCGCGGTCCAGGCCCGGCGCCGCGCTGCCGGCGCGCCCACCCCGATGGCCAGGGCGGCCCGGTGGCCGGACAACCAGCGATGATCACCGAGCACGGGCAACCCGAGCACCTCGAGGCCGTGCAGCGCGCTGTCGTCGTCGATGAAGCCGATCAGCCTCCAGCGGGTGCCGTCGGATGCCGCAGCCCGAACGATGTCGGCCACCTCTTGCCCCATGCCACCGGCGCCGAGGATGACGAGGTCACGGGCCGAGGACATGATCGACGATATCTCTGGGCTCGTGCATCGGTACGGCCTCCTCAACGAGCGGGAGCGGATGTCACCGGCACAACTCAGCCAGGCGGGTTCGGATCGCGATGGACCGCCTACCGCCTACCTCCCCCATAAGCCTGCTCGGACCGCCGGCGGCGGCTCACCAGAACAAGCATGCCGCCAACCCCGATGGCGATGGCGCCAATCGTGAACATCAGCGCGAGGTCGGCGCCGGTGAAGGCGATGGGGGAGGAGGAGGTGGTGGAGGGAGCGGTGGAGGGGGAGGCGGAGGGGGGGGTGACCGACGAGGCGCCGACGACCGGGGGGGTCGTCGGCACGGCCGTCGTCGGCGTGACCGTGATTGGTTGGGTGCAGGGCCCGTAGGGGCACGTCACGGCGGCCGCCGGCCCCGAGACGAGCAGCACGGCGCCCAGCAACGCCGCCGCGCCCAACATCAAAAACCCGCCCCACAGACCAACGGCCCTGTGCCTCATCAGGTGCCCTCCTGATTGCTGTTCCGGCCAAGAGGCTAACCCGAAAATCGGCCAGATGTACCAGGTGGATCGGCTGCTGTGAGCGACCTGAGCACGAACTGGGCCTTTAGCTGTCCCCATGCATCAGGAACGTCAGTCCCTCGGCGACCTCGTCGGCGGGGAATGTGCCAGGACCCGTGACCGTCCACCCAGGAGTCGGCTGGACGCTCACGGTGTCCAGGTCAGGCAACACCATGGGCTGGTTGTACAGGGCGAGCCTGTAGCGCGGGCCCGGAGTGGTGACCCCGGTGAGGTCGAAGGTCAGCGTGACGCTGCTTTCGGGAGGGATGTCCACGTACTCGCTGTAGGCGTGGACGCCCAGCTCAGCCCCGTCGCTCACGCCTTGACTCCGGCCGTTGACGGTGGCTGAGCGCAACCCGAGCGGGCTGTAGAGGGTGAGCCACGTCTCGTTGGTCCCGGGCGGCAGCCCGCTGCCGAAATAGCTGCCGATCACCTCGCTCGGGAGGCCCTGGGCGGGGGCCCCATTGTGCAGGGTGATCGTGACCCGGGACGCCACCGCCCCGTTCGCCGGGTCGTAGGTCACCGCATCGGAGATGGAACGCCGCAGGTAGACGTCGATCTTGTTGTTGGCTGCGTTCTGGGTGGTCACGGCCAGCAGATCGTGGCCACGGGCGGCGGGGAAGGCGCCGGCCAGGCCGAGCCGGTCGAGCACGGGCTGATCCGCCTTGTCGAAGCTCCAGAACTCGATGCGCCCCTGACGGACGTCGGAGTTCAGTGCGTCGGACAGGGCACGGGGGCCGGGCAGCGAGCCGGTGGTCAGGCGGTGGAACTCGATCTTGAGCGCATCTTGGTCGTAGTCGTGCGCCTCTTTCTGGCTGCTCGGGAAGGCGGTGTACTGGCCCTCGAGGAGCTCGCTCGCGGTATTGGCTGAGGTCAACCTGCCCAGCCCGGGTACCTCAATGGGCCCGGTGAGTCCGATCAGGGCCGCCAGCCCGTTGGGGTCGAGGGCGAGGACGCCGTCGATGGGGTCGCCTCCCGCCTGTGGGTAGAGCTGCCGAATGACGTCGGCCACCGTCGGCAGGTCGGGGGCGTAGCTCAGGTCCTGCATGAGCTTCTGGGGGTGGAAGGCGCCATAGCGGGCCAGGTAGTCGGCGGGCCCCGTCAGGTGGCCACCCCCCTTGGGCAGCGCCTCGTTCAGCTGGGAGATGTCACCCGACCGGGTCAAGGTGAGGTGACCCTGGTCAGCCGTGAGCTCGCCGTAGGAGGCGATCAACCCGCCCAGGCCGCGGCTCTCGGCGGAGTCCATGAAGGCGATGAAGTAGTGGCGGACGCCGTCGCCCCCGAGAAGGGAGGGTGCGGCCTGCACCAGCTGCGCGGCCAGCGAGGCGCTGGCCTGGGCCCCGAAGACCTTTGTGTCCAGCTGGTCCAGGCGGGACTGCACCGGCTCGACCAGCCATCCCGACTGCAGGGACCGGAGTTGCGCCGCGGCGCTCGTCAGCTGGCCGTTGACGATGCCGATCGGCCCGGCGAGGGCGCTGACCCGGGCGAGGTTCAACTGCCCGTCGGAATAGCGGAGCTCTTGGTAGTCGATTCCCGCCGCCTGGAGCGAGGCCGTGGCGGTCACGTCCCGCGCCACGGCCGAGGCCTGGCCCACGGCCTGGCGCTGCTGGGCCACCACCGGCACCAGGCGGGCACCGGCGGTCCACCAGCTGTCGGTGCTGGACGCGGCGGATGCGAAGTCCGTGCTCGCTGCCTGGAGCTGCGCCGCGCCATATCCGGTGGTGCCGTTGCCGATCGACCCCAGGGCTCCCTGCGCCTGGTCGATCCCCTGGCTGAGTTCGGAACGGGCCAGCAGGGCGCCCACGGCAGCCGGGATGGACAGGACGATGGCCAGCGTGATCAGGCCGAAGGTCCACCGGCGCACCCGGCGCCGGGCCGGCGCCGACAGGGTGCGCACGGCCCCCACGAGGCACGGTCCGGTCGCCGCCACGGCCACCAGCGCGGTGGCCCCGTGGAAGGCGATCGGGGGCCAGCGCAACACGACCTGCACGGCGAGGGCGCCGGTGAGCGCGCCGAGGAGCGCATTGGGCCGGCGCGGCAGCACGCCGCCGAAGGCGAGCAACAGCGCGGCGAGCGCCGGGACCACCAGCCAGCCCCGGCTCATGGCCACGGCGAGCACGCCCAGCCACAGCAGCGTCCCCCGGGGGGCGCGGGCGGCAGCCCAGGTCACGGCGGCGGCGAAGACGGCGGTATAAATCGGATCGACCACCGGAGTGCCCGAGGGGTGGCAGCCGGCCAGCGCGCCACCGATGGCAGCCGCCACGACCAGCAGAGAAAGAGGCGCCGAGGCCGCTACCCTGCCCCGGTCGGCCTCCACGGCGCACCAATATAGGGTGAGACCTCCCGGGTCGACCCTGCGCCCCACCGGCGGGCCGGACCGGTTCCGCTGCGACTCGGCCTGCAAGACCCCTAATCGGGAGCCTGCTGAGCGGCACCCCGAGTCGGCTCCGAGGCACCGAGGCGACCCTTACCCTCAATCCCGGTTGACAAGGATCAGGTCGAGTCATACCGTGCGGCGGCGGGTTGCAGCTGAATCCTGAAATGGCGGTCACGTGGCGCAAGGGGAGGCGACGCGATGACGAACGGGGTGAGTAGCACCGGGCACGATTCTGTTGGGCAAGGGGGCGGCCTCCGGAGACCGCGCTTCATCAGCGCGGCGCTGGCCGTGCTGATGATGGCGGCGCCACTGGCCGTGACCACCGTGGTCGCATCCTCGGCCAGAGCGGCGGGCACAGAAGCCCTCTACGCCTTTGGCGACAACACCGACGGGGCACTGGGAATCGGCACCACGACTGACGCCTACGTCCCGACGGTGGCCGCCCTCCCAGGGGGTGTGACGCCCACCGCCGGTGCGGCGGGCGGAGACCACAGTCTCGTAATCGGATCCAACGGCTTGCTGTATGCGTGGGGTCTCGGCACCGACGGTCAGCTCGGCAATGGCACCACGACGACTTCCTCGACGCCCGTCCAGGTTTCCCTGCCGCTCGGTGTCGTTCCCGTCGCGGTAGCTGCCGGGGACGACCACAGCTTGGCCCTGGGCTCCAACGGCACCCTCTACGCCTGGGGGTACAACGGGTACGGTCAGCTGGGCAACGGGACGAAGACCAACGAAGACACCCCCGTCACGGTGATCTTCCCCTCTGGGGTGACGGCCACCGCCATCGCCGCTGGAGAAAACTTCAGCCTGGCGCTCGGTTCCGATGGAAACGTGTACGCGTGGGGCGACGGCAATCTTGGCGCTCTCGGGCAGGGCAACCAGAACGTGTCGACCACCCCGCTGAAAGTCCCCTTGCCGTCGGGAGTCACCGCCAGCGCCATCGCGGCGGGCGGTCGATTCGGTATGGCCATCGGATCCAACGGCATCCTCTACAGCTGGGGAGACGGCGACATGGGCCAGCTCGGGAACGACACCACCACGTTCTCCTCAACTCCCGTGGTCGTGGAGATGCCCTCGGGGGTCACCGCCAGCGTCATCAGCGCCGGCGATGATCACGCCTTGGCGATTGGTTCGAACGATTTGCTCTATTCATGGGGCGAGGACACCGACGGCCAGCTCGGCAACGGCGCCACCACTGAGAAGAAGGTCCCGGTTCTCGTCTCCATGCCGACCGGTGTCACTGCCGTCGCCATAGCCGGCGCCTTGGACCACAGCCTTGCCATCGGCTCGGACGGCAACCTCTACGCCTGGGGCGAGGACGGAGCCGGTGAGCTCGGCAACGGTGGAACGACGAACTCCGATACCCCGGTGCAAGCGTCGCTCCCCACTTCTGCCCACCCACCAACCTTGGTGTTCGCCGGCGCGGCAGCAGATCGCGGCTTCGTGATCGCTCCGCCGGCCCCGACTCCGACCAGCACCACGCTCGGGTCGTCAGCGTCTTCGGTGTACTACGGCCAGACCCTGACCCTCACGGCATCAGTGAGCCCCACCGACGGTGGCGGCACCGTTGAGTTCCTGAACGGGGCCAGCCCCGTCCCCGGGTGCAGTTCGCTTGCGCTGACGCTGGTCGGCTCGAGCTATCAGGCGCTGTGCACCATCCCTTCGCTCACACCGGGCAGCTATAACTTCAGCGCCCGTTACGGCGGCGACGCCGGGTACGCCTCGTCGAGCACAACGACGGCTGTCGGCGTGAACGTTGCGCAGGCTCCGCTTGTCGTGACGGCCTCGTCGGCGTCGTCGACCTACGGCAGCACACCGCCGATCGTCACCGCGTCATACAGCGGATTCGTGAACGGCGACTCGACATCCTCGCTCACGAGCGGGGCCACCTGTTCGACCACGGCCACGTCGGGCAGCCCGGTCGGTCCCTACGCCACGTCGTGCACCGGTGCGGCCGATCCCAACTACGCCATCACCTACGACAACGGCACGCTCACGGTCGCGCCGGCGCCCTTGAGCGTCACCGCCTCCTCGGGGACGATGACCTACGGTGCCAGTCCGCCGACCATCACTCCGTCGTACAGCGGCTTTGTGAACAATGACAGTGCCTCGTCACTCACGACGCCCGCGACCTGTTCGACGGACGCGACTTCAGCGAGTTCGGTGGGCACGTATTCGACTTCGTGCAGCGGCGCAGCCGACACCAACTACACCGTCAACTACGTGAGCGGGAACATGGTTGTCGGAGCCACCCCGCTGGTTATCACCGCTTCGTCGGCGTCCACGACCTATGGCGCGTCTCCCCCCAGCGTGACCCCCTCCTACGAGGGCTTCGTGAATGGGGACGGCGCGTCCTCTCTCGGCACCGCGCCTACCTGCTCGACGACCGTCTCGCCGACCAGCCCGGTGGGCAACTACGACACCTCTTGCTCGGGGGCCGTCGATCCGAACTATTCGATCAGCTACGTGAACGGCACGGACGTCGTGGATCCGGCTCCGATCACGATCACCGCCTCTTCGGAGATGGCGGTCTACGGCTCCGCCGCGCCGTCGGTCACCCCGATCGTTTCGGGTCTCCAGAACGGAGAGGATTCGTCGGTGCTCGGGTCCGCCTTGACCTGCACGACCGACGCGGTGAATTCCAGCCCCGTCGGGAGCTACGCCACGCAGTGCTCGGGGGCGGCCGACCCCAACTACGCCATTAGCTACGCCACCGGCACCACCACCATCACGCCTGCGCCCCTCTCCATCACCGCTTCTTCGGGGACCATGACCTATGGGGGCGCGGTGCCCGCGATTACGCCCAGCATTTCTGGGCTCCAGAACGGGGACAACCCGTCGGTGCTCGGCGCGGGGCTGACCTGTGGCACGACTGCGACCAGCTCGAGCAGCGTGGGGAGCTACGCGAGCACGTGCTCGGAGGCGGTGGACGACAACTACGACATCAGCTACGTCAACGGTAGTGTGACCATGACTGCTGCGCCGCTTGCGATCACCGCGTCGTCGGGAACCATGACCTACGGGGGATCCGTACCCACGATCACGCCGATCGTCGCGGGACTGCAGAACGGAGACGACCCATCGGTGCTCGGCCCGGGACTCACTTGTGACACCGCGGCCGACACCTCGAGCCCGGCCGGCGACTACGCCAGCGCGTGCTCGGGAGCGATGGATGCCAACTACACGATCACGTACTTCTTCGGAGACGTGACCGTCAACCCGGCGATCCTGCAGGTGACGGCCTCTTCGGCCTCCGTCCCTTACGGCGTGAGCCCGCCGGCTATCACCGCTTCGTACTCGGGGTTCGTGAACGGCGACAACGCGAGCTCGCTCACGACGCCGCCGACCTGCTCGACGACGGCCACGTCATCGACTCCGGTCGGGAGCTACCCGAGCTCGTGTTCGGGCGCAGTCGATCCCAACTACACGTTCACCTACTCGAACGGGACCGTTCAACTCGTCGCCGCCCTGGTGGTCGTCACGGCGTCCTCGGCGTCGATGACCTACGGGGGCGCAGTGCCCACCATCACGGCCTCGTACTCGGGCTTCGTCAACGGCGACAACGCGGGTTCCCTCACCACGCCGCCCACTTGTTCGACGGCGGCCGAGTCGTCGAGCCCGGTGGGGCCGTACGAGAGTTCGTGCTCGGGCGCATCGGACCCCAATTACTCGTTCAGTTACGTCAACGGGTCCGTGGAGGTCGACCCGGCCCCACTGAGCATCGCCGCGTCCTCTGCCTCGGTCACCTATGGGAGCGCCGCGCTGACCATCACCCCCTCGTACTCGGGCTTCGTGAACAGCGACAGCGCGAGCTCCCTCACCACGCCGCCCGCCTGCTCGACGTCGGCCACGGCGTCGAGTCCGGTCGGGACCTACCCGAGTTCTTGTACGGGCGCAGTCGACCCCAACTACACGATCAGCTACGTCGGCGGTGAGGTGGTCGTCGGAACCGCGGTGCTCGTCGTGAGCGCTTCTTCGGACACCATGACGTACGGGGGGGCTCTGCCGACGATCACTCCCTCGTACTCGGGCTTCGTGAACGGGGACAGCTCGTCGTCGCTGACCGCAGCCGCCACCTGCTCGACGACGGCCACGTCGTCGAGTCCGGTCGGCAGCTACCCGAGTTCGTGTACGGGCGCGGTCGATCCCAACTACACGATCAGCTACGTCGGCGGCGAGACAACCATTGGCCTTGCTCCGCTGATGGTGACCGCTTCGTCGGCGGCGGCGACGTATGGGAGCGCGGCGCCGACCATCACCCCCTCGTACTCCGGCTTCGTGAACAGCGACAGCGCGAGCTCCCTCACCACGCCGCCCGCCTGCTCGACGTCGGCCACGGCGTCGAGTCCGGTCGGGAGCTACCCGAGTTCTTGCGCGGGCGCAGTCGACTCCAACTACGCGATCACGTACTTCGGTGGCACGGTCGACGTCAACGCGGCGAGTCTCACGATCACCGCATCATCGCCGTCGGCGACATACGGAAGTGCGGTTCCGGGCGTCACCGCGAGCTACTCGGGCTTCGTGAACGGCGACAGCGCGAGCTCCCTCGCCACGGCGCCCACCTGCTCGACGACGGCCACTTCGGGAAGCCCTGCCGGAAGCTACCCGACGTCGTGCTCGGGCGCGGTCGACCCCAACTACGCAATCAGCTACCAGGGCGGGAACGCTACGGTCGAACCGGCCGCGCTGGTCATCACGGCCTCGTCCGCGTCGATCACCTACGGTGGCGCGGCGCCCACCATCACGGCCTCGTACTCGGGGTTTGTGAACGGTGACGACGTGTCCTCGCTGACCACGCCGCCGACGTGCTCGACGTCGGTCACATCGGTGACCGCGGTTGGGAGCTACTCGAGTTTGTGCACGGGAGCGGTCGACACCAACTACTCCATGACCTACATCGACGGGTCGGTTCAGGTCACGCCGGCGCCCCTGGCCATAACGGCGCCGTCGGAGACGATGGTCTACGGGAGCGCCGTGCCGGCTCTCGGCGCGTCGTACTCGGGCTTCGTGGACGGTGACGACGTGTCCTCGCTGACCACGCCGCCGACTTGCTCGACGACGGCGACGTCGGCGAGCCCGGTGGGCTCGTATTCGATTGTGTGCTCCGGAGCGGTCGATTCCAACTACGAGATCAGCTACGTCGACGGCGGCATGCAGGTCACCGCCGCCGCCCTCATGATCACGGCCTCGTCCGGCTCTATGACCTACGGCGGGAGCGTGCCCGTCATCACCGCGAACTACTCGGGATTCGTGAACAACGACAGCGCGAATTCCCTCACCACGCAGCCCACCTGTTCGACGGCGGCCACGTCGTCGAGCCCGGTCGGCACCTACCAGAGCTCGTGCTCAGGGGCAGCTGACGGCAACTACACGATCACCTACGTCGTCGGTGAAATCGGTGTGACCGCCGCGCCCCTCATGGTGACGGCCTCTTCGCCGACCGTCACCTACGGGGGCCACGTGCCCACCATCACGGCCTCGTACTCGGGTTTCGTAAATGGCGACAACGCGTCCTCGCTCACGACCCAGCCCAGCTGTTCGACGGCGGCCACGTCGTCGAGTCCGGTTGGAACCTACGCGAGTACGTGCTCGGGGGCAGCTGATCCCAGCTACGACATCACGTATGTCGACGGGAGCGTGGCGGTCGCGACCGCCCCCCTCGTGGTGACGGCCTCGTCTGGGTCCATGACCTACGGAGGCACGGTGCCCACCATCACGTCGAGCGACTCGGGGTTCGTGAACGGTGACAACGCGTCCTCGCTCACCACACAACCCACCTGTTCGACGACGGCCACATCACTGAGCGGGGTCGGGACCTACCCGAGTTCGTGCTCAGGTGCGTCCGATCCCAACTACGCCGTGAGCTACGTCAACGGGGTGGTGGCCGTCGGAACCGCAACGCTCGTCATCACGGCCTCGTCTGGCTCCATGACCTACGGGGGGAGCGTGCCCAGCGTCACCGCGAGCTACGCGGGATTCGAGAACGGGGACACGGCGTCCTCGCTGACCAAGCTCCCGACCTGCATCACGACGGCCACGTCATCGAGCGGCGTCGGGACATACACCACCAGTTGTTCGGGTGCCGTCGACTCCAACTACACGATTGTCTACGTGGCGGGCGCCGTGAGGGTCAGCTCGGCCAACCTCACGGTCACAGCCTCCTCGGCATCCATGACCTACGGCGGGAGCGTGCCGGCCGTCACCGCGTCGTATTCGGGCTTTGTGAACGGCGACACCGCGACCTCGCTCACCACGAAGCCCACCTGCTCGACGACGGTCACGTCGTCCAGCCCGGTGGGTTCCTACGCTACGAGCTGCTCGGGTGCGGTCGACGCCAACTACGACATCACCTACGTGGCGGGCACGGTGGCAATCGACCCGGCCAACCTCACGGTCACTGCGTCGTCTGCGACCGTGACCTACGGAAACGCCGCACCGACGATCACGGCGACATACTCGGGCTTCGTGAACGGCGACACTTCGACGTCGCTCACTACGAAGCCCACCTGCACCACAGCGGTCACCGCCACCACCACGGTCGGGTCCTACGCCTCGACTTGCAGCGGAGCGGCCGATGGCAACTACACCATCAACTACGTGTTGGGGGCCGTGACCGTCACGCCAGCTGTCTTGACCGTCACTGCCAATAACCAGACGAAGGCCCTGGGAGCTGCTGTACCGGCTCTGACCGCCACGATCACGGGGTTCGTCGACGGGCAGACGCTGGCCACTTCGGGAGTGACGGGTCAGCCGACCTGCACGACGATGGCCACCACCAGCAGCCCCGCCGGGAGCTATCCGATCACCTGCTCCGTAGGAACGCTCGCGGCGGTGAACTATTCGTTCTCGCTCGTGGCCGGCACCCTGACCGTGACGGGCTCGACCACGGTCTGTGACCACGTCGGCTCGCTCGTCGTGGCGAACGGTGAGTCGGTCCTCATCCCGGCCGGTTGCGTCCAGGTCGGTACGGTCACCGTCGAGGCCGGCGGTTCCTTCGAAGCACAAGGAGCGATAATCGCGGGCACGGTGAGCTTCAACAGTGGCGTCACACTGCTGGTATGCAGCACAAATCTCGCGGGGTCACTGACGGCCGTTTCGGCGAAGGAACCCCTGATCATCGGAAACGGAACGTCCTCCTGCAACGGGAGCAATTTCGCCGGTGCCGTGTCGTTGACGTCGAACACCGCCGGCGTCACCGTGGAACAGGCCTTGCTAGTGGGCACCTTGACGATGAACTCCAACAGCGGGGGCGTGTCCCTCCGGGACTCAGCGGCTGTCGGTTCGGTGGCGGTCGAGAAGAACAGTGGCGGCGCTACCGTCGAGTCCAACACCATCGTCGGATCTCTGAACGTGACCGGCAACACAGGGACCGTTGTCGATCGACCCAACACCGTCGTGGGGTCAACGACCCTTCAATGACCGGAAAAGGGCCACTGAAGTCCCGGCGAGCGGTGGTTCGGTTCTCGCGGGAGTCGAACAAGTGCTCGAACAGGCCCTTATGAGTCAGCCTTTAGGGCCACAATCCGACGGCCGCGTGACCAGGACTACCCACACAGAACCCGGATGCGCCTAAATGTCAGCGGTCTTGATCACGTTCAGTAGTTCACTTCGCATCACGCCGTGGTTTCGTTCCAACCGGTGATCACAGCTGCATCACCGGATTCGTCTTGGCGGCCACACGGCCTGTCGATCACCGTGTGGATTCTCTTGGGTGCGGTCTTCCTTTCCGAGGATCTTGGAACGTCGTAACTCCATTATTCCGTGTTGGCACCCTGGGCTGCGGTCAAACTCTGGGCCGCGGCGAGGGTGTCTTTGCGTCCAGGCCGAGGAACGACCGTCGAATCCTCCGAGCGGATTGGTTCATCTTCCAACCTGCTCGAAGACCGGCCGCCGCAACAAGTTGTACCTCGGAACGGCCAGATCGCGGTGGCAACAGTTGGGCGATCTCGTTTGACAAGGCACCTTCGTCTTGGGTCGGGTACGCGGCGAGTGGGCCGACGATTCGCCAGCGCAGACATCGGCGCCACGTTGCGGCGACGAGAGGACCGTTTGTATCATCCACAATCACAATCGCAACTGTGCCTGTCATCATCTGTCGGCAGTGCAGGATATCGGCGAGATAGTTGATTTTTGCCCCGTCGATATGAAAGGCGTCGTAGAGATAGCCCTGACGACGTAAGGCTGGAAGAGTCTTGAGGCTATTGCCCGACTCGAATGACACCCGATCGGGGAACTCGGCCTGGAGCCATTCGATCGCCGGCCGGACATAGGAGTGGGCACAGATGTCGACACCAAAATAAGTGAGTTCAGGGTTGGCGGTAAGAGCTGTATAGGCCGAATGGCCACCGTTAACCCCAATCTCGAGCAACCGGGTGTGCGATACGGCGACACTGCGGAATCGGTCACGCTTGGGGCGTAAGCGCGGGTCTGGGGGGCGGTCGACGAACGACGGGTCACGGTGGTGGTAGAAGAGATTTCCTTCAAGGGGAACCCCCGACTCGGCGATGACCCGATTCAGACGAAATAATCCATCCAACCACGACTCGGATTGCTCGATGTCGCCCGACGACTGGACACCCACCGGTTATGTCTCCCGCTTTGACGGTCGAACCGCATGGCGCGCATCGCTGGTTGCCCGGTAACGATGGCGAGTCGACGAAACTCCCTCCGCGACCGCCATCGGGACCGCGTCGGAGATTTGCGTCGGCGCTTGCCGGAGCCGCCACTCCCTACTGGCAGTTACCAACTTCACGGACCGAGCATACCGAACGGACGTGTCTGTGGCCGAGGGACCGTCAAAAGGCCGGGCGTCCACGCCCCTTGGTTTTGGAAGTGTGGTGAATCGATCTCGCTTGCCGCTGGGTGAGTACCCACACGCCCGGAGCAAAGTCCGTTGGCGGGCCTCGAAACGGCCAATGGACTACAACTAGTCGGAGGCATGCGACGTCAGGAAACACGTTTCGCATGACTCGTGGATCGACTCCAACGATCCATCGGGTTGCCTCTGCTACGTTGCCGCTCATGTGGGCCCCTGGTCGAATGCATTCGCCTTCAAGAAATCTCAAACGCATCATCTTCGTCGTGCTCCTGGTGGTCATTGTCTTCTTGGTTTCGACCGTCCGGCTGTTTGTGTGGCCCCCAAGCGATACTCCGTCGCGCGTCGACGCAATCGTCGCCCTCGGTGGTGACCCCGGGCAACGGAGAATGAAATCCGCCCTCCAGCTGGCGGAAGCCGGGTATGCCCCGACTGTTGTGATTTCGCTCGGAGGCGATCCCAAGGTGCGTTGTCCTCGCACGACGAAGGGAATCGAGGTGATCTGTTTCCGCCCCAATCCCGTCAATACGCGTGGCGAAGCCGAATTCGTCGCCAGGCTCGCTGCCCAGCGGCACTGGCATCGGATCATCGTGATCCCAGACCGTACGCAGACCACGCGTGCTCGGCTCTTGTTTAAGCGCTGCACACGAATCAGCCTTGAGATGGTGCCCATCCAGGATGATCTGTCCCAACTCTTCTTCGGTGTGCCATACGAGTGGGGAGCGCTGATCAAGGCGATGGTTTTCAACAGATCTTGCTAGATCCTGCCGAATCAGTCGGCGGAAATTTAGTCGCCAGTTGGCCCGGCAAATCGAGGTGAGTCACGCAGCGGGACGACCCAACCAGCGCTTGGATCTCGTGCTGACGAAGCACCAGGGATGTTTAGGTGTGACGGCGGCCTGAAGGTCCAGTTCACCAGTGAGCGGGAGAGATGGGGTAGGGATCGATTCCCCCCGGCGACCGCCCTGACTGGGAACAGTCGACTGGCTCGAGTCACACAAGGTGGGCCGTAGCCGCACGTATTCGAACTTCGCTGACCTGCGAAGAGGTATCCGGTCGTTGTTCTACCCGCCTATGACCCACTCGGTGTCAGACGCGCCCGCCCAGCTCCTGGGTGGGGGATCCCCGGTTTGGCTCAAGGGACTGACTTGCCACTCGCGAACAGCCATGGCGCATTCGGTCGAGTAGCTTCTCCCTTCGGCGAATCTGGTTCGGGCAGAGGAGACTCGATGGCAAGACGAGGGCCGCAATTGCTCCGTTGGCTGGCACTCGCTGTTCTGGCGGTGTTACTGGCGGCATGTTCAGGCAATCCGAAGGCAGCACCATCGTCGTCGGCGTCGCCTGCGGCATCGTCGGGAGCTTCCCGCACGTCCAGCCCGTCACCTCCGCCGATCACCTATCCGCACAGCTGGACGATCGGGTCCGTCGACTCAAGTGGAGCCACGTGGACGACGACAGTTGCGATCGCAAATGTGATCTCAGGAAATGCCCTTACAGCGTATTCAACGCTCTATGGCAATCCGTGCAGCTTGAATCCAACGACTGATGCCATCGTTCCGTTTCAGATCACGACGACCAGCACCACGTCTGGGGATTTCACTGCTAGTGGCGACCAGGAGCTTGAGATCGTGAACGCCTCGTTGGGTGTGGCGCCTGATGGTTCGGACTCCCCCAAGAGCGCGCAGGGTACACAGTCCAAGGCTGGTTTTGCTGCGGGCGAGGTATTGAAAGCCGCCGAGAGCTCGTCAAGTGGGCCGACGTGCTCCAATCTCGATCCGCCTGGTGAAAAGATGACCTTTGGCAACGACTCACTGACGAAGGGCCAGGAGGTGGTGCTTAAGGGCTACTTCGACCTGAAGCACTGGTCCGAACCAGCGCATTCTGACGGTGACGCCTCGTGGTTTCCCAACATTTGGATTCTCGTCCCCAGCAGTGGAGTCCTCCGAACCGGAAAGGGCTGGGAGACGACTTCGGTTAGCGGGCCTGCGGTAGTCAGTTTGTTGGACTACACACCCACTCCGACTTACAACCCCTCTGACAGCTACGACAGCAACAACGTCGGATACGGGTGGGTGTTCCCTATCGACGGCAGCAGCCAACCTGATTGCGCCAGTGCCTCTTCGACTTCACCACCAGGGTCATCGATGCCATCGATGCAGTCTCTCTGCGAAGCGTTACCAAAAGAGATTGTTATGGAGTACCTCAACAACCACGGGGAGATAACGAATGCGATCGCCAGATCACTTACCGGGATCACCTCCGAGAACTCGATGAACGACGTGTTCTATAGCCTTCGAAACAGCGGCGAAATCGAAATGGTCCCGGGGAAGAGCGGAAGTGCGTCGGCCTGGCGCAAGAAGGAGCCTGAATAGGGGACAACCCGACCCTATGATGCGGGCCTAATCTGACGCACCGTCAGATCCGGCGCGCCCGGGCGACCTGGAGGCAGCGCCAGAGCAACGGGCCTTCGTCAAGGAGGTCGAGGCCTACAGCGCCCATCTCGGGACTGGGGCGGCGATATCGCGCTCGAGACGTGCGCTGCCTCTGCCGGGTCACGCCTCGTCGGCCGGCAGGCGCCACCCGACCAGGGCGGCACGCAGGCGTGCCAGGGGAGCCTTGGGGGTCCGGTCCATGCGCACCAGGCCGTTGGTCTCCTGATACGTGTCCGTGAGTTGCGTCCAGCAGTAGCCGCTGATCACGGGGCTGTACAGCACGGCCCGGCAGAGCCCGCGGATCTGCTCGAGCCAGGCGTCGGTCGTCGGCGCATTGCCGTAGCCGTAGGCATCCGGTGCGTCCTCGTCCAGTGTGATGCCGCCGAGCTCGGACACCACGAGCGCCCGGGACTGCGGGTCGAAGCCATCGAGCGTCAACCTGTGGATCGCGGGCCCGACGGGACCGAACAGCTCGCGGACGCTCTCGGCCGACGCGTAGCGCGAGGAGAGGGTCGCCGCACTTTGTCCGTAGTCGTGAATACCGATCACGTCGCCGCCAGAGGTCCGCCAGCCGTCGTTGGCGCTGATGAGTCGGTCCGGATCGAGCGATCTCGTGAGTTCCGTCAGCGCTCGTAACGCAGCTCGTTGCTGCTCGTCGTGCATCAGGTCGGGCAGCCCCCACCCTTCGTTCACCGGGACCCATCCGATGATCGACGGGTGACTGCGGTCGCGGGAGATGACGCGCATCCACTCGGTTGTCCAGGAGACGACCGAGCTGGGCGAGAACTCGTGCGCGCTCGGGAGCTCCTCCCAGACGAGGACCCCCAGTTCGTCGCAGAAGGCGAGCCAGCGCGGGTCCTCGATCTTCTGGTGCTTGCGCACCCCGTTGAGGCCGAGCTCCTTGACCAGCTCGACGTCTCGACGTAGTGCCGCGACGTCTGGTGCGGTGAGCCCGCTGTCGGGCCAATATCCCTGGTCGAGGGCCATACGGAGGGTCAGGAGCTCACCGTTCAACCAGAGGTATCCGCCCTCGGACGCGAGGGTGCGGATCCCCACGTAGCTCTCGACCGAGTCGGTCCCGTCTGCCCCGACGTAGTCGACGGCGGCGTCAATCAACGTCGGTCGGTCGGGGCTCCAGAAGAGCTCGGACGGATCCTCCTCCACGGCCGAGGAGAGGTCGAACGTGCGGCGCACGCGGGCCCGGCCGTCGCGGATGTCCATGAGAGCGATCTGGTCGTCGACCAGCCGGCGGTCGCCCAGGAAGAGCTGGACCCGCAGATGGTCACCGGGATTCGGGTCACCCTGCACTTCGGCACTGAGCGAGACGGACGGGCCGTCGATGTCCGACGTCCAGTCGAGACGTGCGATGGAGGTCCTCGGGGTGTACTCCAACCAGACCGACTGCCAGATGCCCGTCGTGCGGGTGTACCAGATCTCATGGGGCGCCGACGTCCAGTCCTGCTTCCCGCGGGGAAGGTCTCTGCGCCGGGAGAAGTCGTCGGCCCGCACCACGATGTCGACCTCGCCGCTCTCGGGCACGGAGTGGGTGATGTCGACGGCGAAGGGCGTGTAGCCCCCTTCGTGAGAGGCGACCATGTCCCCGTTGACCCAGACCCAGGCCGCCCAATCGACCGCGCCGAAGTGGAGGATGACCCGGTGGCCGGACGAGCGATCAGCCGCCACCCGCCATGCCCGGCGGTACCAGCACCGATTGAGGTCCCCGGCGAACTGCACGCCGCTGCGTGCCGTCTCGGGGCAGAAGGGCACCACGATGTGCGCGTCGAACTCGACCTGGGAGGGGTGCTCCCATCGGCGGTCGGGATCGGCGGCGAAGGCCCAGGACCCGTCGAGGCTCTCCCACGCGGCACGCCGAAGGAGGGGTCGTGGAAATTGCTGATCTCTCATCTGATGCCCTGTCGTCCGTGGCTATCCCTCAAAGGTGCCCATGTCTAGCAGGGGGTTCGCAGTCTCCGGCGGGGCCCGCCGGCGCCATGCAGACCCTCGGGCCGTGCCGGCGTCGCCGTCGCCGTCGGCTAGGTTCCTCCGCCCATGGCCCGCGAGACGCTGAGCCTGGAGGAGGCGCGGCAGATGGCCATCGGCGCCCAGGGCCTCCGGGGCGCCCGCACCACCGCGGGCGGAGTGCCCGCCATGCTGCGCCGGCTAGGCGCGGTGCAGCTCGACACGATCTCGGTGCTGGCTCGATCCCACGAGCTGGTCGCGTACGCCCGCCAGGGGGTCATCGGGCGTGACCGGGTGGAACGCGCGTACTGGGGGCCGAAGAGCTCGACCTTCGAGTACTGGTCGCACGCGGCGTGCGTCGTGCCGCTCGAGGACTGGCCTGCGTACGGGTTCACGCGGCGGACCCGGCTGGCCAAGGGCAGGCGCTGGCACGTGCTGGAGGATCACGAGAAGAGCTGCAGCGAGGTGCTCGCCCGATTGCGCGCCGACGGGCCGCTCACCGCCAACGAGCTCGGGGGAGCGAAGAAGGGTGGGCCGTGGTGGGACTGGTCGGAGACCAAGATCGCCGCCGAGTGGCTGCTCGACATCGGCACACTGGTCTGCCGGGAGCGCCGGGGGTTCCAGCGCGTCTACGACCTGGCCGAGCGGGCCATTCCGGCCGACCTGCTGTCCCGAGAGTGGACCGACGAGGAGTGCGCCGAGCGGCTCGCCGCCGCGGCCGGGCGGTCGCTCGGCGTGGCCACCGAGGCAGACCTGGCCACCTACCACGGCCTGCCACGGGTGCTCGTGCGCCGAGCCCTGCCCGCCACCGGCTTGGTCCCCGTCTCCGTGGAGGGGTGGAAGCCGGCCGCCTACGCCGACCCGGACGCGCTGGCGATGCTCGCGACGCGGGCCCGGGGCAGGAGCGTGCTCCTGTCGCCGTTCGACTCGCTCATCTGGTATCGGGAGCGCGTCGAGCGCCTGTTCGGCCTGCGTCACCGGCTCGAGGCCTACACGCCGAAGGAGAAGCGCACGTACGGCTACTTCGCGATGCCGGTGCTGGCGGGCACGACGATCGTCGGGCTGGTCGACCCCGGACGCGATGGTGAGGTCCTCGTGGCCAAGCAGGTCACGCTGCTGCGTGACGGCGCCGGCGACGCGGTGGCGCGGGCGCTCGTCGAGGCGGCCTCCTGGGTCGGCTGCACGGAGGTCGTCGTTGAGCGGATGGGGCCGGCGTCGGCGCGGCGGGACGTGGAGAATGGCGTCAAGGCGCTGATGCGGTCGCGCTGAACCTGTGGCCGTGCGCTGGGCACAGGGTGAACGAGTGCACGCCGTCAGCGATGCCTCCCCTCCAGCGAGTGGGGTGGTCCGGAACGCCGGCGTGGTCAGCACGATCTTGGCCATGTCGCCTCGCGGATTGGCTGACACTTGCCGCAGCGTGAACTGTGCGATCGAACCCGCGGCGGACTCAATCAGTGGAAGTAGGACGCCACAGTGCTGTAGGCCACCTGGCCATCACCATTGTCGATCGCCTGCACGAAGGGGCCGGGATGGGAGCCCACTCGGCAGGCATCTCCGCCGCCAACGAGGGGTTCAGCGTGTAGATCAGCGCGAAATTGACGATCCACAGTGCAGGACCCATCGACATCCCGACCACAGGGCTCAGGTCTCCCTTGGTGTTCGTGATCAGTTCAGCCGGTTCCGATTGCTTTTGGGCTGCGTTGCCGTAGACCACTTCTGACGTGTACGCCGACTTGTAGAGCTGTTTGAGGGACTCTGTTGCGCCATTGGCCTTCATCCATGTGCCCATGTAGCCGGTTGGTGCGATCACGCTGTTCACGAGGTACGTCGGGGCGGTCCCGTAGGCCGGGCTTTCCAGGTCTCCGCTTGTCGTCACGAAGAGGCCGTAACTGGCGAGGACGGAGGTGACGACCTGGCCGTTGTCGTCCTCGTACGCCAACGCGTGACCAACCGTGTTGGTGAGGATCTCCAGAGTCATCGGCGCCCTGGCCGGTGATGAACGCCCGGTACTGCTCCTCGGTCAACACGTCGGACTTGTTCAGACCGATCTCGCGGGCAATCTCGTCGGCAGCTGATTGTCCGAGCCGTTGATTGAGCTGATCCTGGTCGCTCACTTCCGTAGGCGCGACGTGCTCGTATTGCGGTGTTCCCGCGAAGGGCTCGGAAAATCCTGTGTCGGTGGAGCCTGGACTCGCCGCGCCCCCCGATGGAAGGCCGACGACCTGGATCCCCACGACGAAGAGTCCGGCTAGCGCGACGACGCTTGCGGTCCTGGAGGGACTCCTGGTCAACCAGCGTCCATCGGGAGTCCCGATGTGCCGCTTGTCTCTGGCTCCTTCCGCGTCACAACCGGTCAATCCCCATTGAGCTTACTGAGTTGCTGGAGCGTTCACGGGAGAAGCGGGAACGGAGCGGACTCCACGTCTTCAGTGATCCCGCTTCGACCACACGGGACCGGCCATTGCGGATAGTCCCAGACGGAAGGTCCTCACTGAGCGACGCGGTAGTGAAGGTGGGCGATTCCGCTACGGAAGCGCCCGGCATCAAGCAGTTGAAGGTCGACGCGCACGTGGGTGGGGAGGGCGTGCTTGCCACCTCCGAGCACGACCGGCCAGAAGATCAAGTGGCACTCGTCCACCAAGCCCGCCTCAAACGCCTGGGCAGCGAGATCAGCTCCGCCCACCGTGAGATCGTGGGCAACGTCAGCCTTCATCCGCCGAATCGCTTCGACGTCGAACTCCCGCTCAAGGGCGGTCCTACCGCTTGACACCGTTGCCAGTGTCTTCGAGAAAACGACCTTCTCGGCCGCTCGCCAGATGTTGGTGAAGTCCACGACCCAGGGCGGCTGGTCCGCGATCGGCGCGCTCTCCCAGTAGATCATCGCCTCATACATGCGGCGTCCGTAGAGATAGGTACCGACCGAGCGCTCAAGATCGTTGATGAAACCGAAGTACTCCTCATCGGGGGGACCCCAATCGATGCCACCGTCCCGGTCCTCGGTGTAACCGTCGAGTGACATGTTCGCCACGTAGATGAGCTTGGCCATGGTGATGCCTCCCATTGGGACCTCGGGCGAGGATAGTTCGCACCGCCCACTGGGGATCGCTGAGTAGCGGGCAATCTCACCTGGCCTCACGACTGACCAAGGGGAGCACGTACTGGCCCGAAATCGTCGGTGAAGTTGAAGCGTGCATTTCTATTGACACCTTCCGCAGCCCGGCTGTCGATCCCCTCCTCTGGCTCAGTCCCACACGTCGTCTCGTAGTGACCGAAAGAGGAGGAAGAGGAAATGACCATCGAGATTGAAGTCCGCGCGGTTCGGGCTGGACTGATCAACGACGGCTACATCGTGTTCCGGGCTGCCGTGCCCGTCGTGCTGTGCGAGGCCGTGCTTGAGGCAATCGGTACTGAGCTCGGTATCTGGATAGGTGACCCTCATAGCTGGGATCGTGTCCCGAGTGAGATCGAGGAAGTCCCCTTGCGTGGCCACGAGAGCCAGTGGGACATCCGCCAGCTGCCCGACCTGTATGCCATTTGGAGCACCGTCTGGGGAACTGAGCGTCTATGGGTGGATCGGAACGCATGCCGGTTCACACCCCCGTGGAGCGACGGGCGAGCGGAGCCGCTGCCGCTCCACTGGGACGTCGATCCCCACGACCGCGATGTGCTCTGGTATCAGGGCTCTGGGCCTGGCGCGCAGAAGGGGCCCGCAGGCCCCTTCGCACGACGGCTGCATTCCCTTGACTGTTGTTCAGAATATCAGCCGGCGTCACCGCGTTGCCGACCGTTCTTTGCCAGCGCCCTGGGACTGGACGTCTGCTTTCCCTTGACTACGGAAGTGCACCGGGTTCGATTCCCGGCCTGGGCGCCCCCACCCGAGGGTCGGGCTGCTGGTGGCCGGTCACCATCGAGAAGGCGGCCCGACACTCAGGGTTATCGAAGCGCTCGCCGGCGCAGTCTCAGGTCCGGCAGCCCTCAAGCCCTGAGTGCGGCCGGAAGAATCTCACGGTATCGGGAGGTCTCCGACCGCCGACTGCGGGCAGGGCATACTCGGCTGGCGGGTCCCCCGTGGCGATTGAGGAGGATCGAGGAGTGAGTCTGGCCATCGATTGTGTTCTGATTGACTGCAATGACCTCCAGCGAATGAGTGAGTTCTGGGGGTCGGCCCTCCATCTTGAACACGTCTGGACAGGCCCCTCTGGCGGCTACCTCCTGGTAGACGTACGGGGGACGACACGACTGGGGCTGATGCCCTGCAGCGAGGCGAAGAAAGGCAAGAACCGAGTCCACCTTGACCTTCGCCCGGACAATCAAGAAGTAGAGATTCAACGCCTAGAGGAACTCGGGGCTACCCGAGTTGAGATCGGTCAGCGAGATGTCCCCTGGGTTGTTATGGCGGATCCAGAAGGGAACGAGTTCTGCGTGCTGCGATCGCGATGACCGGCACCCCTACCCGGCGCTGTGGGACACCGAGTGACGCCGGAGCACGGGCTCCTTATGATGTTCTACCGGGAGGTGTGAACCGAAAGGCAGGGCCGAGGCTGTGAACGGGTATGTGTTGCGGGATGCGCCGGGTTGGACATGGAAGGCGAATGGCCGCGACAACGAGGGACGGGGCGATTTCCTGGTTTCGGAAGTCCCATATGGTGCAGGTCCGGACTTGCACGTCCACGCCACACAGGAAGATACGTTCTACATCCTCGACGGCGTACTGACCGTCCAGCTCGGTGACCACATCGTCGAACTTGGTCAAGGTGACTTCGGGACGGCCCCGCCGGGCGTCCCGCACTCTTTCACCAATACCCGGGCCGACCGGGTGTGCAAGGCGATCAACCTCATGACACCGGGGATCGGCTTCGACCGCTACATCGGTCAAATCGACAAGGTCGCCGCGACCGGTGACCAAGTAGCCCTGGAGCGGCTCCACGCACAGTACGGCGGTACCGTCGTCGGCCCGAGCGTCGCCGAGCGCCTCGGAATCTCGTAGGCCGATACGGCCGCTGGCGAGTGCCGAATGGTCGCATTAACCCGATGTTCGGGGCAGGTCTCCCGCGGCTTGTCAACCGGATTATTGGGACACATCTCCGCGAGACTGACGGCCCGGAGCCTCGGAAGAGTCGGTGATCTCCGGCATCATGGGGTCTGCCGACTTCGACAACGACGCTTCGGGCGCATGACCTGCGACGGTCCGTAGCGTCAGCTGCACAGGCGGACCGGCTGCTGGGTTGCGGATCGACAACAGAAGACCATCGAGTGCAAACACGGCACCCGCTCCGACGCACACACCGCCGAGCGCGTCCGTCGGGTAGTGCCAACGCAGCACCACCACCGCAGCGCAGACCGCCACGACGACTGCTCCACCCGCCACGGCGACCAGGGGCTTGGCGAACCGAGGCACGACGAGGAATGCCGCGGCAGCGAGCGCAGCCACAGCGGCGACCGTTCCCGACGGATACGAGAGGGCCGACGTGCCTTCGAAATGCCGGCCGACGAGCGGCTTGGCCACAGACTGCACGATCAGCACCGCCGCTATCGGAGCGATGAGGCACGACAATGCTCGCATCCGGTTCCGGGAGATAGCCGCCACGACACAGAGCACGGCGGACCCGGCGATCAACACCGTCAAGGAACCGAGGTGAGCCACGTCGGCAGCCCATCTGGAGGACAGGTCTGCGGGCAGGAGCCGGAGCCCGATGGCGTCCACCCGGTTGGGCCACGGACGGTGAACGAATACCAACCCGGCGAGAGTCGCCGCACCGAGCAAGAAGCAGCCGAGGAGCATCTCCATCAACGCCTCGGTGTGATGGCCGAGGCGACGGCGCGCTTCCAGGCGGCCCGGAGGCGCAGTCGACACGACCATGCACACGAGGCTACGGGCCCCGGCGTCTGAACGGTCCTCGCGCCGGTCCGATCGCTCAGGACAGACCCGCGCACCGTCTCGACCACGAACCGAATTCAGCAGGGTTGACCGCGGATAGCCGATTGGCTACCTTGGCCAACGGCCGACCGGCCAAGTCACCGCGTCAGGGGGTTCCGTCATGTCAGACATCGACGACCACGTGAAAGAAACGTTGTCCGAGGTTCGGAAGGTGGGCGCCAACTACGAGGATCATCAGCAAGAAGTGGGACTCGACATTCCGGTCGATCTCATCCATTTCAAGAAGTTCCCGGTTGTCGATCCACCGGGCAAGTACGTGAAGGTCGGTCACGACACCCGGTCCGACATCAGTCTCGACGACAGCCCCGAGCTGCCGGACTACAGCGGCCCCTTCAATGGGAACCTCAGGTTCTCGGATTTCTCGAAGGACGCGCTCATCAACATGCTGGAGATGAGCGATGAGTACTACCGGGTCTGCATCGAAGGCTGGGCGGACTCCGTCGCAGAGCGATATGGACGCGACGACATGCAACGCATCCAGGCGGAGGCGTGGCGAGACACCATTCTTCCCCAACTGCCGGGCATGATCGACAACTGGATGGAACTCACCGACGGCGAGGCTGAGGCCCTGATCGCTGAGACGCAGAAGGAAGTAGAGGCAGAGGTCGCCCGAGGCGGTGTGATTCTCGTCAACCCCTACAAGCCCAAGGCCGACTGGGTGCAGTACTCCAAAGAGCGACTGGTCAAGCTCGCGTTGGGCAGCCATGAATTCCTGCTTGCTGCCATCGAGTCGTGGGCGCTGGTCATCGTCATGAGAGACGGTCTGGACGAGATGTTCGCGTTCCAGTGGACACTATGGAGTGAGAAATTGCTGCCCGCTGCAAAGGACATCAAGTGGCGCTGGATGAAGATCTCCGGGGACCCGGTCGAGTCCTTTATGAAGGACATTCAGGTGGACGCAACCTCGTTCCCCGGCAAGGCCTTCGAGATGACATTCGAGATGCCCGAGAAAGAGGTCGGGATCTTCACGTTCAACAAGTGCGTGTCGGTCGACCAATGGGAAGCGTTGGGTCGGCCGGACATCGCCGAGAAGGCATCGCACACCTCCTGTCCCGCCGCCATCATCGAGACCGCCAAGATGTACGACCCGAATATGAAGGTTGAGATCCTGGCGATCCCACCCCGTGTGAGCAAGGACGAGGTCTGCTGCAAATGGCGGCTGTCCATTCGGGATGAATCAGACCCCGAATACGTTCGTCCTGAATACGACGCCGGAGAGGCTCTTTAGCTTCGGGTTGCCGAATGGGACTGCTTTGGCTTCGTATTCATGGCTGGGAGAATTCGTTCGGCGAGTCGTTGTAGCTGGGATCGAAGCACGTCGTCGTCAAGTCCGACAACGAGAGGGTGCATGACGGTGCCGCTGATCGCGGCGGTCAGCATTGCCGTTGAGACTCGTGCTTCGTGTCCCGTGCCGTCGCCCATCAGGACACGACTCATCCGGTCCATGACGGGGCGGAACGATTCGTGCTCGGCGAAGAAGCGGACGATGACCGGATCGTTCAGGACGGTACTCACAGTGCGGCGGTGAGCGACGGCGAGGTCGACCATCCCTGTGACCAGCGTCCTACGAGCCTGTGCTCGCGTTGGCTCAGCCTCGGCGGCACGAACAACCGCGTCAACCCTTTCCAACTCAGCCTGGGCGGCCGCGAGCACGATCTCGTCCTTGGTGTTGTACTGGTGATAGACGGCAGCCTTCGTCACACCGATTGCGTCGGCAATCATCTGCAGCGAGGTTCCTCCAACACCGTTCTCAGCGAACAGCTCCAGGGCGGCGCTAATGATTCGAGCTTGCGCTGTGCTGGGCATCGCTTGCGTCACCGCTTGGACGCCGCCCCCTGGTTGTCCATCCGAGCGAGAGTAGTTGATCGGCTTTCCCCATGTGTGCCTGCTCGAGACTGGGAGAGCCCCCCGGGCGGCAAGTTTCGGAGAACACAATCCCCGATAACCCGCGACGCGACGACTTCGGCATCCGCCGAGGGGGGCGTCGCACCGGAAGAGGAGGATGAAGTGGGAGTGATCCTGCTCGTGTTGCTGCTCGCACCGGCAACCTCATCGCCCGTGCCGTGTCCGGCGCGATCGACAAGGCTCGCGACACGGTGGCCGCCAAGGTTCGCTAGGCGGCACGTCACCATGGTGGCGCCGGCAGCGGAGTGGCTCCTCATCGGGGCTTTGCCGGCGGCACCCAGGTGGGCGCCAGCACCGCGAAGAAGTCCCGGGTCCAGCCCACCTGGTACTGGTCGGCCGGCCGGTTCTGTCCCGGGACCCCCGCGACGAGCGGCAAGCCCGCGCCGGCGGCCGTGTCGAGCTGCACCCAGTTCGGATTGATGTCGAGCTGCATGGCGTTCACCGCTCCGGCATCGAGGAGCGCCGCAGCCAGGTCCGCCGGGAGGAGCGCCATGCCGCCCGCATACAAGATGTCGCCCTGGGCGTCCTCTCCGGCGGCGCTGCGGGCCACGACCATGGAGCTGTTCACCGTGGCGCCCCAGTCGGACGGAGTGCCGACGGTCGGGTTGGGCACCCCGTCCGTGATCAGTGGCGGCAGGTTCTGGCGGACGCTTTCGACCTGCTCACCCTGTGCCGGCAGCGCGCTGCCCCACACGCCGATGTGCGCCGTGCCGTCGGTGTCGATGACGAAGCTCGCCTTGCCGTCCAGCAGCGGCGCCACCACCTGCCCGTCGACCTCGACGCCGCCCTGGTCCGCGTTCATCTTGAAGCCGGCGTTGAACGCGGCCAGTAGGAACGGCGCCTCGTCCGCCGCGATGGCGGGACCGCGGTCCTGGGCGATCGTCGCCAGGTCGGTGGGCGGGTCGCTGCTCCCGACGTGGAGGTCGTAGACGACGTGGCCGGCGTCGAAGCGCACCAGCGTCACCACGCGTCCCGAGGGGACCGTGACCGTACGCTCCTCCACCGCGGTCCCCTTCACGTCCGTGCTCACCTCCGCCCATCCCGCCGTGGAGGCAGCCGGCGCGGTCGGTGTCGTCGTCGATGCCGGTGCCAACGTCGTGGAGGTCGTCTGGGCGGGTCGGGTCGTCGTCGAGGCCTGTGCCTGCGGGGTGGGGGAGGAGGAGCCGCACGCCGCCAGGAACACCACGCCGAGCGTCATCGCGATCGCCGTGATGGTGCACCGCTGTCCGGCGCCCCGGCGCAGGCCGGCGTGTGATCGTGGCACCGGGCCAGCGTAGGAGGGGCCCTCCGGTTGATCCGGTCGCCCCCGCCGCCGGTCAGCCCTCGGCGTGCCGGGCGGCGATCTCCTCGAAGGCCCCGATCGCACCGCCGTAGGGTCCCGTCTGCGCAGGGTGGTGCAGCACGAACTGGTCGAAGCCGAGCTCCGCGTAGGGGGCGCTGAGCTCCTCGTACTGGTCCGGCGAGTCGATCGGTTCCGTCGGCGTCCACAGCATGACCTTGCCGATGGTCGAGGCGGCACGGCGGGCCGCGGCACAGGCGTCGTCGAGCTCGGCGCGCTGGCGCCGCACCGCGTCGAGGATCGCCTCGGGTGTGCGGGGACCCCGGCCCGTCGGCCCGATCGTCACCCAGTGGCGCCCGTGCGTCACCGCCAGCCCGAGCCCCTTCGGCCCGCCGGCGGCGATGGTCAGCGGGAGCGGACGGGAGACCGTGCCCGGCGTGCTCGGCGCCTCCTCCGCGTCGTAGTGAGCCGTCCGCACCGAGGTGCGGGTCGAGGGCTCGCCGTCGAGGATCGGCCGCAGCACCTCGAGGAACTCCCCGAAGCGGGCCAAGCGCTCCGCCGGCGGCCAGGGCTCCTGACCCAGCACACTGGCGTCGAAGCCCTCGCTCCCCGGCCCCAGCCCGAGCTCCAGCCGGCCCTCGCTGAGGTCGTCGAGCGTGATCGCCTCGCGGGCCAGGGTCACGGGGTGGCGGAAGTTGGGCGTCGCGACGAGCGTGCCCAGCTTGATGCGCTCCGTCACCCCGGCCGCCGCCGCCAGCACGGGCACCGCCGCATGCCACGGCCCGTCGGGCATGCCGCCCCAGCGGATGTGGTCGTACGTCCACGCCGTGGCGAACCCGGCCTCGTCCGCCCACTCCCACTGGCGGCGCGCCTCCCTCCAGCGGTCGGAGGGCAGGATCACGAGGCCGACGTGCACGGGCCCGAACCTACCCGGGGCCGGGTACGTTGTCCGCCGTGGCCAACGAGGCGGAGACCCGCCGATGGAACGACGACCGGTGGGCCGCCGCCTGGCCGCGGCGGGAGAGGCTGACCGAGGCCGTCTCGCCCTACCTCCTCGAGACGGTCGCGGCCCGGCCGGGCCGGCGGGTCTGCGACATCGGCTGCGGTGGCGGCGCCCTCACGATCGAGCTGGCGCGCGCCGTCCGCCCGGGCGGCCGGGCGGTCGGGATGGACGTGTCGGCGCCGCTGCTCCAGCTGGCCCGGGAGCGGGCGGCGGAGGCCGGCGTCGCTGACGTGGAGTTCGTGCAGAGGGACGTGCAGACGGCGCTTCCGGAGGGCGAGGCCTTCGACCTCGCCGTCAGCCAGTTCGGCGTCATGTTCTTCGACGAGCCGCTGGCCGCGTTCGGGGCCGTCCGCGCCTCCCTCGTGCCCGGTGGGCGCCTCGTGTTCGCCTGCTGGCAGGATGTCGAGCACAACCCCTGGCACGTGGGCACCGCCCTGCGGTCCCTGCTCCCGTCCCGTCCTGCCCCTCCGCCGGGGAAGAGCCCGGTCGGCCCGTTCGTCCTCGGGGACGACGAGTACGTACGCGACCTGCTCGGGGGTGCGGGGTTCACCACCGTCGGGAGCACCCCGCACGAGACGACCGTGCGGGCCCCGGCCGACGCCGTGACCGACCCCTCCCTCTTCCCGCTGATGGGCATCCCGGCCGAACGGGAGGAGGAGGCGATGGCCCTGGTCGAGCGGCACCTCGACCGCTTCGCCGTGGGTCCGGACGAGTACGAGTACCCGCTGGCCTTCACGGTGTTCGTCGCCTTCAACCCCTGAGTCGTGGCCGGCTACAGCGGCACGCCGCTCTCCAAGAAGCTCGGGATCACAGAGGGCTCGACGTTGGCTCTCATCGCGGCGCCCCGCGGCGTCATCGACGGCCTACCCACCGGCGTCACGGTGAAACGCCAGGCGCGCGGTTCGGCGGATGTCGTCGTGGCCTTCTTCACGCAGCCGCGCGACTTCGAGCGCCGCATCGGCCCACTGTCCCGCATGATCTTCCCGTCCGGCGCCCTCTGGGTCGCCTGGCCCAAGCGGGCTTCGGGCATCGAGACCACCATGCACGAGGGCGTCGTGCGCGAGGTGGCGCTGCCGCTCGGCCTGGTCGACAACAAGGTCTGCGCCATCGACCAGACCTGGTCGGGCCTACGCGTCGTCTGGCGGCGCGAGCGGCGTGCCTGATCAGAAGAAGGTCAGTCGGGACGGGGGCCAGATGCGCATGTCGACCTTGCCCACGATGGTCGACTCGGGCACCGGCCCCCAGTAGCGGCTGTCGCACGAGTACTGCCTGTTGTCGCCCATGACGAAGACGTCGTGGGCGGGGACCTTGTAGGCCCCGTGCAGTGCGTAGGGCGCGGACGAGGGCCCCGGGGTGGTCTCCGTCCGGGTGGCGGGCGGCAGCCAGGGCTCGGGGAGTACGTGCCCGTTGATGTAGACCCGGCCCCCCGACAGCGAGATCGTCTCACCTGGCAGGCCGATGACGCGTTTCACGAGATCCGCCACGGGAGGTCCGGCACAGTCCTCGGTTGGTGGTGTCGAGAACACGATGATGTCGCTGCGGCCGACGCCGTGCAGGTGGTAGCTGAGCTTGTCCACCAGGATCCGGTCCCCGATCTGCAGGGTCGGCTCCATGGAACCCGAGGGGATGGAGTACGTGGCGAGCACGAAGGTACGCAGGACCACGGCGATGACCACCGCGACCACCACCACGCCGATGAGCTCGAAGATCCAGCGGCTGCCCGGCGCCCGCTCGGCGGCGTGCCGTCCGCGGCCCTCCCTCGGCGCCGGCTCGTCAACCGGCTGTTCGTCGGGGTCCATGCCGCCAGAAGTATTACCCGGCCGTGCCTGAACGTTGTGCCGCCACAGGTGTGTCACGGCCACGGGACAGTATGAGGACCGTGGCCAGCGCCGTCATCTTCGATTTCTACGGGACCCTCGCCCACTGGGCGGGTGGCCACGGCGCCAACTACGAGACGGTCTTCGCCGCCCACGGCTACGCGCTCGACCCCGCCGTGCTCAGTGGCTACTTCGCCCGCTACGACGGCGTCGAGCACGCCGCGCACTCGGTCAGCGAGGAGGCGTACGAGGCCTGGGTACGGTCGCGCCTGTACGACCTCACCGGGGCATGCGGAGTCGACCCGGTGCACGAGGAGGACCTGATCGACGCCATGCGGGCGGCGGACGACGGCGACATGGTCGCCTACCCGGAGGCGGCGGCGACGCTCAGCGCGCTGCGGGAGGCCGGCCTCGCCGTCGGGGTCTGCTCGAACTGGGGCTGGGAGCTCGACGCTTTCCTCGCCGAGGTCGGCCTGCTCCACCTGGTCGACTCCGGCGTCACCTCGGCGAGGGCCGGGGCGCGCAAGCCGCACCCCGGCATCTACGCCCGCTCCATCGAGTCGCTCGGCGTCGACCCCCGCGACGTCCTCTTCGTCGGCGACTCGTGGGAGCCCGACGTGCGGGGCCCACGGCGGCTCGGCATGACGGCCGTCCACGTGTGGCGGGAGGACGAGCGCAGAGGGCAGAGCGCACCGCCGCTGCAGCGCGGTGACCACCGGGTCGGGGAGCTGACCGGCGTCCTCGAGATCCTCGGCGTGTCGGTCTAGTTCTTGGCGCCGACGGGCGGGCGGCCGTTCTCGGCCAGCCCGGCGTCCAGCGCGGCCCGGTCCTCGCCGCTGAGCGGTTGGAACCGGACGTCCGCGCCGGGGCGCCACCAGATCGGCTCGTCGCAGGCCCAGGCCTCCTCGCGCAGGCCCACCTTCGTCACCTTCCCGGTGGCGGTCTGGGGGAGCGAGGTCGAGACCCGCACGTAGCGTGGCACCCACTTGGGCCCGAGGTCGGGCTGCGTCGCCAGCCACTCGGCGAAGGCGTCGGGGTCGAACGGGCGGCCGGGCACCGTCTCGAGGGCCACCATCACCTGGTCGCCCGCTCCGGACGCCGTGTCGGGCACCGGGTATACGGCGACCACCGACAGGTCGGGGTGCCGCGACAGCACGGACTCGACCGGGCCGGCGGCGAAGTTCTCCGAGTCGACGCGGAGCCAGTCCCCCGTGCGCCCCGCGAAGTAGAAGAACCCGTCGGCGTCGACGTAGCCCAGGTCGCCCGTCCAGTACCAGCCGTTGCGCAGGCGGTCCTGTTCCGCGTCCGCCCGCCGGTAGTAGCCCTCGAACTTGCCCCGGCCGCTGCGGTTGACGAGCTCGCCGATGGCCGCGCCGGCGTTGAGCAGCCGGCCCTCGGCGTCGAACTCGGCCGGCGGGCACTCCTCGCCCGTCACGGGGCTGATGACGGCCAGGTCGATGCCGTCGACCGGCTTGCCCAGCGCGCCCTTGGGCATGCCGAGCACCGGGTTGATGGAGGCGCCCCCCTCGCTCTGGCCGTACCCCTCGATGAGGTAGCACCCGAAGCGCGTCCGGAAGCGGTCGCGGTCGCGCACCGACGCCTCGGTGCCGAACGCGCTCTTCAGCGTGTTGTCCGCGTCGTCGGGCCGCTCCGGCGTGGCCAGGACGTAGGCGATCGCCTTGCCGACATAGCTGAACTTGGTGGCCCCGAACCGACGGACGTCGTCCAGGAAGGCCGACGCGCTGAAGCGCGGCCGCACCGCGATGGCGGCCCCGACCATGACCGTCGGCCCCCACAGGGCCATGAGGGCGTTACCGTGGAAGAGGGGCATCGGGCAGTAGCAGACGTCCTCGGCCGTGTAGCCGTACCCCGGGGCCGCCACCTCGGCGATGCCGGCGAGGCGGCCCTGCGTGCAGCGGACCGCCTTGGGCACCCCGGTCGTCCCCGACGTGAAGATCAGCAGGAACAGCGACTCCTCGTCGACGTCACCCGCGTGCTCCACCAGGTCGTTCGCGGCCTGTGTGCCGGCGAACTGCTCCAGCAGCGACTGGTAGCGCTCGCTCCCGGTGACGAGGATCTTGTCCTCGCCGATCCCGAGGGACAGCCCCTCGAGCAGGGCGGCGCCCTCGGGGTCGGTCACGATCAGGGCGCAGTCGGTGGCCCGGATGTCGGCGGCCAGGGCGTCGCCGCGCCGGGTCGGGTTCACCCCCACGACCGCCGCGCCGGCCAGCGCGGCGCCGTTCAGCCAGAACAGGTACTCGGGCCCGTTGGGCAGGAGCACCCCGATGTGCGGCGCGGCGTCCCCGAGCAGCGAGCGGGCCAGCGCCCCCCGGGTCGCCCCCTCGGCGATCGCCTGACGCCAGGTCCAGGTCCCGCCGGCCTCCAGGACGCCGGTGCGGTCGTCCTCGGCACGCGCCGCCAGCATGGTCGCCACGGTCGTCACGGCAGTCTCCCCTCAATCGCCCAGCCCGGCGCCCGGCGCACCAGGCTGCGGTCCAGCTCGTCGACGGTCGCCGCGCCGCACAGCGCCATGGCCCGCCGCAGCTCCGACTCGTACCAGCGCAGCAGCGCGGCGACGCCGTCCGCGCCACCGGTCGCGAGCGCCCACAGGGACGGGCGACCGACCAGCGCCGCGCGCGCCCCCAGCGCCAGCGCCTTGACCACGTCGGGGGAGCGCCGGACGCCGCCGTCGACGTAGACCTCGGCCTGCCCGTCCACGGCATTGACGATCTCGGGGAGGATGTCGGCCGTCGCCGGGGCGTCGGCCAGCTGGCGCGCGCCGTGGTTCGAGACCACGATGGCCGCCGCTCCCGCCTCCATGCACCGCAGGGCGTCGTCCGCCCGTTGCACCCCCTTGACGACGACGGGGAGCGCACTGAGCCCCGCCAGCCACCCGATGTCGTCGGGAGTCAGTGCGGGCTCGAACTCGTGGGTCACCACGGCCATGAAGCCCCCCTCGTGCGCGCGGTCGGTGCTGTCGCCGGCCAGGTTGGGCAGCGCCAGGTCGTCGGGCAGGTGCGTGCCCATGCGCCATTCGCGCAGTCGGAGGCCCGACACCGGCGCGTCGACGGTCAGGACCAGCGCGCCGTAGCCGTGCGCGGCGGCCCGGCTGACCAGCTCGGCGGTGCGCGCCCGCTCCCGCAAGATGTACACCTGCATCCAGCGCGGCGCGCCCGGCGCCGCGGCCGCCACGTCCTCCAGCGGGCAGGTGGCGAGGGACGACAGGATCATGAGTGCGCCCGCCTCGGCGGCGCCCCGCGCCGTCGCCGCCTCCCCCTCGCGATGGGCCAACCCCTGGATCGCCGTCGGCGCGATGGCGACGGGCGAGCTCACGGGGGTCCCCAGTAGGGACGTGGCGGGGGTGATCTCGCCGATCCCGGCCAGCACGCGCGGGTGGAGCTGCCAGTGTGCCCACGCGGCCACGTTCCCGGCCAACAGCCGCTCGTCGTCTGCCCCGCCCGCGTAATAGGCATAGGCCATCTCCCCGATGGCGTGGCGGGCGTCCCGCTCCAGGTCGTCGAGGGACAGGTCGGTGACCAGGGGCGCCTCACTGCTCAGCCGCACGGGGTTGTGCCCCGGTGTGCCGGTGCTGGCAGGATGAGCGGTCACGGGCCGCATGGTAGGCGGCCACCACAGGGGAGGTGTCGTGCGGTTCTCGTTTGCCGAGTCGATGACGGATCCGTCGTATTACCTGCCCCTGGCGCGGGCCGCCGAGGACGCCGGCTACGACTCCATGGTCGTCCCCGACTCCATCTGCTACCCCGAGGTGTCCGACACCACCTACCCATTCAACCCCGACGGCACCCGCGAGTTCCTCGAGGACAAGCCCTTTCTCGAGCCGTTCTCCCTCATCCCGGCCATGGGGGCGGTGACCGAGCGCATCCGCTTCGTCACCTTCGTGATCAAGCTCCCGATCCGCCAGCCCGTCCTCATCACCAAGCAGGTCAGCTCCACCGCGGTCCTCACCGACAACCGCCTCCTCCTCGGGGTGGGGACGAGCCCCTGGCCCGAGGACTACGAGATCTGCGGCGTGCCGTGGGAGCGCCGGGGCACACGGATGGACGAGGAGATCGCCATCATGCGGGGCCTCATGGCCGGCGGCTTCTTCGAGTTCCACGGCAAGGTGTTCGACGTGCCGTCCATCAAGATGTGCCCGACGCCGAGCCTTCCCGTGCCGATCCTGATCGGCGGGCACCACGAGGCCGCCCTGAAGCGGGCCGCCGTCGACGGGGACGGGTGGCTGCACGGCGGCGGCGACCCCGCCGACCTCCCAGGGCTGCTGGCCCGCCTGGCCGAGCTGCGCCGCGAGCACGGCACCGAGGGCAAGCCCTTCGAGACGCACGTGATCTCCCTCGATGCCTACACGCCCGACGGCGTCCAGCGCCTGGAGGAGCTCGGCGTCACCGACGTGATCGTCGGCTTCCGGTGGCCCTACGGCACCGAGCAGGACACCGAGACCCTGCAGACGAAGGTCGACAGCCTCAACCGCTTCGCCGACGACGTGATCGCCAAGGTCCGCTGAGGACCAGGGGGAGGGGAGACCTCATATGACCGACGAACCGCTCAACGCCCGCGAGCTCGGCATCCGGTCCCGGGCCGCCGTCAGCGCCGGCGACCGGGAGGGTTGGCTGGCCCTCTTCGCCGAGGACGCCTTCGTGGCGGACCCCATCGGGCCGTCGGCCTTCGACCCCGAGGGCAAGGGCCACCACGGGCGCGCCGCCATCGCCGCCTTCTACGACACCGTCATCGCGTCCAGCGAGGCGATCACGTTCGAGATCGCCGAGTCCTACCTGTGCGGCGACGAGGTGGCCGACGTCGGCGTCATCCGCACCACGCTGGCCGGCGGCACCCACCAGGCCGTCGTCCACGGGGTGTACACGTACCGCACCGACGGCGCCGGCAGGATCGCCTCGCTGCGGGCCTTCTGGGAGTTCGACGCGCTCGAGCTGCTCGAGCTCGAGGCCTGAGGTCGTCCGTGCGCGTCATGGTCCGTGAGGGGCTGTTCACCGACCCCGGCACCGACACCGACACCGACACCGAGCCCGCGCTCCTGGGCAGCTGCTGCACCAATTGCGGCAATTTCCTGTTCCCCCGTGTCGACGCCTGTACCTACTGCGCCACCGAGGACCCCGACCCGGTCGAGCTCTCCGGCACAGGGACGCTGTGGGCCTGGACCGCGGTCACCGCGCCACCGCCGGGGTACGACGGTGAGGTGCCCTTCGGCGTCGGCGTGGTCGAGCTGCCCGAGGGGGTGCGGGTCATCGCCCGGTTGACCGAGAGCGACCCTGCCGCGCTCGCCGCCGGCCAGCCCGTGGCGCTGCGCATCGTGACGCTGCACCGCGACGACGAGGGGAACGACGTCGTGACCTACGCCTTCGCACCGGCTCATCCGTCATGACCGCCGTCGCCATCACCGGGGTCGGCATGCACCCCTTCGGGAGGTTCGACGGGCTCTCGACCACCGACATGGGCGTCGTGGCGGTGCGGGCCGCGCTGCGGGAGGCGGGCGTCGGCAAGGGCGGCTTCCAAGCCGCCTTCTGCGGCACCGCCTACGGCGGGGTGGCCACCGGCCACAAGGTGCTGAGCCGGCTCGGCATGACCGGCATGCCGATCGTCGACGTCGAGGCCGGCTGCGCCAGCGGCAGCGCCGCCCTCATGCTGGCGGCGGCGGCCATCCGGGCCGGCCAGTACGACACCGTCGTCGTGTTCGGGACCGAGAAGATGCCCAAGGGGATCATCCGCTCCTCGTTCTTCGAGCCCTGGCAGGAGGAGGTGGGCCTGGCGTCGACCCCGGCCTTCTTCGGGCTACGGGCCCAGCGGCTGTGCCAGACCTCGGGCATCACCAAGGACCACCTGGCCCGCGTGGTGGTCAAGAACCGCCGCCACGGTGCCGCCAACCCCGACGCCATGTACCAGAAGGAGACGACGGTCGAAGAGGTCCTGGCCTCGCGCGTCGTCTGCGAGCCGCTGCACCTCTTCATGATGTGCTCGCCCAACGAGGGGGCGGCCGCGCTGGTGCTGCGCCGCGCCGACCTCGCGTCGTCGTCCTCAGCTGCGCCCGTCACCCTCGCCGCGGCCGTCCTGCGCTCCCACATCCCCGGATCGGTCCTCAGCGAGTCGACGCCGCTCTCGGGACTGGCCCACGACGACGCGCCCGCCCCCACCACGCTGTCGGCCACCGCCGCCTACGAGGAGGCGGGCCTCGGGCCGTCCGACCTCCATGTCGTCGAGTGCCAGGACACCGACGCCGCCCGCGAGCTCGGGTCGTGCGAGGAGCTGGGGCTCTGCGATCCCGGCGGCTCGGCCGCGCTGCTCGACTCGGGTGCCACCGAGCTCGGCGGCCGCCTCCCGGTGAACCCGAGCGGGGGGCTGCTCTCCAAGGGGGAGCCGCTCGGCGCCTCCGCCCTCGGCCAGGTCGTCGAGCTGGTGCGCCAGCTGCGTGGCGAGTGCGGACCGCGCCAGGTCGAGGGCGCCCGCGTCGCGCTGTCGCACACGGTCGGCCGGGGGGCCAACGCCGGCGTCGTCATCCTCACGCGCTGACCGCCTCCCACCATCCGAGACACCTCCCCGCAGCCACTGCCGCCGATGCACAGAGAGAGCGAGAGACGCACATGCGAGCGCCGTATGCCGACAGTCCCGGTCGATGGGAGTTCCTCTCCTCGCGTGACGGGCACGCCGAGATGTCCTGGTCGCCGACGCCCGACATGGCGAACCCCTTCGGGAGCGTCCACGGGGGGATCATCGCCACGGTCATCGACGAATCCTGCGGGGCGGCCCTGATGCCGTTGATCGACACCCCCTCCGCACCCACCGTCTCGCTGAACGTCGAGTTCCTGCATGCCGTCCAGATCGGAGGCACCTACGCGGTGCGCAGCGAGATCGTGCGCAAGGGCCGGGCGATGGCCATCGCGGACTCGCGGATCCTGAACGAGGAGGGCACGATGCTGGTCCGGGGCACCTGCTACTTCCAGATCCCCCGCCCGAAGTAGTTCGGGGCCCGGCCCGGCCTGGCCCGGGTGGTGGAGTCAGTCGCCGCCGAGCCCGGGGAGCAGACCGGGCAGGTCCAGGAGGGAGGCGATCACGGCATCGGGCCGTGGGCCGTCGTCGGGGAAGGGTGCCTCGCCCTCCCGGTCGATCCACACGGAGCGCCAGCCCGCGCCGTGCGCCCCGGCGACGTCGTTGACGGGGTGGTCACCCACCAGCACGCACGCCTCGGGACCCACGCGCAGCTGGCGCTCGACCACCTCGAAGATCCCCTTGTCCGGCTTGGCGACGCGGTGGTCCTGCGCGAAGACCACCGACTCGAAGTAGCCGGCGAGCCCGACCGTCTCGGGCAACCGGCTCCCGTTGGACAGCAGGCCGAGGCGGTAGTCGGCGCGCAACGCGTCGAGGCCGGGCAACGTGTCGGGGAAGAGCGCGGGGTCCCGGTCGCGGTGCGCGAAGTACGACGCGCCGAGTTCGGCCGCCAACGCCTCGTCCTCCCGCACGTCGCCGTCCTCGGCGGCGCGACGCCGGGCCAGCGTGCGGGCGAACCCGAGCATCCGGAGCCGGGCCAGGTTGTACTCCACGCCCTCCAGTTCGGCCCCGATAGCGGTGCGGTCGTGTTCGAGGTCCTGCCAGGACAGCCCGTCGGCGAAGGGCCCGGGCCGCGCCGCCCGCAGCTCGTCCGCCACCGCCGTCAGCGCGCCACGCATGACGCGCTCGAAGTCCCACAGCGTCTGGTCCCCGTCGAAGAGGACGGCCTGAATCATCGTCGCCTCAGTCGTTCGCGCCGACCAGCACGACCTTGCCCAGCTTGGCGCCCTCGGCGAAGCGGTCGTAGGCGGCCTGCGCCTCGGACAGGGGGAACGTCTCGCAGACCGGGACGCGGATGCGCCCCGTCGCCAGGGCGGGCACGACGTGCGCCGCCACGGCGGCGGCCACGCCGGCCTTCTCGCTCCGGCTGCGGCCGCGCAGCGTAGAGCCGCCGACGCGCGCCCGCGTCCCCATGAGCGAGAACAGGTTGAGGTCCACCTGGGACCCGCCGCCGACGCCGATCACCACGACGCGAGCGTCGGTGGCCAGGTGCGGCAGCGCCGCCTCCAGGCTGGGCGCCCCCACCAGCTCGAGCACGACGTCGTAGGGACCGGCGTCGCCCTCGCTTCCCGGCTCCAGCACCGTCGACGCACCCAGCGCCGCCACCGCGTCGCGCCGCGACGCGTCCCGCACGGTGGCCGTGACGATCGCTCCCGCTGCGGCGGCGAGCTGCACCCCCGCCGTGCCCACACCGCCGGCTGCGCCGCTCACGAGCACCCGCTCGCCCATCTTCAGCCCGGCCTGGGTGAAGAGGGCGTCGTGGGCGGTCGTGAAGACCTCGGGGAAGCCCCCCGCCTCGGGCCACGAGATGTCGTCGGGGACGGCGAGGGCGTGGGACTCGTCGACGCGGGCCAGCGTGGCCTGGGCCCCGCCGCCGACCACGGCCATGATCCGGTCGCCCGGGGCGAAGAGTGTCACCTGGCGCCCCACGCCCACCACCTCGCCCGCCAGGTCCATGCCCGGGATGTCCTGCGGCCACCCCGGCGGCGCTGGATAGTGTCCCGCCCGCTGCGCGAGGTCCGCGTTGTTGATGCCGGCCGCCCGCACCGCCACGAGGAGCTCGGTGTCCCCGGCGACGGGGTCCTCCCGCTCCTCCCAGAACAATCGGCCGTCCCGGATCACCGCAGCGTGCATGCCGGCCACCCTACGCGGGCCCGAGTGGCCGGCCGCCGGTGGCCGGTAGGGTCCACCGCATGGCTCTCTACGACATCCCCATCCACACCCTCCAGGGCGACGACACCAAGCTCGGCGACTACGCCGGCAAGACCCTGCTGCTGGTCAACGTGGCCTCCAAGTGCGGCCTCACCCCGCAGTACGAGGGGCTCGAGCGCCTCCAGAAGACCTACGGCGACAAGGGCTTCAGCGTCATCGGCTTCCCGTGCAACCAGTTCCTGGGCCAGGAGCCGGGCACGTCCGAGGAGATCGCGGAGTTCTGCTCGGCCACCTACGGCGTCACCTTCCCGCTCA
>Ga0181536_10000656_pt1 | contig 41384 bp, 34 predicted proteins | sample PEATcosm2014_Bin_41_FD_121105 | JGI IMG/M metagenome (GOLD analysis project Ga0181536, IMG submission 121105) | Peatland microbial communities from MTU Mesocosm Facility, Houghton, MI, USA - PEATcosm2014_Bin17_60_metaG | ecosystem: Environmental > Terrestrial > Soil > Wetlands > Peat | place...
GCGTCGGGCAGGTTCACGTACTTGCCGACGATGCCGATGCGCACGGCGCGGTCGACCGTCGCCACCCGCTCCACCAGCTCGGCCCACTCGGTGAGGTCGATGGGGTGCTCGGCGGTAGAGATCCCGAGGGTGGCGCAGACCACGTCGTCCAGTCCCTCCTCGTGCAGGACGATCGGGATCTCGTAGATGCTGCGGGCGTCGACGGCCGAGATCACCGCCTGCATCGGGACGTCGCAGAGGAGCGAGATCTTGCGCTTCAGCCCCTCGGAGATGTCGTTGTCGCTCCGGCAGACGATCACGTCGGGCTGGATGCCCCGCCCCCGCAGCTCGGTCACCGAGTGCTGGGTCGGCTTGGTCTTGTGCTCGCCCGACGGGGCCAGGTAGGGCACCAGGGTCAGGTGGACGTAGCAGACGTTGTCCCGGCCGACGTCGCTGCGGAACTGGCGCACGGCCTCGACGAACGGGACGATCTCGATGTCGCCCACCGTGCCGCCGATCTCCACGATGACGATGTCGACGTCCTCGGTGGCCAGGCGGTGGATGCGCTCTTTGATCTCGTCGGTGACGTGCGGGATGACCTGGACCGTCTTGCCCAGGTAGTCGCCGCGCCGCTCCTTGGCGATCACCTGCGAGTAGATGGAGCCGGTGGTGGTGTTGGAGTTGCGGTTGAGGCTCTCGTCGATGAACCGCTCGTAGTGCCCGAGGTCGAGGTCGGTCTCCCCGCCGTCCTCGGTGACGAAGACCTCCCCGTGCTCGCCGGGGTTCATGGTGCCCGGGTCGACGTTGATGTACGGGTCGAGCTTGCACATCGTGACCCGCAGCCCCCGGCACTTGAGGAGCCGTCCCAGCGAGGAGGCGGTGAGCCCCTTGCCGAGCGAGCTCGACACACCGCCGGTGACGAAGATGAAGCGGGTCAACTCTGTCTCACCGGCCGTCGGAGCCCGTCTCGGTGGCGCACCCTGACACGCTACTCGCCGCGCCGCTGTCCGGTGGTGGACACCGCCGGGCGGGCGGCCACGGCCAGCAGCTCGGCGGCGTGGGCCCGGGCGGTCTCGCTGTCGGGGTGGCCCGAGAGCATCCGCGACAGCTCGACCACCCGGTCCTCCCCGGTGCGCTCGGCGGCCAGGGTGACCGTGCGGGCGTCGCGGGCGACCTTCGCCACCGACACCTGGCGGTCGGCGAACGCCGCCACCTGGGCCAGGTGGGTGACCACCAGCACCTGGCGGCCGTCGGCCACCTCGCGCAGCGCCCGGGCGAGCGCCAGGGCGGCCGTGCCGCCGACGCCGGCGTCGACCTCGTCGAAGACCATCGTGGGCGGTCCTCCGGCGGCCACCAGTCGCAAGGCCAGCATCGCCCGGGCCAGCTCGCCGCCCGACGCCACCCGGGCCAGCGGCTGGACCGGCTCGCCGGGGTTGGCGCCGAGGAGGAACCGCACCCCGTCGCCCGGACCCTCGGGGTCGACCGCCACCTCGAACCGGGCCCCGGCCATGGCCAGCGTGCGCAGCCGCTCCCCCGCCGCCTCGGCCAGGCGCGGCGCCGCCTCCCGCCGGGCCCGCCCCAGCGCCTCCTCGGCCTGCGCCAGGGAGTCGGCGGCCTCGGCCCGGCGCGACTCGAGCACCCCGGCCTCGGCGGCGGCACCCTCGATCGCGGCCAGGCGGGCCCTGGCCTGCGCTGCGAAGTCGACCACGTCGGCCAGGGTGGCCCCGTACTTGCGCCGCAGGTCGGCCAGCCGCTGGCGGCGGGCCTGGACCTCGGCCAGGCGGACCGGGTCGTCCTCCCATGTCTCGACCACCGAGCGCAGGTCGCTGGCCACGTCGCCCAGCTCGGCCAGCGCCCCCCGCAACCGCTCGGCCCACTGGTTGAAGGCCGGCCGGCCGGTCAGGGCGGCGGCCGCCTGCCCCAAAAGGTCGAGGGCGGCCGCGTCGGTGGTGCCGCCGGTCAGCTCGACCAGGGCGGAGGCTGCGGCGTCCCGGTGGGCCGCCAGGTCGGCGAGCCGCTCCTCCTCGGCGGCGAGCGCCGCCTCCTCGTCGGGGTCGTCGATCGCCGCCGCCTCGATCTCGTCCACCTGGTGGCGCAGGACGTCGGCCTCGCGGGCCCGCTGGTGGGCGTCGCCCCCGAGCGTGGCCAGGCGGCGGTCGATCCCCTCGAGGGCGGCCCGGGCCGCCTGGCGGGGACCCGGGTCGCACCCGGCGAACTGGTCGAGGGCCCGGCGCTGGGCGGCCGCGGAGAGCAGTGACTGGTGGTCGTGCTGGCCGTGGATGTCGACCAGCTCCCGCCCGGCCTCGACCAGCGCGGTGAGCGGGACCATCCGGCCGTCGAGCCACGCCCGGGAGCGTCCGGCGGCCGGGACGGAGCGGGCGAGCACGATCTCGACGCCGCCGTCGTCGCCGTCGTCCGCGCCCCCGCTCGGCCCGCCGACCACGAAGCGGGCCTCCACCACCGCCTCGGCGGCCCCGGCCCGGACCAGCCCCGGGGCACCCCGGCCGCCGAGCACCAGCTCCAGCGCCTCGACCAAGAGGGTCTTGCCGGCGCCGGTCTCCCCGGTGAGCGCCGTCATCCCCGGGCCCAGGCGCAGGGTCAGATCCTCGATCACCCCGAGGTCGCGCACCCGCAGCTCGCTCAGCACGGGCCGCGGTCCCCGCCGCTCACGGTTCGGGGCCCCCGGCGTCGACCGTCCGGCGCAGGAGGGTGGCGAACCCGCGCTCGCCCATCGAGACCAGCGAGAGCGGGCGCGGCGCCACCCGGCACGCCACTGCGGCGCCCGGGGCGAGCCGGCCCACCTCGCGGCCGTCGACGACCAGCACGGCCGGCCGGCCCCCCGCCACCTCCACCGTCACCACCCGGTCGGGCTCGATCACCAGGCTCCGGTCGAAGGAGAGGTGGGCGGCCACCGGGGTGACGATCATGGCCCGCAGCCCCGCCGAGACGACCGGGCCCCCGGCCGAGAGGTTGTAGGCGGTCGAGCCCGTGGGGGTGGCCACCAGCACGCCGTCGGCCTGGTAGCTGATGCACGGCTCGCCGTCGATGGCCGTGGCCAGGTGGACCATGTGGCCGGGGACCGTCTTCTCCGTCACCATCTCGTTCAGGGCCACCCACCACCGCCCGCCGTGCTCGTCGGGCAGGGAACGGTCGTCGCCGGCGGCCGGCGTGAGCTGCCCGGCGACCGTGACGGCCAGCACCGTCCGCTCCTCGATGGCCGCCTCACCGGCCAGCGCCCGCTCCAGCGCCTCGTGGAACCGTCCCGGCTCCACCTCGAGGAGGTAGCCGAGCCGGCCGAAGTTGACCCCGAGGACCGGGATCCCCGCCGCGTACGCCAGGGGCACCAGCCGCAGGAAGGTGCCGTCCCCGCCCACGCTGACCGCCAGGTCCGCCCCGGAGAGGTCGGCCCCGTCGAGGTCGCCGGCCGGGACCCGGCCGCCCGCCCGGTCGGCGCCGGAGAGCTCGAGCACCCGCGCCTGGTGGCCGCGCCGCTCGAGCCAGGGCACGGCGTCGGCGATCAGCCGGCGCGCGTCCTCGCGCACCGGGTTCACCAGGATGCTGACGGTGGCCACTACCCCTGCCCGTCCCCGACCGCCTCTTGCACCGCCGCCTCGATCAGGGCGGCGACGGCCGACGGCGCCGAGGGGCCGGCCCCGGTCGTGAGATGCAACAGGAACTCGACGTTGCCGGCCGGGCCGGTGAGCGGGGAGGGCATGGCCCCCATGATGGCGGCTCCGGCGTCCCCGAGGGCGGAGGCCGCCGTCTCGAGCGCCCGCCGCCAGGTGTCGGGGTGGCGGACGACCCCCCGCCCACGGGAGACCTCGGCCCTCCCCGCCTCGAACTGGGGCTTGACGAGGACCACCATCGCGGCGCCCGGGTTGGCGACCGGGCCGGCGAGGACCGGGGCCACCACCGAGAGCGAGATGAACGACAGGTCGGCCACCACCAGGTCGACCGGCCCGCCGAGGCGCTCGGGGGTGAGGGTCCGCACATTGGTGCGCTCCATGACGGTGACCCGCGGGTCGGCCCGCAGCCGGGCGTCGAGCTGGCCGTAGCCGACGTCGACCGCGACCACGTGGGCGGCGCCGTGCTGGAGCAGGCAGTCGGTGAACCCGCCGGTCGAGGCCCCGGCGTCGAGCGCCCGCAGGCCGGCGACGGGAACGGCGAAGCGCTCGAGTCCCGCGGCCAGCTTGTCGCCGCCCCGGCTGACGTAGCGCCGCGCCGGGCCCGCGAGGACCACCGCGTCCGACGCCGCCACCAGGCGCGCCGGCTTGTCGGCCACCGACCCGCCCACCAGCACCCGGCCCGCCTCGACGGCGGCGCGGGCTTCCTGGCGGCTGTCGGCGAGGCCGCGCCGGACCAGCTCGAGATCGAGCCGGAGGCGCGGCCCGGTACTCAGCTCGAGGCCTTCTTGGCGACCGTCTTCTTGGCGGGGGCCTTCCTGGCGACCGTCTTCTTGGCGGGGGCCTTCTTGACCGGGACCCGCTTGACCGCGGCCTTCTTGACGGCCGCCCTCTTGGTCGGGGTGCCGGTCGGGACCGCGGCTTTCTTGGCCGTCGGGCGCCGGGCCGCCGCCCTCTTCACGGTGCTGCGGGCGGCGACCGTGGCCCCGCCGGTGGCCTTGCGGCCGGCGGCGGCCGACTGGCGGAGGATGTCGGCCACCTGGCCGGCCAGGTGCTCGGGGTCGATGCGCATCGAGTCCAGCTGGCGCTTCACCTCCGAGCGCACCACCTTGACCAGGTCGTCGCTCGCCCTGCGGCTCCGCTCGACCAGGTCGTCCACCCACTGCTGGGCCTGGCCGCGCTGCACCTCGCCGTTGTCGACCAGCTCGCGGGCGATCTCCTCGGCCCGGGCCCGGGTGACGCGGCCGAGCACGGCGGCCGCCTCCACGTACTTCTTGAATGCGTCTCTGTCTGCCATGCCGACCACTCTAGCCTGCGATGCTTGCTATTGCAAGCGGAGAATAGCTTTTCGTTTGCACTACCCGTCGAGCCCCTCCACCAGCCGGCCCAGGTCGGCGGCGACCGCGTCGGGAGCGGGGTCCGGCCGCTCGCCCGCCCCGGTGACCCCCGAGAGCACGAGGGCGAAGGGCGCGCCCAGCGCCGCCGCCAGCCGGCCGTCGGTGGCCGGCCGGTCCCCCACCACCGCCGCCACCCGGCCCACCCGGGCGGTCACCAGATCGACCATTGGCTGGTGGGGCTTGCCGGCCACCTGGGGCACGGCCCCGGCGGCCGAGGCCACTGCGGCGAGGAGGGCGCCGCCGCCGGGCAGGAGTCCTTGGGGGGTGGGGAGGGTCGGGTCCTCGTTGGTCCCGATCAGCCGGGCGCCGCCGCGCACGCAGGCGGCCGCCCGGGCCAGCCGGTCGAAGTCGAAGGTGCGGGTCCACCCGACCACCACGGCGTCGGCCGGCCCCTCTGCCACCAGCGTGACCCCCCGGCCTTCCAAGGCCTCGGCCACCCCGGGGTCGGCGAGGGCGAGCGCCGTGGTGCCGGGGTCCAGCAGCCCCGCCGCCGCCTGGGCCGAGGTGACCAGGTCCGCCGGCCCGGCGTCGATCCCGGTCCGGCCCAGCCTCCCGCAGAGCTCGGCGACGGTGGGCGATGAGTTGTTGGTGCAGAACACCGGGCGCGAGCCCATTCGCCGCAGCGCGGCCACCGCCTCGGCCGCGCCCTCGATCGGCTCACCGGTCAGCCAGATGACCCCGTCGAGGTCGATGACCCAGGCGCCGGGGCCCGGGGGCCAGGCGGCCATCGCTCAGCCCTCGCGCCCGTGGCCGCGCACGACCACCACCGGGCACTCGGCGCGGTGGACGCAGTGCAGCGCCACCGACCCGAGCAGGAGGCCGCCCGCCTCGCCCCGCCCGCCGCCAACCACCAGCAGGTCGGCGGCGTCGGACGCCTCGACCAGGACCTTGCCGGGGTGGCCGCGGCGGACCAGGGCCTCGACCACGACCGAGCCCGGGTCCACGCCCCCGAGCACGGCGTCGAGCGTCCCCTGGGCGTAGTCGGCCATGTCGGCCTCGGTGATCGGCGAGGCCACGGTGGCGCCCATCGCCTCGGCCATCCCGACCCAGCCGGCCGGGAGGCTGTAGGCGCAGATGACCTCGAGGGTGGCCGAACGCAGCCCGGCCTCCTCGATCGCCCAGGCGAGGGCGCGCTGCGAGGGCACGGTGCCGTCCACCCCGACCACGATCCGTCCCATTCCACCTCCTCGCCGGCAGGCTACCGTGGCGCCATGGCCTCCTTCCCCGGCGCGGGAGCTTCGGCCCCGGCCCCCAGTTCGGGCCCGTTGCGATGACCGGGGCGCCGCCCGCCCGGCGGCCGTAGATGGGACGGCTCGTCTTCGACGGCGTCACCAAGCGGTTCGGCGACGTGGTGGCCGTCGACCACCTCGACCTCGACGTGGCCGACGGGGAGCTGCTCGTCCTCCTCGGCCCCTCGGGGTGCGGCAAGACCACGGCGCTGCGGATGGTGGCCGGGCTCGAGGCGCTCGACGAGGGGACGATCGCCATCGACGGCCAGGTGGTGAACGACGTCGAGCCCAAGGACCGCGACATCGCCATGGTCTTCCAGACCTACGCCCTCTACCCCCACCTGACCGTGGCCAGGAACATCGAGTTCCCCCTCCGCCAGCGCGGCCTCGACCGAGAGGAACGGGGCCGCCGGGTGCGCGAGGTGGCGGTCACCCTCGGCCTCGAGCCCTACCTGAACCGCAAGCCCGGCCAGCTCTCGGGGGGGCAGCGCCAGCGGGTGGCCCTGGCCCGGGCCATCGTCCGCCAGCCCCAGGCCTTCTTGATGGACGAGCCGCTCTCCAACCTCGACGCCGCGCTGCGGGTCCAGACCCGGGCCGACATCGTGGCCCTCCAGGACCGGCTGGGGACGACCACGCTCTACGTCACCCACGACCAGGTCGAGGCGATGACCATGGGGGACCGCATCGCCGTCCTGAGCGCCGGCGTCCTCCAGCAGGTGGCGCCGCCCCAGGACCTCTACGACCGGCCGGGCAACACCTTCGTCGCCGGGTTCCTGGGCAGCCCGGGGATGAACCTGATGGGCGGGGCGCTGGTCGAGGACCAGGCCGGCGCGACGGCCCGGGTGTCGGGGGGCTCGGTGCCGCTCACCGCCGATCGCGCCGCCCTGGCCCGGGCTGCGGGGTCGCTCACCGTGGGGGTCCGCCCCGAGGCGCTCGCCCTCGACCCCGCCGGGACGCTCGAGGCGTCGGTGGTCATCGTCGAGGCGCTCGGGGCCGAGGCCCACGTCATCTGCAAGCTGCCCGACGGCACCCGGCTGGTGGTGCGTCAGGAAGCCGGGCGGCACCGGCCGCAGCTGGGCGAGGCGGTGCGCGTCGCCGTCGAGGCGTCGGGGGTCCACCTCTTCGGGGCGGCCGACGGCCGGCGGCTCGAGGCGGCGGCGTGATCCGCGGCGTCGAGCTGGCCGAGGCCGGGCCCGTGCGCCGCCGGGCCCGGCGGGTGCGCGAGGCCGGCCTCGGCTACCTGCTCCTCCTCCCGGCCCTCTGCGTCTTCGGGGTCTTCGTCTTCTACCCCTTCGCCCGGAACTTCAAGCTGGCCCTCTACCAGACGCCCCCCTACCCCAACCTGCCCAGCACCTACGTCGGCCTCCACCAGGTCGGCCAGGTCCTCTCCTCCTCCAACTTCTTGGAGTCGCTGGTGACCACGGTGCTCTTCGTCGTCTTCATCGTGCCCGCCGGCCTGCTCATCGGCCTCTTCTTGGCCGTGGTGGCCCAGCGCCAGCTCCGGGGGATCGCCGCCTACCGGGTCATCTTCTCCTCCACCGTGGTGACCTCGGTCGCCGTCTCGGCCCTGGTCTTCTACTCGCTCATGAACCCGGTGGTCGGCCTCTTGCCGTGGCTGGGGATCAGCCCCCACCCCTCGGTGCTCGAGAACACGACGTGGGCCCTGCCGGCCGTGGCCGTCATGGCCGTGTGGCAGTTCATCGGGATGTCCTTCATCATCATGTCGGCCGGCCTGCAGGCCCTCCCCGAGGACGTGCTGGAGGCGGCCAAGGTCGACGGCGCCTCCACCTGGACCTCCTTCTGGCGGGTGACGGTGCCGCTGCTCTCCCCCACCCTGTTCTTCGCGCTGGTGGTGGCGATGATCTACGCCTTCCAGACCTTCGGCCAGATCGACATCCTGATCGGCTACCAGAACGCCGCCTACGAGCACGTCAACGTCCTCATCTACAACATCTACACGACCCTGGTCTACGAAGAGAACCCCGGCCGGGCGGCCGTGATGTCCATCGCCCTGTTCGCCATCACCCTGGTGCTGACCGTGCTCCAGCTCCGGATCCTCGAGCGCAGGGTGCACTATGGCCGCTGACGCCCTCTCGGCCACCGCGCTCGGCCCCTCGGCGCCCCATGCCTCGGTGCCCGACGCCTCGGCGCGGCGGCGACGGTCCCGGCGCGGCCGCCTCGCCGTGCGCTACGCCCTGTTGACCGCCGGCGCCCTGATCGTGCTGTTCCCCATGTACATGACGGTGGTCAACTCGCTGCTCGCCCCCGCCCTGCTCGACCGCCAGCCGCCGCTGCTCTTCCCGGTCCATCCGATCTGGGACACCTACGTCCGGGCGTGGACCATGGGCCACCTCGGCGTCTACCTGCGCAACTCGGTCATCCAGACGGCGATCATCGTGACCGGCCAGCTGGTCACGTCGATCCTCGCCGCCTACAGCTTCGTCTTCCTGCGCTACCCGCTGCGCCGCACTCTGTTCATCGTCTTCCTCTCGACGATGATGATCCCCTTCGAGGTCACCATGATCACCAACCTCGACACCATCGACAGCCTCGGGTGGTACAACTCGTTCCAGGGGCTGACGGTGCCCTTCTTGGCCACCGGGTTCGGCACCTTCCTCCTGCGCCAGGCGTTCCTCCAGATCCCCAAGGACCTGAAGGAGGCGGCGGCCCTCGACGGCTACGGCCACTTCCGGTTCTTGGCCCGCGTCGCCGTCCCGCTGGCCCGGCCGGTGGTGGCCGCCCTGGCCGTCTTCTCCTTCCTGAGCGCGTGGAACCAGTACCTCTGGCCGCTCTTGGTCACCGGGGACAACGACAACGTGCGCACCGTGCAGATCGGCCTGAAGGCCCTCCAGGGCAGCCAGATCCAGGACCTGAACGTCACCCTGGCCGGCGCGGTCATCGCCGTCGCCCCACTCCTGATCCTCCTGGTCATCTTCCAAAAGCAGCTGGTGCGGAGCCTGACCGGCGCCGTCAAGTGAGCGGCGAGGGTCGAACGGCCCTACCGCCGTCGGGGCGTAGGGTGGGACCATGGAGACGATGACGTCGCACGCCGCCCGCCGACGAGTCCTGGTGGCCGCGGCCGCGGCCCTCTCGCTGGTGGCCGTCCCCGTGGTGGCCGCGGGGCCGACCGCCGCCGGCGCCGCCGCCGTGCCCAAGTGCCCCCTGTCGGCCCTTGCCTCGGCCAAGGGCCCCGTCGACATCGACTTCTGGGAGTCGATGACCCAGGCCAACGCCACGACGCTGCAGACACTCACCACGCGGTTCAACAGTTCGCAGTCCAAGGTCCACGTCACCTTGGTCCAAGAGACCAGCTACACAACAACCTGGATCAAGTACCAGGCGGGGCTGAGCGACCACCAGCTGCCCGACCTGGTCCAGCTGACAGAGACAGGGCTCCAGGGCGTGGTCGACACCCAGTCGATCCTCCCCGCCCAGTCGTGCATCACGGCCGCCCACTACAAGACCTCGGACTTCGTCCCGCGCACCCTCGCCTACTACAAGATCGCCGGGGTCCAAGAGGGGATGCCGTTCGCGGTCTCCGAGCCCGTCGTCTACTACAACAAGCAGTCGTTCACGGCCGCCGGCCTCGACCCGACAACGCCGCCCGCCACCCTCGCCCAGTACATGGCCGACGCCAAGGCCCTGCACGCCCACAACATCGGCACCGGCCTGGTCGTCGACCCCTGGCAGTTCCGCAACTGGCTGGCCACCGCCGACCAGCTGTTCTTGAACAACGACAACGGGCGCAGCGCCCGGGCCACCAAGGCGGCCTTCGACGACAAGGCGGGCCTCGCCGTCTTCACCGACCTCGACCAGCTGGTGGCCGACGACGGTGCGGTCACCAACCCCTTCACCGGCCCCGACCTCTACGACAACCTGCTCGGGATCGGCTCGGGCAAGTACGGCATGACCATCGAGACCTCCGCCGCCCTCGGCACGGTGATGAGCGTGATCGCCAAGTACCCGAACGTGACCATCGGGGTCGGTCCGTTCCCCGCCGCCCAGGCCGGGGTGAAGGGCGGGGTGTCGGGCGGCGGCTCGGCCCTCTACATCTCCGACAAGGTGCCGGCCGCCCAGCAGGCCGCGGCCTGGCAGTACGAGACCTTCCTCGACAGTGCGACATCGCAGGCCACCTGGGCCGAGGGCACCGGCTACATCCCGATCCGCGAGTCGGCCACCAAGACGGCCACCATCAAGGCGCTGTGGGCCTCGGACCCCGCCTACGAGGTCGCCTACAACCAGATCGTCTCGGGGCCGCTCACCCCGGCCACCGCCGGAGCGGTCGACGGGCCGTACCTCACAGTCACGACGGCCGTCACCGACGCCGAGAACGCCATGTTCGAGCACGGCGCCACCCCGGCCGCCGCCCTCAAGACAGCGCAACAGCACGTCGACGCCATCCTCGGCTCCTACGACCAGCGGATCGGCGCCGGGTAGCCACCCGGGACCAAGGTCCCTGTCGCCCGGGGCCCGGGGGTGGGAGGCTGGTGGGGTGCACCGCCTGACGCCCTCCCCCCACCACGCCCTCCGGGCCTCGCTCGCCTCCCTCGGGCTCCTGGCCGCGCTGGCCACCGCCGCCGGCGCCGGCCCCGCCGCCGGCGCCGCCGCCCTGCCCAAGTGCCCGCTGTCGGCCCTTGCCTCGGCCAAGGGCACCGTCGACATCGACTTCTGGGAGTCGATGACCCAGGCCAACGCCACCACGCTCGCCACACTGACCGCCAAGTTCAACGCCTCCCAGTCCAAGGTCCACGTGACCCTGGTCCAGCAGAGCGGCTACACAACAACCTGGCTCAAGTTCCAGGCGGGGCTCTCCAACGGCCAGCTGCCGGCGCTGGCCCAGCTGACACAGACCGACCTGCAGGGGGCGATCGACACCCGGGCCATCCTGCCCGCCCAGTCCTGCATCGCCGCCGCCCACTACAAGACGTCGGACTACGTCGCCCGCGCCCTGTCCTACTACCGGGTCGACGGGGCCCAGCAGGCCCTGCCCTTCGCCGTGTCCAACCCGGTCGTCTACTACAACAAGCAGGCGTTCACGGCGGCGGGCCTCGACCCGACAACGCCCCCGGCCACACTCAGCCAGTTCATGGCCGACGCCAAGGCGCTCAAGGCCCACGGCAGCGGCACCGGCCTGGTCCTCGACGCCTGGCACCTGGAGACCTGGCTGGCCACGGCCGACCAGCTGTTCGTGAACAACGGCAACGGGCGCAACTCCCGGGCCACCAAGGCGGTCTTCGACTCCCCCACCGCCAAGAAGATCTGGACCGACCTCGACCAGCTGGTCACCTCGGGCGACGCCACCACCAACCCCTCGAGCGGCCCCGACGCCTACGACAACCTCCTGGGCATGGGGACCGGCACCTACGGCATGACCATCGACTCCTCGGCCGACCTGGGCACCATCACCTCGCTCTTGAAGACACACCCCAACGTCACCCTCGGGGTGGGGCCGTTCCCGTTGCTCAGCACCAAGATCCACGGTGGCGTGGAGCCGGGCGGTTCGGCCCTGTTCATCACGGACAAGGTGCCGGCGGCCCAGCAGGCCGCCGCCTGGAAGTTCGAGACCTTCCTCGACAGCCCGGCCTCCCAGGCCACCTGGGCGGCGGGGACCGGCTACATCCCGGTCCGGCGCTCTTCGGTCGCCACCGCCACCATCGCCGCCCTCTGGCGGACACACCCCGGCTTCAAGGTCGCCTACACCCAGCTGGTGACCGGCCCCACCACCCTCGCCACCTCGGGGGCGGTCATCGGCCCCTATCAGACAGTCCGCAAGGACGTCTTGACCGCCGAGGAGTCCATGTACACCTCGGCGGTCTCGCCCTCGGCCGCCCTGAAGGCCGCACAGTCCGCCGCCGACACAGCCATCGCCTCCTACAATCAGCGGGTCAGCACACGCTGACCCGACCCCGCCGGGGTCGGGTGATCCGAAGGGGCCCGATGCACCAGCGCGCCACGCCACGACGACGCCGGGCGGTGCGCGCCCTCGCGCTCTTGGGGTTCTCGGCCACCGGCCTTTGCGCCCTCGCCCCGGCGGCCACCACCGCCGGGGCCTCGGCCCCGCCCGGACCCAACTCGGTGGTGGCCTTCGGTTCGGCCGCCACCGTCGCCGGGGCGGGCGGCGTGACCGCCCTGCCGGGGCCGACCGTGGGGATCGCCGCCACCCCCGACGGCGGCGGCTACTGGGTGGTGACGGCCGGCGGGCAGGTGACCGCCGAGGGCGACGCCACCGGGTACGGCTCGCTCGACGTGGGGTCGCTCAACGCCCCGATCCTGGGCATCACGGCCACCCCCGACGCCAAGGGCTACTGGCTGGTGGGCGCCGACGGCGGGGTCTTCGCCTTCGGCGACGCCCAGTTCTACGGCTCGACCGGGGGGATGACCCTCAACCGGCCGGTGGTGGGGATGGCGGCCGTGCCCGGCGGCGGGGGCTACTGGCTGGTGGCCGCCGACGGCGGGATCTTCGCCTTCGGCACCGCCCAGTTCTACGGATCGACCGGCGGGACGACCCTGAACGAGCCGGTGGTCGGCATGGCGGCGGGTCCCGGCGGGGCGGGCTACTGGCTGGTCGCCGCCGACGGGGGGATCTTCGCCTACGGCTCGGCCCAGTTCCACGGCTCGTCGGGCGGGCTCACCCTGGTCCAGCCGATCGTGGCCATGGCGGCCACCGCCGACGGCGGCGGCTACTGGCTGGTGGCCGCCGACGGCGGGGTCTTCGCCTACGGCGACGCCACCTTCGAGGGCGCGGGCACCGGGGGGCCGCTGACCGCCCCGGCCGTGGGGATCGCGGCCCGTCCGGGCGGCTACTGGATCGCCTTCGGCCAGACCGCCCCCTGGACAGCGCCGCTCGGCCAGGAGGAGCTCCTGGCCGGCCTGGGCTACCTCCCGCTCACGTGGTCGTCGCCGCTCGGCTTCACCTGGCGCTGGGCGCCGGTCCCCCCGCAGCTGGCCGCGGCGTGGACGCCCGGCCAGTACAACCACGTCCTCCAAGGCGCCATCTGGGCGTTCGAGGCGGTGGCGGGGCTCCCCATGGACGGCCAGGTCTCCGGGCCCGAGGTGGCCGCCCTCCTCGCCGCGGCCAACGACCCCTCGGCCAACCAGAACCCCAACGGCTACACCTACTCGCTGGTCCAAGAGCACACCGGGACCACCGCGCCCGAGACGCTCACCGTCTGGCACACAGGGGCCGTCGTCCAGTCCACGCCGGCCAACACCGGCCTGCCCCGGGCGACAACGACAATCGGCACCTTCCCGGTCTACCTCCGCCTCCGCAACCAGGTCATGACCGGCACCGACCTCACAGGCACCCCCTACGCCGACCCGGTGCAGTTCGTGGCGTACTTCCGCACCGGGGAGGCCATCCACTACATGCCCCGCGCCACCTACGGCTACCCCCAGAGCCTGGGGTGCGTCGAGATCCCGCTCCAGGCCGCCTCGGTGATCTGGAACTACACCTACCTCGGCAGTCTGGTCACCGTCACAGGGTCGTAGGCCACTCGGGGTCGAGCTGGCGGAGGAAAAGGCCGCAGCGGGACGCCTCGTCCTCCTCGCCGATCTCCGCCGCCGTCGCCCGCAGCGCCTCGAGGCACCGCAGGAACCCGCGGTTGGCGGGGTGGCGCCACCGCACGTACCCCGACCCCCGCCACCCGGCCGCCCGGAGGGCGTCGAGGCCGCGGTGGTAGCCGACGCGGGCGAAGGCGTAGCGGTCGATCACCGGCCCCTCGGTCTCGGCCAGCGCCGCCCACGCCGCCGGTGTCCGCGGCCAGCGGGCGGCGACCGCCGAGATCTCCTGGCGGCGGCGGTCGGCCGGCGCGGCCAGCGCCGCCGCCAAGGCGTCCGCCGCCTCGGCGGGCGGCGCCGGCAGGACCGTCTCGGGGGACCCCTTGGTGAAGGCGACGTCGCTCATGGGTGCATCCTGGCCAACCCCGGCCGCCGGCGCCAGGCGGCCCGCCGACAGCCCTCCCACAGCCAGCGGACAGGAACCGCCGCTAGAACCGGCACCGACGCAGCGTGAGACGGTGCCGGCCCAGGTGGCCGGCACGGCGAAGGAGCACCCATGACCGACGAAGACACCACCCTCCCAGACCCGGGCAGCCCCGTTGGCCCAACGGCCGAGACCCCGGCCGTCCCCCCCGCCGGCGGGGTCGGCCCCAGCGGCGCGCCGCCCTTCCCCCCCGGCTACCCCTACCCCCCGACCGGCGGCGGCCCGTACCATCCGGGTGGCCCCTACCCCCCGGGCGGCTACCCCTACCCCGCCCCCGAACCGGCGCCGCCCCCCGGCGTGCGCCTCGGGCGACTCGCCGCCGTCCTCATCGCCGTCGCCCTCTTGGTGGTCGGCATCGGGGCGGGCATCGGCATCGGGGCGGGCATCTGGTCCGGCGGGAAGGGCCCCGCGGCCCGGTTCCGCTTCCCCCTGCCGTCGACAGGCGGCGCCCGGTTCGGCACAGGCCGGGGCTTCCCCCGCCCCTCGACATCGACCGGCAACCGCCCCCCCTTCGGCACCGGCGGCGGCCGGGGCTTCGGCTTCGGCGGGACCACCGGCCAGGTGAGCGGGGTGTCGGGCACAACGGTGACGGTAAGGACCGCCGGCGGCGGATCGGTGACCGTCGACCTCCCCTCGTCGGCCACGGTCACCGTCACCAAGGCCGGCACACGGTCCGACGTCGCTTCGGGGGCTTGCGTCCGGGTGATCGGGACCCCGACCGGCGGGTCGACAACGTCCAAGGTCACCGCCCGCAGCGTCCAGGTGCTGCCGTCGTCGGACTGCTCGGGGTCGACAGCCGCCTCGTGACCCGCGCTCAGGGGCCGGACCAGGCCGGGTCGCGCCCCAAGAGGGCGACCAGCCGGTCGGCATAGGGGGCGCCGTCGGCCACCGGGACCGCCGGGGCGAACGTCCCCGCGGCGGCGAGGGCCTGCCGAGCGCCCAGCGCGGCCTCGTAGGCGAGGCGGCACTGCGCCTCGTCGAGGAGGGGGTCGACCCCGGCCGCCCGGGCCAGGTCCCACGTGTGGACCAGGACCTCGGTGGTGAGCGCCCGGAGCAGCCGGCCGAGGTCGGGCACCGCCGAGGAGCCGGGGCCGCAGAGCGCGCCGGCCAGCGCGGCCGCCGTCACCGACCACCGCGCCACAGGGTCGTCCCTCTCCCGGTCGGGCTTCATGGCCATGGGGCGCAGGAGGAGGACGTCGTGGAAGCCGATCACGTGCTCGAGCACGCCCCGTGCGTCCCACCCCGCACACGGTGCGGGCCGGTCCCAGCCGTCGCCGACCGACGCCACGACGGTGCCGAACCCGTCGCAGGCGAGCAGGTGGCGGGCGGCCGGGTGCCCGGGCTCGGCCACGCCCCTACGCCATGGTGAGGAGCATGTAGGCCATGACCAGCCCCATGGCCACCTGGCAGGCGGCGGCCATGCCCGGGGCGAGGAAGGGGGCGGAGACCGGGGCCTCGATGCCGAGGCGGGCGGCGAGCCGCCCGCTCGCACGGGCCGCCCCGGGCGCGTCGGCCCGGACCGCCGCGCCGTCGGTCTGGGGCCGCCCCTCCGCCCCGAGGAGCCCCCGCCCGCCGTGGACGAAGGTGCCGGCCACCAGGGCCAGGGCCAAGAGCACGGCGAGGGCCGGCAGCCGGGTCCCGCCGGCCGAGGCCATGGCCCGCATCCCGCCCGGCGCGTAGGCGCCCGAGGGCACGGCGAGGAGCATGTAGACCATGGCCCCGCTCGACACCACGTGCGAGAGGCGGTGGCCGAGCGACGGCGGGGCGTTGGTGTGGACCGCCACGGCCCACGGCACCCGGGTGGCGAACCAGACGGTCATCCCGCCGAAGAAGACCGCCCAGGCCTCGGCGGAGAACGGGGTGAGGTGGTCGGTCAACATGCCGGCCATCGACACCCCCATGGCCAGGTGGAAGGCGTCGACGTCGCGCTCGGTGGTGCGCCCGGTGGCCGCGGCCACCGAGAGCCGGCCCACCTCGTAGGCGGCGATCGCCGCCATCACCGCGGCCAGGACGTCGGCCAGCCAGGCCGGGCCGGCCGTCACCCGACCCCCCGGAACCGGCCGAGCCGCGAGCTGTTCCACACCACGAAGGCCGAGGAGAGCGCCATGGCCCCTGCGGCGATGAGCGGGTTCAACAGGCCGCAGGCGGCCAGGGGGATGGCGGCCACGTTGTAGGCGAAGGCCCAGGCCAGGTTCCCCCGGATGGTCGAGAGCGTCCGGCGGGCCAGTTCGACGGCCGCCGGCACGATGCGCAGGTCGTCGCGGACGACGATGAGGTCGGCGGCGTTGATGGCCACGTCGGTCCCCGAGCCGACGGCCAGCCCGAGGTCGGCCGCAGCCAGCGCCGGCCCGTCGTTCACCCCGTCGCCCACCATGGCCACCGAGCGCCCCTCGGCCTGGAGGCGGCGGATGACGGCCACCTTCTCGGCCGGCAACGCCCCGGCCACCACCTCGTCGATCCCGACGGCCCCGGCCACCGCCCGGGCCGTCGCCTCGTTGTCCCCGGTCAAAAGGACGCACCGCAGCCCCAGGGCCTTCAGCCGCACCACCGCCTCCGCCGCCGTGGGGCGTGGCGAGTCGGCCAGGGCCAGCGCCCCCACCACCCGCCCGTCCCAACCGACCAGGACGGCCGTCCGCCCGGCGCCCTCCCACCCGGCGCAGGTCGCGGCGACCTCGGCCGGCACCGGCGCCCAGCCGTCGAAGAGCCCGGACCGGCCGACGGCGACCCGGCGGCCCTCGACGGTGCCGGTGGCGCCCAGGCCGGGGCGGGCCGTGAACCCCTCGACCGCCGGCAGCGCGCCGGCCTCCTTCGCCGCCGCGGCGGCCACCGCCCGGGCGATCAGGTGCTCGGACGGCTGTTCGAGGGCGCCGGCCACCCGGAGCACCTCGGCCCGGTCCTCGCCCTGCGCCGCGGCCACCTCGGCCAGCGTCATCCTCCCCTGGGTGAGGGTCCCGGTCTTGTCCAGCACCACCGTGTCGACCTGGCGGGACCGCTCGAGGGCCAGGTAGCCCTTGAAGAAGATCCCCTGGCGGGCCCCGCGCCCCGAGGCGACGAGGAGGGCGGTCGGGGTGGCCAGCCCCAGCGCGCAGGGGCAGGCGATGATGAGCACCGAGAGGGCGGCGCTGAGGGCGTGCTCGGTCGGACCGCCCGCCACCACCCATCCGGCCAGCGTGCCGACGGCCATGACGACGACGGCGGGGACGAAGACCGAGGCGATCCGGTCGGCCAGCCGCTGGACCGCCGCCTTCTCGTTCTGGGCGTCCTCCACCAGCCGGGCCATGTGGGCCAGCTGGGTGTCGGCGCCCACCTTGGTGGCCCGCACCACCAGCCGGCCGCCGACCGACACCGTCCCGCCGGTCACCCGGTCGCCCGGGCCGACGTCGGCCGGCAGCGACTCGCCGGTCATGGCGCTGCGGTCGAGGGCCGAGTGGCCGAAGACCACCTCGCCGTCGGTGGCCACCGTCTCCCCCGGCCGCACCACGAACCGCTGGCCGACCCCGAGGGCGGCCGCCGGCCGCCGGCGCTCGAACCCCGTCTCGTCGATGACCGAGACCTCCTTGGCCCCGACGGCGGCCAGCGCCCGCAGGGCGTTCCCGGTGCGCCGCTTCGCCCACGCCTCGAAGAAGCGGCCGGCGAGCAAGAAGGTGGTCACCCCGGCGGCCACGTCGAAGTAGATCGAGCCCCCAGACTGGTGCGAGAGGACGTAGCCGACGGAGCGCACCGCCGGCCCGGTGTCCGTCGTGAAGACGGCGTGGAGCGACCAGGCGGTCGCCGCCACCACCCCGAGGGAGACCAGGGTGTCCATGGTGAACGTCCCGTGGCGAAGGTTGCGCAGGGCGGCCTTGTGGAAGGGCCAGGCGGCCCAGGTGACCACCGGGGCGGCCAAAGCCAACAGCAGCCACTGCCACCCGTCGAAGCGGACCGAGGGGACGAGCGAGAAGACGACCGACAAGTCGCACAGCGGCATGAAGAGGAGGCCGGCCACCACCAGCCGGCGGCCGAGCGAGCGCACCCGGCGGTCGGCCTCGGCCCGCTGGTCGGCCTCGTCGAGGAGCGCCGGGGCCACCCGGGCGCCGTAGCCGGCGGCTCGGACCTCGGCCACCAGCCGCTCGACCGGCACCCCCGTGCCGACCGACACCCGCGCCCGCTCGGTGGCGTAGTTGACCCGGGCCTCGACGCCCTCCATGGCGTTGAGCCGCTGCTCGATCCTGGCCGCGCACGCCCCGCAGGTCATCCCCTCGATGGCGAGCGAGACCTCGGTCCTCTCGGCCCCGGGGACGTCGGTGAGCTGGACGGCGGTCACGGTCGATCAGGGCCTGTTCGGTCGGGGCGGGGCGTGGCCCGCCGGGAGCGGGGTCGAGGGGGCAGGTGGACGCCCCTACCTATACTACGGGGCGTAGTAGGGGCGCACCTTTGGTGGTGGCGGAGAGGGCGTCGGCCACCGGGGCGAGGAACCACTCGGCGATCTCCATGGCGGCGACCCCGTCGAGGTGGACGCGGTAGCGGCGGGAGAGCACCGCACCGGCGAGCGGCCCCGCCGCCCGCCCGTCCGCCCACCGGGGAACGCCCGGGGCGCCGAGCGGCCGCCGGTCGACCGAGTGGCCGTGGGCCACCAGCACCCGGCCGATCGGGTCGGCAGTCTGCTCCAGGCGGTCCCGGGCCGGCGGGGCCAGCCGCTCGGCGGCGATGACCGACTCGGCGTAGACGAAGGCGCGCCCGCTCGCCCGCCCGGTGAGCAGGACCGCCCGGTGCCAGAGCTCGCACCCCTCGGTGGCCCCGAGCGGGCCGCCGGGCGGGGCCGCCACGCGCTCGGCGTGCACCACGTCGGCGTCGACCGGCTCTTGGGCCAGGTGCTCGAGGAACTCGGTGACCGTCCCGGCGAAGGCGGCGAGGGCCGCCGCCACCCGCGGGCCCGTCCCGGACGCGCCCGACGGCTCGGGTCCCACGGACCGGGGCCCCTACCCCAGCCGGGCCACGGCCAGGGCCGCCGCCGCCAGGACCACCGCCCAGGCGGTCAGGTGCAGGGCGCGCTCGAGCGGGGCGAGGAGCACGGCGCGCCCGAGCGCCACCCGGCTCCCGTCGCCGAGCACGACCTCGCCCCCGACGGCAGCCGCCCGTCGGCGCAGGAGGCGGGCCGGGGTGGAGAGCGCCCGCTGGGCCAGGGAGAGGAAGAAGGCGGCCGCGCCGAAGATGACCGGGGCCCAGGCCAGCCGGCCGGTCTGCGCCACGTAGGCGGTGAGGACCGGGAAGGTGCCCCAGCTGGCGGCGAAGCCGACGTCGTTGTGCACGGCGCCCCCCAAGAGCTCGAAGTTGTACGCCACCACCAGGACCGGCCCCACCACGAGGAAGGGGACGAGCGGCCAGCCCACCTTCACCGCCCCGGCCACGCCGAGGGCGACGGCCCCCGCCAGCCCGGCCACGGCCACTGCCACCAGCGCCCCTGCGGGGATGGAGGTGCGCAGCGGCCGGCCGGCCAGCTCGTCCAGTGCGTGGGCGGCCAGCCCCACGGCGCAGAAGAAGGCGAGCACCGTCGCCACCAGGTACGTGGCGTCGACCACCGGGGCCAGGCACGCCCCCACCACGACGTAGGCCAGGTTCCACGCCGTGTACGGCGGGTGGAGCAGCGTCCACCACTCCCGCACCGGCCCGGGCCCGGCGGCGTAGAAGGCCGCCCGGGGGGCCGGGGGGCCGGCGGGGCCGGCGGGCGACCCCTCAGCCACCGGCCCGACGCCCCCACATGACGAGGCCGCCGCCGAGGCTCATCCGCCGGACCCCGACGTCGGTGAAGCCGGCCGCCTCCCAGGCCCCGACGGTCGCCGCCACCGGGAGCCGCCGGTAGTGGGCCGAGATGTTGGGGCCGAGGAACCGCCCGACCACGAACCACTCCCGCCCGCCGGTCAGGTACCCGGCGACCGGCAGCACCGCCCTCGTGTACAGCCACCACCACGCCCACCAGAACCGGCGCTCGGGCACGCAGAACTCGAGGCTGGCCACCGGGGCCCCGGGGCGCACCACCCGGGCCAGCTCGGCCAGGGTGGCCTGGGGGTCGTCGACGTAGCGCAGGAGGTAGGTGAAGGTGAGGGCGTCGAAGGTGGCGTCGGCGAAGGGCAGCTGCTCGGCCCGGCCGGCAACGAGCCCGACCCTTTGCGCCATCCCCCGCCGAGCGACGTTGCGCCGGCCCACGGCCAGCATGCCCGGGGTGAGGTCGACCCCCACCACCCGGGCCCCGGAGCGGTCGGCCAGCTGGAGGGCGACCCCGGCCGTGCCCGAGGCGACGTCGAGGACCAGGGCCGGGGCGTCGGGGACGACGTGGTCAACCATGGCCCGGCGCCAGCGGCCGTTCTGGCCGAAGGAGAGGAGCTCGGCCAGGCGGTCGTAGCGGGAGGGGAGCGGCGTGAAGAGCTCCTGGGCGAACCGGTTGGAGTCCAGGCCTTCAACGGTCACGACGCGCCTCCCCCGGGCAACCTACACCCGCCCCCCCGCCCGGGCGCACCGCCGCCGCCTACCATCGCCCTGCCCCCATGCGCCCCAACACCCGCACCGTCGCCGAGGCGCTGGCCCGGCTGGCCCCCGGCACCGAGGTCCGCCGGCTGGCGGTCCCCACCCGCACGGCGGCCGAGGCGGCGGCCGCGCTCGGGTGCGGGGTCGGGGCGATCGCCAACCGCCTGGTGTTCGTGGCCGCCGACACCCCGCTGCTCGTCACGGCCAGCGGCGCCCACCGGGTCGACCTGGCCCACGTGGCCGGGGCGACGGGCCTCCCCCACCTGCGCCGGGCCAGCCCCGAAGAGGTGCGGGCGGCCACCGGGCAGCCGATCGGCGGCGTCGCCGCGGTGGGCCACCGCGCCCTGCGCACGCCGGTCGACCGGGCCCTGGCCGCCGTCGAGCCGATCTGGGCGGCGGCCGGCACCCCCGACACCCTCTTCCCCACCACCGACGCCGCCCTGGTCGCCATGACCGGCGGCGAGCCGGTCGACGTCGCCCCCTGAGCTCAGGCCGAGGCTGTCTCGGTGGCCGAGTCGGCCGCCGCCACCAGCTCGGCGAAACCCCGTCGCACCCCCTCGGCCAGCACGCCCACGTCGGGGGTGATGGCGGGGTCGGCCAGGAGGCCCAGGGACAGCTGGCCTGCGTAGGAGAGGGCGGCCACCGACACCGACAGGTTGCCGGCGATGGGCATCACCGGGAACACCTCGGCCAGCCGGTCGCCCAGCACGTAGAGCGGGATCGGGGGACCCGGCACGTTGGTCACGAAGAGGTTGGCCAGCCGCTGGCGCCGGACCACGGTGGCCGCGGCGGCCAGCACCGGCTGGGGCAGCGGTGAGACCAGCTCGAAGAAGGCCACGGCCACCAGCTTCTGGTGGTGGGCCTTCTCACGTCGGACCTCGGCGGCCACCCGGCGCAGCCGCTCGACGGGGTCGTCCACCCCGAGGGGGAGCCGGACGAAGAGCGCCGACACCTTGTTGCCGGCGGTGTGGGCGTCGCGGTGCGAGAGGTCGACCGGGACGATGGCCTGCAGGTGCCGCCCCGCCACCTCCTCGCCGCGCGAGGCGAGCAGCTCGCCCAGCCCGCCGGCCACCGCGGCCAGGAGCACGTCGTTCACGGTCGTCTCGAAGCGCGCCGACACCCGGTGCAGCACCTCGATCGGCTGGCGAACCACCGCCAGCCGCCGACGCGGCCCGATCGGCGCGTTGAGCGAGGAACGCGGGGCGATCAGGCCGGGGGTGAGCACGGTGCTCAGCGCGTCGGCCAGCGTCGCCGCCCGCCTCGCCGTCGCCTGGGGGTGGCGGAGGGCGTCCAGGGCCGCCGAAGCCGCCTTGATCGGCGCCAGCGCCAGGCGGGCCAGGTCGACCGCGGCGCCCAGCGGCCCCGACGGTGCGGGGACGGGGTGCCAGGGAGGCGGCGGAGGGGGTGGCGGCGCGTCCGTGGCGAGGTCGAACAGCACGGTGGCCACCGCCACCCCGGCCAGCCCGTCGGCCATGGCGTGGTGGAGCTGGACCAGCATCGCCACCCGCCCGTCGGCCAGCCCGTCGAAGACCCACACCCGCCACAACGGGTGGCGGCGGTCGAGCGGGGGGGCCAGCAACTGGCTCGCCCGGTCGAGCAGCTCGCGCTCGCCCCCGGGGCGGCGGACCCTCGCCCCCTTCACGTGGTTGGCGATGTCGAACCCCTCGTCGTCGACCCAGACCGACGGGGCGCCGGCGACCATGGCGTGCTGGAGGCGCCGCCGCAGGTTGGGCACGAGGGGCAGCCGGGCCTCGATCGCTGCTCGCAGGTCGCCCAGTCGGATCTGCCCGCGCCCATCGCGTAGGTGGTCGCCGTCGAAGAGGCAGACGGTGGCCATGTGCATCGGGGCACCGCCCGACTCCAGGTGGACGAAGAACGACTCGAGCGGCAGGAGGGCGCGCGGCTCCAGGTTCACCCGAGCGCCTCCGGGTCCCGGCCCGCCCGCGGACCCCTGGACGCGCCGGTGGCGCCCTTCTCGACCGGCCCGTGTGGGCCGCCCCGTCCCGTCGTCCCTCCGGCCATCTCGTGCCGCCTCGCTTCCACCCCGATCATGCCCCCGTCGGGGCCCGGGGGGAAATGCCCGCCGCGCCGACGCCCCACCGCCGTGTGCGCGGCCTGCTCCCATGGGCCCCCGTCGGCGGTTGGCGGGGGGCGGTCCCCGGTCTAACGTGGCCGGCGCAGGGACGGCTCGGCCCGAGGGGGGCGTGGCGGCGCGAGGTGCCGTTGGCGGCCCCGCTCCTCGACGAGGGACGAGAGGGAGGAGCGGACCATGAAGACCGCCGAGATCTGGCAGCACATCCACGCCGAGCGGGCCGACATGGCCGACACCTGGGAGGGGCTCACGGCCGACCAGTGGGCGTCGGGCTCGTGGTGCGAGGGCTGGACGGTCAAGATGACCGCCGGCCACGTGCTGTCGGCGGCCGAGCAGACCCCCCTCAACTTCTACAGGGAGCTCGCCGTCGCCGGGTTCAAGTTCGACAACTTCACGCGCAACGGCGCGGCCCGGCTCGGGGCCCTCGACCCCGCCGAGCTGGTGGCGCGTCTTCGGGCCCGGACCACGACGACCAACCACCCGCCGGCGCCGGTGCTGGCCATGCTCGGCGAGATCGTCGTCCACGGTGCCGACATCCGCCGGCCGCTGGGCCTCGAGCACCGGTCGCCCGAGGCGGCGCTGGTGGCGGTGGCCGACGCCTGGAAGCGGTCGAACCTCCTGCTCGGGGCGAAGCGGCGGATCGCCGGCCTCCGGCTGGCGGCCACCGACTGCGAGTGGGCGACCGGCGACGGGCCGCAGGTCAGCGGCCCGCTGGCCTCCCTCGTACTGGCCATGACCGGCCGCAAGGGGTCGCACGCCGACCTCGGCGGCGACGGGCTGGCCGCCCTGGCCGCGCGGCCCTGAAGGGATCAGGCCCCGACCGGCCGCTCGCCGATCACCCCGAGGTCGCGCAGCGCCCGGCGCCGTTCCGGCGCGATCCCGACCTCGGCCAGCACCTCGTCGTTGTGCTGGCCGAGCAGCGGTGACGGCGTCCGCACCCACCCGGCCACGCGCTCGAACGCCAGCGGCAGCCCGGGGACCCACCGGCGTCCGGTGACCGGGTGGTCCTCCGCCTCGAAGAGGCCGCGGTGGCGGACCTGGGGGTTGTCCGCCCCCTCGGGGGGTGCCACCACCACCGCCGCCGGGACGCCGGCCGCCGCCAGCCGATCGGCCAGGTCGGCGGGGTCGAACGCCGCGGTCCTCTCGGCCAGCCAGCGGTCGAGCCCGTCCTCGTTCGCCCGGCGGCCGGCCGCCGAGCCCAGGGCCGCCTCGGTCGGCCCGGGGGCCACCTCGCCGGGGGCCGGCGTCCCGACCACCCCGGTGAGGGCGAGCCACTCGGCGTCCGAGCGCACCGAGACGGCGATCCAGCGGTCCTCACCCCCGCAGGGGTAGACGCCCTGGGGGACCGGGCCCCCGAGGCTCCGGTTGCCCCGCCGGCCCGCCGTCCGTCCGGTCAGCTGGTGGGCCAGGGGGGCGGCGGCGGCCACGTTCAGCACCGCCTCGATCATCGTCGCCTCCACCAGGTGGCCGTGGCCCCGCTCGTGGCGGGCGGCCAATGCGACCATGGCGGCGAAGGCGGCGTGGAGGCCGGCGATCGGGTCCCCGGCCCCGCCGACCAGCACCGGGGGGCCGCCGGGCCAGCCGGTGGCGGCGGCCAGCCCGCTCACCGCCTCCATGGTCTGGGCGAACCCCGGCCGGTCCCGCCAGGGGCCGTCGAGGCCGAACGCCGGCATCCGCACCAGGCTGAGCCCCCGGTTCCGGGCGTGCAGCCGCTCCCACCCCAGGCCGAACTGGTCCAACACCCGGGGCGTGAAGTTCTCGAAGACGAGGTCGGCCCGGTCGAAGAGCGCGAGGGCCACCTCGATCCCCTCGGGCCGGGTCAGGTCGACGGCGATCCCCCGCTTGTTGGTGTTGACGGCGTGGGCCATCGGCCCCCACTCCCACCACTGGTCGTCGCCCGGCAGCTTCGGGCCGGCGAAGCGCATCTGGTCGGGCCGGACGGTGGACTCCACCTTCACCACGTCCGCCCCGAGGCAGGCCAGGACGTGGGTGGCCCCGGGGCCGGCCCACCAGGCCGTCATGTCGACCACCCGCACCCCCTCGAGCGGCAGCCCGCCCGGCCCCGACGGCGGGCGCCGGGCCCGGGCGGGCCAGTCCACGGCGCCGTCGTGCTGACCGGGGCCGGGGACCGGGGAGAAGGCCGGCGGCTCGGTCCCGTGGAGGCGGTAGGGGACGCGGGGCTGGCGGAACCCGCCCGACGGGTTCTCGACGAACACCCCGCGCTCGACGAAGTGGTCGAACGCCAAGACGCTGCGCTCATCGAGCACCGGGGCCACCGGGATGCGCAGCAGGGCGGCCTTGTCGATCAGCTCGGCGGTGGTGAGCCGGCTGGTGAAGGGCTCGGTGATCTCGGCGAACTCGCGCCGGTGGCCGAAGCGGGGCACGTGGCGGGAGAACCGACGGTCGGCGGCCAGCTCGGGGCGGCCGATCAGCGCGCAGAAGTCGCTGAACTGCTGGGCGGTGTTGGTGGTGAAGTTCACCCAGCCGTCGCTGGCCGGCTCGACCGAGGGCACCTCGATCCGGCGCATGGCGGCGGCGGCCGGCGGTCGGCCGGCGGCGGCGGCGAAGTCGGCGAAGACCGAGGGGAACGTCACCATCCCGACGGCCATGCAGTCGAGCATCGAGACGTCGACGCGCTCGCCCCGCCCGGTGCGCGACGCCCCCAGCCAGGCCGCCACCGCCCCGGCGGCGGCGTAGGTGCCGGCCAGCCACTCGCCGAGGCTCCCCCCGGCCGACAGCGGCGTCTCGCCGGGGACCCCCCGGCCGCCGGTCGACCCGCAGGCGGCCTGGAGGACGAACTCGTTGGCCGGCCGGCCGGCCCACGGGCCGTCCTCCCCCACCGGCGTGATGGTGACCACCACCAGGCCGGGCGCGTCGCGCCGGGCCGCCGCCACGTCGAACCCGGCGCCGGCCACCACCACGTCGGCCGCCGCCACCAGCGGCCCCTCGGTCCCCGCCGTCACCGAGCGCTTCGACGTGTGGAGGAACTCGAAGAGCCCCGGGGGCCCGGCCCGCCGGGACGCCGCCCCGCCCGGCGGCTCGACCACCACGACGTCGGCGCCGGCGTCGGCCAGCAGCTTGGTGCAGTAGCCGCCGGCGATCCCCCCCACCAGGTCCACCACCCGCACGCCCCCGAGCATCACCGCCCCCCGGTCGCCACGGCCCGCCCGGGCCCCCCGGCGCGTCCCACTACCGAGGCTCCCCCTCGGGGAGGGCGAGGCGGTAGAGGCGGGCGGCGTTCTCCCCCATGATCCCCCGCCGCGCCGCCTCGTCGACGCCCGAGAGCGCCTCGGCGGCGTAGTCGAGGGCGTCGGGGAACAGGCACGTGGGGTGGGGGAAGTCGGTCTCGAAGAGGAGCCGGTCGGCGCCGAGCGCCGCCGCCGCCTCGTCGATCCCCCGGCGCTCGAACCAGAAGCAGGCGTGGAACTGGCGGCGGAAGTAGTCCGACGGGGCCAACGGCAGGTGGGCCGCCCCGGCCGGGCCCATCTCTGCGATCTGGTAGTCGAGCGCGCGCAGGAGGAACGGGATCCACCCGACCCCGCTCTCCACGGTCACCACCTGGAGGTCGGGGTGGCGCTCGAGGACGCCCGAGTAGATGAGGTTGGCCACCACGCCGGCGTTGTGGAGGTAGAGCATGGCCGAGCCCAGCCCCATCCGGCACTCGTCGTTGAGCGAGGGCCACGAGGCCGTCCCGTACCACTCCATGGCCGAGTCGCTGGCCCCGATGTGGAAGTTGACCGGCAGCCCGAGGCCCGAGGCCGCCTCCCACACCGGGTCCCAGTGGGCCGACCCGAGGTCGGGCACGCCGTGGTCCTGGGGCGACGAGGTGGCGTTGAGGCCGTGGAGGCCGAGCCGCCCGATGCGCTCGATCTCGGCCACGGCCACCTCGACGTCCCAGAAGGGCACCACCCCCATCGGGGCCAGCCGCCCCTCGGACGCCTCTTGGATCTCGGCCATGGCGTCGTTGTAGATCTCGACGGCCACCCGGCGGACGGCGGCATCGGCCACCGCCCCGAACCGCTGACCCCCGAAGCCGACCGTGTTCGGGTAGACGATCTGGGCCGCGATCCCCTGCTCGTCCATCATGGCCAGCCGATCGGGCACCGAGTGGGCGCCGGGGTGGACGTCGTCGATGCCCCAGCGCAAGAAGGAGAGACCGGGGACCTTGGCCCCGTGGCGGTCGACCACCCCCGACGCCCCGGCCCGTTGGAGCACCACGCCGTCGCAGACCCAGGTGGGGACGGACCCGACGTCGACCACCTTGGGCATGCGCTCGGCCCAGCGGGCCGGCGCCCTCGAGGTCCACAGGTCGTGGGGCTCGGTCAGGTGGGTGTCTGCGTCGACGATCCGCAAGCCGTCGAACAGGTCGGTGGTCATCGTCACCTCCGTGGCCGTGCGACGCCTTGGGATGCTAACCCCCGCGCCGGTGTCTGGCCCCGGGGCCGTGGCGGGCCTACATTGCGCGGCGTGCGCCACGGGAGACGACGACCACCCCTGCGGGTCTCGGGCGCCCGGCTCCGGCGGGCCGCCGCGGCCGGCGCCGTGGTGGCCGGGGCGTGGCTCCTCGCCGGGTGCTCGGCGGCGACCCCGGGCTCCCTCGCCGTGGCCGTCACCTCCTCGGTCGGGCCGGTCCTCTCCGGGGTCACCTGCACCCAAGACCGCTCGGACAGCGCGGTCGTCGCCGCCGGCGAGGTCCTGCGCCCGTCGGCCGCCCGCCTCTCGGTCTCCCTCGCCGTCTACAGCGCCGAGGGGTCGACACTCGACCTCCAAGGGGCGGGCCACACGGCGACGGTGGCCGCCGGGGCCCGGCGCTTCCGGGTCGAGGCCCCCATCGTGCGGGGGTTCCCGCCCGCCCGCTGCGTGGTGCGCGCCGGCACCGCCGAGTCGCTGGAGGAGCTCACCGTCACCACGTCGTCCATGGCGCCGACCGTCCCCGAGGGCTCCACGGTGGTCGTCGACCGCAGCGCCTTCGCCACCGCCGCGCCCCGAGTCGGCGACATCGTCGTCGTCGAGCCCCCGGGTGGGGCCGACTGCGGGGGACCGGCCGCCGCCGAGGCGGTCGCCCGGGTCGTCGGCCTCCCCGGCGAGACCCTGGCGGCGAGCCACGGCTCTGTGCTCGCCGACGGCCGCCGGCTGCCCGAACCCTGGCTGCCCGCCAAGACCGCCGCCACCAGCCCCTACACCGGCGACTTCGGCCCGATCACGGTCCCCTCCGGCGACTACTTCGTGCTCGGGGACGACCGGTCGGCCTCGTGCGACAGCCGGAACTGGGGGGCGATCCCGCGGGCCGACGTCCTCGGCCGGGTCGTGAAGGTCCTCCCCTCCGCCTCGACCACGACGACCACCGAGCCCCGCCCCCAGGGGGCCTCGACACCGTCGTTCACAACATGAGGTGGCGGTCGGCGCCGGTCAGGAGTGCTTCGACGGCGCCTTCGCCCCGAGCGAGGAGTAGGCGACCGCCTTGGGCGGGGCGGTGACCTTCACCGTCTCCCCCCAGTGGCTGAAGGTCCACTGCAGGTCGACGCGGGCGTTGTCGGTGCCGCTCGCCTGGGCGTCCAGGCTCTCTGGCAACGAGGTGGCGGAGTCGATCACCATGTCCGCTGTGCCGACCGCGGCGCGGTTCTTCCCGGCGTCGAGCCCCCCGTCGATCCGCGTGGTCCCCGAGGCCTTGGCGCTGGTGGCCGGGACGAAGGTCTTGGGCAGCTGGGAGAGGTTCGAGCTGGCGGTGATCCCGGCGGCGAATGTCGCGTACGGCGCCTCGCCCTTGCGCACGGCCACCCACCGGTCGACGTCGGCGCCGGCCTTTGTCGCTGTCACCCCCAGCTGGTCGATGACCGCCGGCCGGTTGCCGCGGAAGTAGACGACCCCCTTCACCAGGCGCAGGTCGAAGACGTCGCGGCCCGACGAACCGGTCGTGGTGATCACCTGGCGCCCCCCGTCGGGCCCGGCGTCCCCGGTGATGTCGTCGGGGGTCCCGTCGGTTGTCGACAGCTCGGTGTAGTGGAAGCTGCCGGAGCTCTCCGCCGCCGCCAGCGCGGACTTGAAGAGGCTGGAGGCGGACTTGGGGCCTGTCGGGGCGAGCAGGGCCCCGATCCAGAAGCCGGCGCCGGCCACCACCACGACCACCACGGCGATGACCAGGCTGCGCCGGACGAGCTTGGCCCGCTCCTCCGGGGTCCGCCGCGGGGTGGGCGGGAGGGGCGTCGGCGCGTAGTGCCAGCCCTGGGGCTGGGGCTGGTAGAGGCCGGGGCCGTAGGGAGGGGGGGCGGCGCCCGGCGGCGCGTAGGCCCCGGGCGGGCCGACCGACCCCGTGGGGGCGTACGGGGCGGCGCCCGGCGGCAGGTACGCCCCGGGCTGGCCGACCGACCCCGTGGGGGCGTACGGGCCGGCGGCGGGGTAGCCGCCGGCGGGGCCGTAGGGGCCGGCGGCGGGGTAGCCGCCGGCGGGGCCGTAGGGGCCCGGGGGGGCGTAGGGACCCTGGTAGCCGACGGGGGCGGGCGGGGGGTAGCCGGCGCCCGGCGGGTAGGGGTGCGCCGGGGGGTAGCCCGGGGCCGGGAAGGCGGGGGGCGGGGGGAAGCCGCCGGCGGAGGCGCCGCCGGCACCGGGCGCCGGGTCGGGTCCGGGCCCGCCGGGGGGCACGGCGAACCCGGTGCCGCCGCTGTTGGGATCGTCGATCATCGGCGCAGCGTACGCCCTGACCCGGCGGCGCTGGTGGCGCCCAGCCCCCACCGAGGCCATGGGCACGGGCCCGCCCGAGCGCGCCACTCGGCGCGCCGGGTGCGAGCACCCACAAGAGCTCCCACGGCCCCGTCGGTAGGATCGGGCGAGCGAGGAGGAGGCACCCGTCGTGAGCAGCGGATACGACGTCGTGGTCGTGGGCGGGGGGCTCGTGGGCACTTCCCTCGCCTACGAGCTGGCCTGCCGGGGGGCGACGGTGGCGCTCGTCGACCGCCGCGACCCGGGCCGGGCCAGCGACGCCGGGGCCGGGATCCTTTCGCCGGAGACCACTTGGCGCACCGACGACGTCTGGGTCCCCTTCGCCGCCGAGGCGGGCTCGCACGTCGCGACCCTGGCGGCCCGCCTCGCCGAGGAGGGGGCGCCCGACCCCGGCTACGCCCGGACCGGCCTGTTCACCGTGTCGCTCGAAGAAGGCGACGAGCCGTGGTTCGACGACCTGGCCGCCCACGCCCGTGCGCGCGCACCCGGCGTCGTCGGGGAGATCCCCCCCGACGAGGCGCGCCAGGCCGTGCCGGTCCTCGGCCGGCTGCGACGGGTGCTCCACAACCCCGCCGCCGCCCGCATCGACGGGCGGGTGGTGACGGCCGCCCTCCGCCACGCCTGCCAGGCGCGCGGGATCGCCCTCGTCGACGGCGACGTCACCGGGCTCGTGACGGCGGGCGACCGGGTCACCGCCGTCACCACGGCCGAGGGCACCCTGGCCGTGGGGGCGGTGGCCGTCGCCGGCGGGGCCTGGTCGGCGGCGTTGGGCGAGCGGCTCGGGGCGCCCTTGCCGATCCGCCCGGTGAAGGGGCAGATCGTCCACCTCAAGGTGGACGACCCGGGGCTGGACCCGGCGGCCTGGCCGATCGTCCAGCCGGTCCTCGGCCACTACCTGGTGCCGTGGCCGGACCGCAGGGTCGCCTGCGGGGGGACGTTCGAGGACCAGGGCTTCGACCCCCGGCCGACCACCGGTGGCACCCACGAGCTGCTGCGCGAGTGCCTGAAGCTCGCCCCCGGGCTCGACGGGGCGTCGCTCGTAGAGGTCCGGGTGGGCTTCCGCCCCTTCGCCGCCGACGACCTCCCCGTCCTCGGAGCGATCCACCCCTGGGAGAACGCCTTCGCCGACACCGGCCACGGCGCCGACGGCCTGCTGGCCGGTCCCTACAGCGGCGCCGTGGTGGCGGCCGCCGTCCTCGGCGAGGAACCGTCGCTCACCGAGGTGGCCCGCCGGGCCCTGCGCACCTTCTCCCCCGCCCGCTTCGCCCGCTGAACGGGCCGGGACGCCGGGTCGTCCCTCAGCGCCCCGCCCGCATCCGGTGGTAGAGGGCCGGGGCGACGGAGCGAAGGACCGGGGCGAGGAGGGGCAGCGCCGCCGCGTTGATCTCGACCCTCGGACCGCCCAACCGGCGGAGCACCAGCGCGGAGATCTGCTCCTCGCTGCGCCGGACCGGTCGGGGTGGCATCGCCATGCCGCCCTCCCCGACTGCTGAAAGGCCCATCTCGGTGGGCACCCAGCCCGGGTAGACGACGTGCAGGGAGACCCCGTCCCGGCCGGCCTCGTAGGAGAGGCTCTCGGTCGCCGCCGACAGCGCCGCCTTGCTGGCCGCGTACTCCCCCGCGCCGGCACCCGGGGCGCGGGCGTCGTCCGAGCTCCAGTTGGCGACGGCCCCGAACCCCCGGCGACGCATCCCGGGTACGACGGCCAGCATGCCGGCGTAGGGGGCCATGAAGTTCACCTCCATGACCGCTCGCGCCGCGGCCAGCGACGGCGGCTCGGTGCGGACGATCCCGCCCACCCCGGCCACGTTGAGCAGCAGGTCGACCCTCCCCTCGTCCCGCTCGACGTCGGAGAGGAGCGAGACGAACGAGTCGACGTGGGAGAGGTCGCAGACCCGGTAGCCCGAGCCGGGGCTGGTTCGGCGCATGACCGCCGCCAGCTCGGCCAGGCGCTCCTCCCGCCGGGCCACCGCCACCACCAGTGCGCCGGCACCGGCCAGGTCCGCGGCCAGCCGCCGGCCCATCCCGGCCGAGGCCCCGGTGACCACGGCCACCTTGCCGACCGGGTCGATCCCCCTCCAGCGGCGCCGAGCGAACACGGGATCACGGTAGCGGCCCGGGGCCACGGGGGCGTCCCGGCTACACTCGGCCGGGGGGGCGAGCGTCGTTGGCAGGCACGGTGGATCCGCACATCACGCGAGCGTTCTACGCCGCCTACCAGGACCCCGCTCTCGCCGTCCTCGAGGGGTTCCACCCCGCCAACCACGCCCTGCGGTTCGGCGCCGAGCTGCGCCTGGCCGTGACCTACGACCGCCAGAAGCTGCTGGCCATCGCCGAGCGTCTCGCCCCCGACACCCTCCCCGCGCTCGAGCGAGCCGTCCGGGTCGTCGAACAGGACCAGTTCGTCAAGCTCTGCCCCCGCAGCCTGTCGAGCCCGCTCCTGTCCATCGCCGAGCGTCCGCCCGGCGACATCACCCGGGCCTTCGTCCCCTCGGGCCGCCCGGTCGTCTACCTGGAGACCCCACGCAATCCGGGGAACGTGGGAGCCGTCATACGGGTCGCCGCGGCAGCCGACGTCGAGGCGGTGGTGGTCTCGGGGCAGGTCGACCCCTGGTCGCCGGTGGTGCTGCGCAGCGGCGCCGGCCTGCAGTTCGCCGTGGCGGTGGGGAACGCGGAGCTCCCGGCCTCCACCGGCCGGCCGATCGTCACGGTGGACGCCGGCGGCGAGCCGATCCGCTCGGACCTGGACCCCGACTCGATCCTGGTGGTCGGCGGCGAGCGCTACGGCGTGTCGCCCGCCGTCCGGGACAGGGCGGAACGCTCCGTCGCCCTCCCCATGCGGCCCGGCGTGTCCAGCCTCAACCTGGCCACCGCCGTCTCGGCGCTGCTCTACTCCTGGAAGACGGCGGCCACCGAGCGCAACGGTTCGAGCCCGTGGTGATCGGGCCCCGCACCGGCGCGCTGCGCGGAGCGCGCCCCGGCGGGCACCAGCCCGCACCGCGGGCGCGGCGCCCGACCGAGCTCGACCGCCCGGCGCGGGCGGGCACCCCGGCTCCCCCGTCCCTCCCCGCGCAGCCCGACGCGTCCGGTGGGCCGACCGTCCCCGGCGCCGCAGCGGTGGTGGGGCCCAGATGGGAGCGACGGGGACGGTCGACGGGCGCCGGGAGGGGCGGGCGACGCCGTCTATTGATCGCATCTTGACCTTGCGATGATCGGTGGTTGATCGCGGCTGCAGAAGATGGACGGCGGGGGGGCCGGCGGAGGGCGGGACTGTCAGCGGTGCCGTCACCGACCCGGCCGGGGGCAAGAGAGGAGCGGTCTTGCCACCATCAGAGACAGAGCAGAGGGACAGCGCCCTCCTCGCCCTGGCCAACACCGAGGTGCTGGCCGGCAAGGCGGACGTGTCCCGGGTACGAGAGCACACCCGGCTCCGGCGCTTCAGGCGCTTGGCGGTGGTCTTGGGGATCGTCGCCGTCTTCGTGGTCTTTCGATGGGTCGTCGGGCACCCCATCCACCCCGGTCTCCCGCACATCCCCTCGGGGCTGGGCAGGTACTGGGTCGCCTTCCTGCTCGTCGGCGTCTTCGGCATCATGATCTTCGGCCAGCACTTCGGTCTTGGCCGCTCCCCCCACGTCACCTATCGGGCCAGCGACATCGACACCAGGCTGGCCGACGTCCGGGGGGCCGGGGCGGTGACCACCGAGGTGGTCAACACCGTCAACCTCTTCCTTGGCTTCCAGACCTTCTCGTCGCAGATGGGCGGGACCCCGCGCCGGGCCATCCTCTTCGAGGGACCGCCCGGCACCGGCAAGACCTACATGGCCAAGGCGATGGCCGGCGAGGCGGGGGTGCCGTTCCTCTTCGTGGCCTCCAGCCAGTTCCAGTCCCAGTACTACGGCCAGACCGGGCGCAAGATCCGGACGTTCTTCAAGGAGCTTCGCAAGGCGGCGCGTCGGGAGGGGGGCGCCATCGGCTTCATCGAGGAGATCGACGCCATCGGGGGCGTGCGCCACGGCATGGGCGAGGCCCGGACCGAGGGCGTGAGCGGCGTCGTCAACGAGCTGCTCATCCAGCTCCAGTCGTTCGACGAGCCGTCGAAGTCCGAACGGTTCGTGGGCTGGATGCTCGGCGTGGTCAACCGTTGGCTCCCCGAGGAACGCCAGATCGCCAAGCCGGCGCCCAAGAAGGCCAACATCCTGGTGATCGGGGCGACCAACCGCGCCAGCGACCTCGACCCGGCCCTCCTGCGCCCGGGCCGCTTCGACCGCTCGATCACCTTCGACCCGCCAAACCGGGACGGGCGCAAGGACATCCTCTCCTACTACCTGGCCAAGAAGGCCCACGAGCCCGACCTCGACGGCCAAGGTGCCGTCGACCGGTTGGCCGCCATGACCACCGGGTACACCCCGGTGATGCTCGAGCACCTCTTGGACGAGGCGCTGGTCATCGCGCTCCGGCGTGGGGCGCGGGCCATGGGCTGGCGGGACATCGCCGACGCCAAGGTCGTGACCGAGCTCGGCCTCTCGTCCTACGCCACGTACACCGAGTCCGAGCGGCGCACCATCGCCACCCACGAGGCCGGGCACGCCACGGTCGCCTACGTGGTGGGCAAGGGGCGCCAGCTCGACGTGCTGTCCATCCTGAAGCGCCGCAACGCGCTCGGCCTCCTCCAGCACTCCGAGGTGGAGGAGCGGTTCTTGAAGACCAAGTCCGAGTGCACCGCCCTCTTGGAGATCGCCATGGGAGGCATGGCCGCCGAGGTCATCTACTTCGGGGACATCTCCTCGGGCCCGGCGGGGGACCTCGCCACGGCCACCGAGCTGGCGGCCAAGATGGTCGGCGCCCTGGGCATGGGCAGCTCGCTCATCTCCTACGAGGCGGCCGCCTACCCCGGGGCCGGCAACGTGGTGGCCAAGGTCCTCTCCTCTGACGAGCTGCGCCAGGAGGTCCACGCGCTGCTCTCGTCGGCCAAGGCCGAGGCGGTGCGGATCCTCTCCAAGAACGCCCACATCCTCGAGGCGCTGCGCGACGCGCTGCTGGCCCGCGACGAGCTCGTCGGCCCCGAGATCCTCGCCGTCATCGAGAAGGCCGTCGCCGAGGTCGGCACCAGCTACGGCTACGGCCAGACGACCGGTCACTGGACGATCTGAGCCGCCCGGGCCGCTGGGCGCGTTCGGGCGCTCGTCGGTGGACCGGGGCCCCCGTGGGTGCATGGCACGTTCCGGGCCGGTGGCGCATCTATCGTAGGGAGGCGCCGGACGGTCGACGTCCGGCGCGCCATCATCGAGGAGCAGTCAGCTTGCCGGCCATCTTCGGATCCCGTCGCAGATCGGTCATTCTCGCAACCGTCCGCTCCACGTGCCGCAACGGGCACGTCGCCGGCCAGCAGATCGTCAAGGAGGTGCGGCGAATCTCGCTGCTCTTCGTCCCGGTTGCCACCGCTCCACCCAGGTATCGGTCCCACTGCCTGCAATGCGGGCTGCAGCTCGACCTCACCAAGGACGAAGCCAAGCGGGCCATCAGGGCATCGACGTTGCCCGCCCCGGCGCCCACCGTCGGCGCCCAGCCACCACCGATCATCGACGCTTCGCCCGTGCCGGTCGCCGCCGCGGCCACCCAGGCCCCCCTCCCCCAGCTGCGGTCGTTCACCGCCGGTCCGCAGGCGGGCGCGCCACCGGCGCCCCGGGTTGAGCCTCCTCCACCTGCGGCCCCGTCCCCTTCGTCGCCGGGGGGCTCCCCGGGACACGCCACCCCCTGGGAGCGTGCTCCCGCCCACTACCGCGGTGGGCGCCCGACGAGCGGACCGACCCCTTCCCCCGTCCCTCCACCGAGGAAACCGGCGGCCAGAGTTGCCCCGATGTCCGCCCGGGCCTTCTCGCGCCTGCTCATGGCCCTCGTAGTGGCCGGCGCGGTGGTGGCGGCCGTCGTGGTCGCCTTCAAGTTGAAGGAGAGCACCCCGCGGAAACTCGCGTCGGCCCTGGTCGCCGACTACAACCAGGGCCGCTATTTCATCGCCTGCACACTGTCGACCAACCAGCAGCTGTGCCCGTACGACGGCAACCAGGAGACGGCGCACGTGACGAGCGAGAACGTGAGCGTGGGGCAGATCGTCCAAAGCGGTGATCGGGCCGTCGCCGACCTGAAAGGCCAGGTTTGCCGCGCACCAGGCGGGTGCGTGACATACGCCCATTCGACAATCCCGTCGGGCTGGTCCTTCACAACGGCCTGGCAGCACGCCACCGGTCAGGTGCCGACAGCGGCACGGCTCCTCCTCCCACTGGCCTCCCGAAAGGGCCAGTGGCTGCTCTTCACGACACCGGTCTGACCGATCCCTCGCACCGCCGCGCACCAGCGATGGCGGGATGGTCCCGGGTCGGGCGAAGGGGAGGGGGCACGCCGGTCCTGCGCCCGGCCCGCACACGGCCCGCACGCACCGCCGCTCGCCACCACGAGCGGACGGCCCCGGCCCCGCCCGACGGAGGCGGTGGCCGTGCGGCGACAGGGGGCGGGGACACACGGCAGAGCGCCGGGTGATCGCTCCGTAGTGCTCTCGGCCGCGCTCACCCGGCGACCGGGCCCCCCGGGGACCGGTCGAAGCGGTCGAGGACCTCGCGCACGTGGCGGGCGATCTCGAGGTCCTCGCGGGCTCGGACCACCACCACTGCCGGCCACGTGCCGGGCGCCGACACCACCGCATCGCCGCCGTCACCCGGGCCACCGGCCGAGGGGGCATCGATGCCGAGGAATCCCAGGCCCCCGCAGACGTCGGCCCGCAACCGCGACGACGCCTCACCCGCTCCGCCGGTGAACACCAGGGCGTCGAGGCCCTCCATGGCCGCGACCATGGCCGCCACCGCGGTCCGGATGCGGTAGGCGAACACCGCGTAGGCCAGCCGGGCGTCGGGCTCCCCCGCGTCGGCCGCCGCCATCACCTGGCGGAGGTCTGCGTGGCCCGAGAGGCCGTAGACGCCGGATGCGTGCTCAAGGGCGTCCTCGACGTCGTCGGCGGTGAGCCCGCCCCGCCGCAGCACCCACAGGAGGATCCCCGGGTCCACGCTCCCCGAGCGGGTGGCCATGACCAGGCCCTCGAGCGGCGTGAACCCCATCGTCGTGTCGACCGAGCGCCCGAAGGCCACCGCCGCCAGGGAACACCCGGCCCCGAGGTGGGCCGTCACCATCCTGAGCTCCTCCTGCGAGCGTCCGAGCAGCGCCCCCGCCCGCCGGCTGGCCCAGGAGTGGCTCAGGCCGTGGAAGCCGTACCGACGGAGGTCCCAGCGCTCGCGCCACGAGCGGGGCAGGGCGTAGGTGCGCGCCACCTCGGGCAGGTGCGCGTGGAAGGCGGTGTCGAAGCACGCCACCTGGGGCAGGCCGGGTCGCAGCGCCTCGAGCGCCTTGACCGCGGCCAGCCCCGGCGGGTTGTGGAGCGGGGCGAGGTCGGCCAGGGCGGCCAGAGCGGTTTCGGCGCCGGCGTCGAGGAGCACGGGTTCGGTGAAGTGCGCGCCGCCGTGGACGATGCGGTGACCCGCGGCGCCGACCCTCGGATGCTGCTCGAGGAACCCGCCGAGCGCCGCCTCGAACCCGCCGGGGCCGGGCAGGCCGACGTCGAGGGAGCCCACGACCTCGTCGCGGTCGTCGAGGACCCGCATCTTCAGACTGCTCGACCCGGCGTTGACGACGAGAACCTGCACCCGCCCACCTTGCCAGACCCGACCGCAGAGTGCGCCAGACTGGTCTAGCCGAGCCTGGCAACCCGAGGAGCAACCGATGACCGATCAAGGCATGCCCCGACCGCCCGGCCCGATCGATGCGGCAGGCGATCTCGCCCGGCTGGACATGTACTTCCGGGCCGCCAACTTCCTGACCGTCGGTCAGATCTACCTCATGGACAACCCGTTGCTCGAGCGGCCCCTGGTCCCCGAGGACATCAAGCCCAGGCTCCTCGGACACTGGGGCACCAGTCCGGGACTGAACCTGCTCTACGCCCACCTCGACCGGTGCATCAACCGACACGACCTCGATGCCATCTTCATCTGCGGCCCGGGCCACGGCGGCCCGGCCGTCGTGGCCAACACCTGGCTCGAGGGCACCTATAGCGAGCGCTTCCCCCACATCTCACGCGACGCGGAGGGGATGGCCCGGCTCTTTCGCCAATTCTCGTTCCCCGGGGGCATCCCGAGCCACTGCAGCCCCGAGACCCCCGGGTCGATCCACGAGGGCGGAGAGCTCGGCTACTCGCTCAGCCATGCGTACGGCGCGGCGTTCGACAACCCCGACCTCATCGTGGCGTGTGTCGTCGGCGACGGCGAGGCCGAGACCGGGCCGGCGGCCACCGGATGGCACTCCAACAAGTTCGTCGATCCACGCCGCGACGGGGCGGTGCTCCCGATCCTGCACCTCAACGGGTACAAGATCGCCGCGCCGACCGTCCTGGCGCGGATCCCCCGCACCGACCTTCTCGCCCTCTTCGAGGGCTACGGCTACCGTCCGGTACTGGTCGAGGGCGGCTTCGACGGCGAGGACACGATGGCCGTGCACGAGCGGATGGCCGCCGCCCTCGACGACGTCGTCGCCACAATCCTCGAGATCAAGGGTGCTGCCGGCCGCAACCCCGGGGCCGGGCTCGCGCGTTGGCCCATGCTCATCGTGCGGACGCCCAAGGGCTGGACCGGCCCCAAGGTCGTTGACGGGCTCCGGGTCGAAGGGACGTTCCGCGCCCACCAGATCCCCGTCGCCGAGGTGCGCACCAACCCCGAGCACCTGTCCATCCTCGACGCCTGGATCCGCAGCTACCGGCCCGGGGAGCTCTTCGATCACCGAGGTCGCCCGGTCGACGCGGTCGCCGCCTTCCCCCCCAGCGGGCAGCGGCGTATGAGCGACAACCCCCACGCCAACGGGGGGCTGCTCTTGACCGCCCTCGAGCTCCCCGATTTCCGCACCTACGCGGTGCCGGTGGCCAGCCCGGGGAGGGAACTCCACGAGGGGACGCGCATCCTCGGCTCGTTCCTCCGCGACACCATCGGGGCCAACCCGGCGAACTTCCGCCTCTTCGGCCCCGACGAAACCGCGTCCAACCGCCTGCAGGACGTCTTCGAGGCGACCGACCGGACCTGGGACGCCGAGATCGACCCGGGTGACGACCACCTGGCCCGCGACGGACGGGTGATGGAGGTCCTCTCCGAACACCAGTGCCAGGGGTGGCTCGAGGGCTACCTCCTCACCGGACGCCACGGCCTCTTCAACTGCTACGAGGCCTTCATCCACATCATCGACTCGATGTTCAACCAGCACGCGAAGTGGCTCAAGGTGAGCAGGGAGGTTGCGTGGCGACGGCCGATCGCCTCGTTGAACTACCTCCTGTCCAGCCACGTGTGGCGGCAGGACCACAACGGCTTCTCCCATCAGGACCCCGGCTTCATCGACCACGTCGTCAACAAGAAGGCCGAGATCGTCCGCGTCTACTTCCCCCCCGACGCCAACTGCCTCCTCAGCGTGGCCGACCACTGCCTGCGCAGCCAGAACTGCGTCAACGTGATCGTGGCCGGCAAGCAGCCCCAGCACGGCTGGCTCGACATGGACCAGGCGGTCGACCACTGCGTCAGGGGGATCGGCATCTGGTCCTTCGCCTCCAACGACCAGACAGCCGAGCCCGACGTGGTCCTTGCCTGCTGCGGCGACATCCCCACCCTCGAAACCCTCGCCGCGGCCGAGCTCTTATACCGGCACCTTCCCGACCTGAAGGTGCGTGTCGTGAACGTGGTCGACCTCATGCGGCTCCAGCCGGAGAGCGAGCACCCCCACGGCCTCTCGGACCGCGACTTCGACACGATCTTCACGCCGGACCGCCCGGTCATCTTCGCCTACCACGGTTACCCGCTGCTCATCCACCGTCTCACCTACCGCCGGGCCAACCACGAGAACCTCCACGTCCGCGGGTTCAAGGAGGAAGGGACGACGACGACGCCCTTCGACATGGTGATGCTCAACGACCTCGACCGCTTCGGGCTCGTCATCGACGTCATCGACCGGGTGCCCGGACTCGCACCCCGGGCCGCCGCCCTCCGCCAGACGATGACCGATGCACGGTTGGACGCCCGCCGCCACGGGCGCGAGCACGGCGAGGACCCGCCCGAGATCGCTCAGTGGCGCTGGGGCGCCACCGCGTCGTAGTTCACGGGCGGCGCGGACCCGCCGGAACCGCCGTCCCGGGCGTTCCTCGGGGACGGGCATCGCCAAGGGGCGGGACGGCGGTCACCTGGGGCGCCTGACCACCGGGGCGTCCCGGCGTGCGCCGGTGCGCGAGGACACCTCGGGCGCCGCGAACAACCCGTTGCGCTCGGCGGGGGCAGCTCGCCCACCGGCGGCCGGGCCGCGGGTGGGCGAGCTGCCGGTCACCGCCGATTTCTAGTATGTATACAGGTCGTTGTTGGTGGCCGGCGTCGTCCCGGCGGCGGTCGTCACCGAGATCCTGACCTGGCCGGCGGCGTGCGCCGGCGAGGTGGCGATGATCTGGGTGGGAGACTTGACTGTGTAGGACTTGGCGGGCGTGGTGCCGAATGTGACGTTGTGCACTGTCGTGAAGCCCCTCCCTGTGATGGTCACCTTGGTGCCACCGCCCACCGGGCCGCTTGTCCGGGAAAGCGAGGTGATGGTCGGGCCGTAGGTGAACAGGTCCGCCGTTACGACCGGGCTCTCACCTCCCGGGGTCACCACCCGCACGTTGACCGCGCTTCCCGAGACCCCGGCCGGGCTCTTCACAGTGAGCTGGTTCGCTCTGGCGTTGACCGAGATTGTCGTGGTCACCTTGGTTGTGCCGAAGTAGACCGCCGTGGCCCCTGTGAACCCGCTGCCGCTCACCGTCACCGTCGTGCCGCCGGCCGCCGGGCCGCTCGCCGGCGCAATAGCGGTCACCGCCGGCACCGGGTAGGTGTACTTGTACAGATCAGCACCGGTGGACGGCGTCGTCCCTCCGAGCGTGGTCACCGAGACCCTGACTGTGCCGGCTGCGTGTGGAGGCGCGTAGGCGATGATCTGGGTGGACGACCGCACCGTGAAGGACTGGGCTGTCAGTGTGGCGAACTTGACGGTCGTCACTGTCGAGAACCCGGTCCCTGTGATGGTGACCGTGTTGTAACCGGACAGCGGGCCTGTCCGAGAGAGCGACGTGATGGTCGGGGACGGGTTGTAGTTGAAGGGCTTGGGACCAGAGGTCCCACCGGGCGTGGTGACGGTCACTGTCACCGTGCCGGCCGCGTGCGCCGGGTCCTTCACCGTGAGGGTGGTTGTGCCCGACACATGCACTGTCACCCCGTGGTTCCCGGCGCCGAATGTGACCGAGGTCGCACCTGTGCGGAACCCGGTGCCCGTCAGGGTGACCGTTGTCCCGCCGCTGAGCTTGCCGCCCGACGGTGTGATCTTCGAGATGGTCGGCATCGGGTCGTAGGCGTAGTGCTTGGCGCCCGAGGTCCCGCCGGGGGTCGTGACGGTCACTGTCACGGTGCCGGCCGCGTGGCCGGGCGTCTTGACGGTGAGGGTGGTTGTGCCCGACACGAGGACTGTGGCGCCGTGGTTCCCGGCCCCGAATGTGACCGTGACGGTCCCTGTGAGGAAGTTGGTGCCCGTGAGCGTCACCACTGTCCCGCCCGCGACCTTGCCCGCCGACGGTGTGACCGCCGTAAGGGTCGGGACCAGGGCGTAGGTGTAGTGCTTGGCGCCCGAGGTCCCGCCGGGGGTGGTGACGGTCACTGTCACGGTGCCGGCCGAGTGGCCGGGGGCCTTGACCGTGAGGGTGGTTGTCCCGGTCACGTGCACTGTCGCCCCGTGGTTGCCGGCGCCGAATGTGACCGAGGTCGCCCCTGTGCGGAACCC
>Ga0181536_10000657_pt1 | contig 41344 bp, 19 predicted proteins | sample PEATcosm2014_Bin_41_FD_121105 | JGI IMG/M metagenome (GOLD analysis project Ga0181536, IMG submission 121105) | Peatland microbial communities from MTU Mesocosm Facility, Houghton, MI, USA - PEATcosm2014_Bin17_60_metaG | ecosystem: Environmental > Terrestrial > Soil > Wetlands > Peat | place...
ATATCAGCGGCGCGGGTTGCGGCTATGGCGAGGATTTTCAGTTCATGCCCGTTCTGGGTGTGGAACCGGCACCGCCGAACGGCAACCGTACCGCGTTCGCCACGTCATTCTCGCACAGCAATGAAGTCGCCAAACCCGGCTATTATGGGGTGACGTTGGACAACGGCATCCAGGTGGAACTGACCACCACAGTGCGGAGTGGCTTTGGGCGTTTCACTTATCCCGTCAACGGCGAGGCAACGATGACGATCAACGCTGGCAGCAAGGTCAACGGCTCTGATGCGTCCGCCATCAACATCAATCCGGCCACCCGGGAAGTCAGCGGCTGGGCCATTGGCGGATACTTCTGTCACTGTCATGAAGTGAGGACGATCTATTTCTACGCCGTATTTGACCATCCATTCGCGGCCTGCAGCACCTGGAGCGGCAATGTGCTCACGAAGGGCGGCACCAATGGAAGCGGAACCGCCGCCGGTGCGTTTATCACCTTCGATACGTCCAAAAGCAGAACCGTTCTGGCCAAGGTGGGAATTTCTTACGTCAGCGTCGCCAACGCCAGGGCGAACGTGAAGGCGGAAAATCCAGTTTCGGCCTTCTCTGCAAAAGATTTTGACAAGGCAGTCGCTTCGGTAAGTGATACGTGGAATTCCTGGTTGAACCGGATCCAGGTCAGCGGCGGAACGACAGACGAACTACAAACATTTTATTCCATGTTGTATCATGCGCTGCTGGGTCCCAGCGTGGTCTCCGACGCGAACGGCCAGTATTTTGGTTACGACGGGAAGGTTCACATCACGATGGACGGTCGCGTGCAATACGGCGTTTTTTCCGGCTGGGACATTTATCGTAGCGAATGTCAGTTGCTCGGCATGGTCGCTCCGAAAGAGGCCGGCGACATGGCACAATCGCTGCTGGTGGATTACCAGCAGGGCGGTGCCTTCCCACGCTGGGGTGTGATGACTGAAGACAGCGGCGTCATGATGGGCGACCCGGCGGCGCCCATGATTGCTGACTTTTACACTTTCGGCGCGACTAATTTCGATGCCAGGGCCGCGTTGGCGGGTCTGGTGCGGGCGGCCACTGATCCATCCGTCCGGGCACCGCGGACAAAGACAAACGAGCGCGACGCCCTTGAGGATTATCTTAAATTGGGCTACGTGCCGGAGCATCAAAAAGGTGGTTACGGCAACGTCTCCATGACTCTGGAATACGCTTCCGCTGATTTCGCACTGGCGCAATTTGCCAGGGCGCTCGGAGACGAAAGTGACTACGCCATGCTCATGCAGCACGCGCAGAACTGGCGCAACTTGTTTAATCCGGAAACCGGCTACATTCAAATGCGCCGACGGGATGGCTCCTGGTCGCCGGGCTTCACCAACAACGCCGGGAACTACAATGGTGACACGGCCTATGTTGAAGGCACGGCCGGACAATACCTTTGGATGGTGCCTTTTAACTTGAAAACGCTCGCTGACATGATGGGCGGCCCGGACGTCGCCGCCCGGCGCCTCGACGCATTTTTCACCAAACTGAACGTCGGTGACAGAGGTCCTGATGCCTGGATGGCCTGGGTGGGAAATGAGCCTTGCCTGGAGACGCCGTGGATTTATTGTTTCTTCGGCCAGCCCTACAAGGCGCAGCAGACTGTCCGCCGGGTGATGACCGAACTTTATTCGTCCACAGGCGCGGCCTATCCAGGCAATGATGACGTGGGCGAAATGTCTTCCTGGTATCTCTTCGGCGCATTGGGAATGTATCCCGAACTTCCCGGCTCCGATATTCTCGTGCTGAACAGCCCCTCGTTTCCCAAAGCCGTGCTGCACCTGCAAAACGGAGACGTGACCATCATCGGCAATGGCGCGGGAAAAGACGTGCCGTATGTGCAGAACCTGAAGGTGAACGGCCAGACGTGGAACAAGCCTTGGATTCACTATGCCGATATTTCCCGTGGCGGAATGCTGGTATATGACCTAGGTTCCACCGCAAACCCCAACTGGGGAAACAACCCAGCGGACGCCCCGCCCTCTTGCACCGACGGAATGTGACGGTCGGAGGTTTGGTCAGCCGCTCGTAGTCACGCCAAAACTGCAAGGAATTTCAATACTATTCGATTTGATTAGGAAAAATGGTCGGGGCGGTGAGATTTGAACTCACGACCTCTTGCACTACAAGCAAGCGTTTGGGTTTCTGTCTCGTTGTTCATAGTTGCCTTTCGTTGTATTTGTTTAGCATGGCTTGGCGTTTCAACTTCCGAGTGCAAACAATAATCAATCCCTGAATTCCAGCGAGCATGAAAGACTCGCCGGCTGAATCGTAATGATCGGAACGCGCAGCTTGTAACCGTGCCAAATCGTCACCAATCGGCTGTAGCTTTTGAATGACGTGTTGTATTGTGATTGCCTCGCAACCCTATGAAAACGCAATTCAAATTCACCGTTCTTGGCGTTTGTCATTCTTTCGCCGTTCGATCTTGTCTGGCAATTCTGTTTACGGTCCTATGGCTGGCAACGCTTGCCAGCACCAGGGTGTCCGCGGCCGGGTTTAATTCTGGAATTATCGACTTTGACTACAACTTCAATGAAATCGGTTATCCCGCGTACGGGCCTGGCGCCGCGGCAATCGGCTCTGCCGGCGATCTTTGGAATTCGTCTCGATAACATATTACGGAGGGGTGCCAAAAGGTCCGCTAAATCTCTACAATACCGATGGCATCTCAACGAGCGTCGAATAGTCTCTTTCCAGCGATGGCGGATTATCAGACGCCATCGGATGAACTTACGGGAGATTGTTCGACGTCAGTACTGCCTTCAGTTCCGCATCCATCACCGGTTTGACTCCAAACCAGTAATACAATCTATAGTCTCAAAAGCGTTGGGGCTAACTGGCCAGATACTTTCGCACGGTGAGCGTAATGACGATTCCACCGGCTGGCTCTTCGGCACGAAGTCGTGGATGCGCTTTTCCACCCCCGGCAATCTGCGCCGGGGTCATTTCTTTGACCATGTTGGCATGGATGTCAGCGCCGTTTTTGCGTCGCCATGCGCGGCGGCCGGCGCAAACCATTTGCAGGCTTCAACCAAACCTTGGGCACGCACTTCCCCAACACATAGGCAATGGCCAGGTTATCCTGGGCGCCGCCGAAGCCGCGTTCAGGCGCCTTGCGAAACCACTTGATCACCTCGGCATCATTTTGTGCCTTGCCCTTGCCAGCAACACACGACCGCGCTGAAGCAAACAACTCCGGCGCCAGGTTCAGCGCCCGTTTTGCCGGATCAAATCGCGCAGGTTCGCGTTAAACGATTCCGCCCGCTGTAATTCCTCCAGCGTCAGGTGCATCCGGTAACGCCAGTAATGCGCGGGATTGGCGGGCACGTTGATGCGCTCGGGCACCGGATCTGCCCGGCGCAGCTTTTCGTCCATCCCCAGCAAATCCTGCAACTGGAAAATGCTCCACATGGCCGGCGCGGCCAGGTGCTGGCGGACGATGGCCTGGACGATCCCCGGCTCACACTGGCGCGGCGCCTCGCCCGGCCGACCAAGTTCGACATTGAAAAATTTCTGCGTCAGGCCCCGGTCTTCCTCCCACCAGCCGCGCAGGGTGCTCATGTCGTGTGTGGACGGCGAAACGACGCTCAGATATGGCGCGTCCGCCGGGCGTGACAATTCCCGGCTGGGCTGCTTGGGCATGCGCTGGATTTCCAGGCTCAACAAGCCCAGTTCTTTCATCAGTTCCGGCACGCAGGCGGGCACCAGCCCCAGGTCTTCGCCGCACATGAGCATGTTCGTCACGCGCTTCAGCGCCGGCAGCTTGTGCGCCGCCTCCTGCAGCCAGAAACCCTCCTGGCGCCGGAAGAAATAATCCACATACAACTCCCGGAGTTGCGCCCGGGTGCGGGGAGCAAGGGCCTTGAAGGTTGCAGTGTCTTCCATCGCGAACCGGAAATGGAATTGTTTCCCCCGCGAACCTTCGGCCTCGAACAGGATGACGTTGCTGATCAAATCGAACAAACCGGCCTTGATTTTCGCGTTGCGCGCGTCCGGTTCCCGCGCGGCAAAGTGTTTTTCCACCTGTTGCTGCGTGGCAAATTCCGGTTTTAACGCCGGGCGGCCGTTTTCGTCCGCATGCAAAAATTCGCGGCGAACGGCTTCCGATTCGTCCCCAAAAATTTCCCGCAGCACCGCGTCGGTGATGAAGGGCCGGGTATAGCGGCCGCGGTCGAACGCGATGCCGCGCGCGGCAAACTCGGCCACGTCCACCGGGATCGCCGGAACGAAATATCCCAGGATCCCTTCGACGGCGTGGGCGGGGATGCTCCAGATGCGGAAAAAGCCGAGGATATGGTCGATGCGAAACGCGTCGAAATAACAACTCATCTGGGCGAAGCGCCGTTTCCACCACGCGAAGCCGTCCTCCTTCATCCGCGGCCAGTTGTAGGTCGGGAACCCCCAGTTTTGCCCCTTCACGGCGAAGGCGTCGGGCGGCGCGCCGGCCTGGACATCCGTGTGAAACAGTTCGGGTTGCTGCCACACGTCGGCGCCGTGACGGTAAACGCCGATGGCAATGTCGCCTTTCAGAATGATGCTGCGTTGATGGGCATGCGCCATCACCTCCTGCAATTGCCGGTGCAGATGATACTGGATGAAATAGTGCCGGGCAATGTCATCCTCCATCGGGGAATCCTCCGCCACCAGCGCCGCAACCTCTTCCGCGCGGTAGCTGCGATGGGCCGGCCACCGGTTGAAATCCGAGGTGCCAAACCGGTCACGCAGATGGCAGAACACCGCGTACGGCACCAGCCAGAGCCGATGGTCGGCAAAAAATTGGCAGTACTCCCGGCTCTTGAAGGTTTTCACCTTCTCGGACGGGAAAATCTGCTTGATGAAATCAAGTTTGGCCTTCATCACGGCATCGTAATCCAGCGTGTCGAGCGCGTTCAGGCGCTGCCGCTCCGGCTCCAGTTTTTTCAGCCGGGCCTTGTTCCGGCCGGTCGCCACACGGCTGAGGTTGAGGTAAATCGGGTGCAACGCGAACGCCGAGATGGCCGCATACGGATAGGAATCCGTCCAGGTGTGGGTGGCGGTGGTATCGTTGACGGGCAGGATCTGAATCAATTTCAATCCGGCCTGGCTGCCCCAGTCCGCCAGCAGTTTGAGGTCCGCAAATTCGCCGACGCCAAAGCTGTTTTCACTCCGCAGGCTGAACACTGGAATCGCCACACCCGCGCCTTTCCAGGTGTTGGCCGGCAGCCGGACGAAACCGTCGTTCACCATCGTGTGTCTGCCCGGCGTGACGGCATCGTACAAAATCCGGTTGTCGCCGTCCTCGTAACGAACGAACTCTTTTTTCTCCACGTCATAAACGCCGTATTTGTAGGCGAGCGGAAAAGGTTGTCCTTGGAGGTCCAGTTCCGCGGTGAGAAAGTCCTCCCCGGCAATCCGGTCCAGGAGCCGGGGGTTCGCCGTGCTCCAATGGCCCAGCGCGGCGGCCCCGCCCAGCAGGCAAAGGGTCTGGCCTTTGGCGAGCAACGGGGCCTTGACCTTGAACGTATGCGTCGCGGTGGCCGGCGAAGGGCCCCGCACTTCCGTCTGATTCGCCTTTAACAACACCTGTTTGAATGGCTCGGTATAAAAGGCATTTTCGAAAAAGCCCGCGTCATTCCAGGAATCAATCACCAGCAATTCCTTGTGCCGGCAGGAGGCCGGGGTGATCCGCTTGTCGTCCCAGTCCTCGACGACCGAGCCATCGGCATTGCGCAGGAGGTAGTGGTAGTTGATCCCGTCAGCCGGCACCGTTTCCGCGGGCAGTTGGACCGTGGCCTGCCAGAATTCCGGATTAAGATATCGGAGCGGGGTGGCCCGTTCGGCCCTGCCCGATCCGAGAATTTCATGGTCCCCGGTCAGCCAAAGGGACTGGCCGGGTTTCGTGTGAAATCGCAACCGGAAAATCAATTTCATGGGTTGGCGTTGCCGCTGTTGCTCAATCTTGGTTTGAAAGACTCGCTGTGTCCGGGCTTGAATACAATGAATTTTTGCGTCGTGAACGAGGTTCAAAAAAATCGCCCGGCCTCGTCCTGTCACCGGCATCCGCATTGATTCATGCCGGAGATATTCCCAAATAAAAGCCCCGCTTGCGCGGGGCTCCCAAACAATGCAATACAACCCTGCTTCCTACTTCTTTCTGTGAACGGCCAGCAACGCCGCCAGACCCGATAAACCACAAATCGCCAACGTGGACGGCTCGGGAACAGCAACAACGAAGTATTCATCTGGTGTCGAACCGAAATTGAAGGTGCTGGTTCCCAGGTTGCCGTATCCCACCGGCAAGCCGGTCAGGAACTGGTTGGAAAGATAACCGTCGCCGCCGCCATTGATGTCGGCAAGGACATTGATATTTCCCCCCGTCCATCCGATCACGGAGAGCGGGATGACCAGTTCAAGTCCGGTCGTGGTGGCGAGCATTGCAGCGGGATTGGCTGCCGCACCCGAAGCGCCCATTGTGCTGGCGTGGTTGTTGTTGAGCGCAAGATAGGTATAGGCGGGGAAGCCGCCGCCACTGGGGGTGCCGGCTCCAATGCCTGTGGAGGACTCACCCACCGAGCCGACGTAACCGCCGGAGAGGCTTCCGGGTCCGGCGTAAATGTATTCTTCGTTGTACAGGGTGCCCGCGTAATCATTCATGTCGTAGGCCCAAGTTACTTGGAAGCCCGGACTGAACACGGAACCATTCATGTTCTGCAGCGTAGCCGTGGCCGGGGCGGCCAAGACACTTTGGCCGGCCGCACCGCCAGAAACGAATACATTCAGGTGATTGCCGTTATTTTCGAAATTGCCCGCCAGAAACAGGTACAGATTCCCACCAGAAACCTGACCATAAGCGGCGTCCAACTCGGACCCGCCGACCGAATCGTTGCCGCCCGCGGCATTACCGAATCCAGTATTGATGGTCTGGACGGCCAGCGCACTGCCGTAAAAGCCGGAGTTCAAGGTTCCGTTCAGATTTTGAGCATGGGTGTAAACAGCCAGACTACTTACAATGGCTGCGATAATGATGGTTTTTGTGGCTTTCATAAGGTCAATTTTTTCCAAGGTTGTTGTACTTCAGAGTTTTTCTATGTGCTAATACTATCAGTTATGCGGCCAAAACTGCTACCGCATGTTTGTGCGGTATGACGCGAAAATATGCAGGTTTTTATGGCAAAAGCTGGACGCGGTAATATTGGGCCGAGCCGGTTGGGTTGTTGGTGTAACTGATGGTTGAGTCGGCGGCGGTTATGACGCTGCCCAGCGTCATAAAGGGAACCAAAAGATTGGTGGTGGACCAAACCTGATAAACCTTGCCCGAAACGCTGGTCCAGTTCAGCACGCTCGCGTTGGTCATGGAAATGACAGGGATCCAGGCCGGGTCAACCAGGACGACCCCGGGAGAACTGGCGCTGAAGGGTCCTTGAATGCCGGCATTGTTGATCGCGCTCACTTCCGCATACAGCGTGGCTCCGTAACTGTTCGTGACCGTCAATGTCGTGCCGGTGACGATGCCGCTGAAGACGTCGGAACCGCCGGGTGTCGTGCCGACGATGACATAATAGCCGGATACCCCGCCGTCCGGGTCGTTCAACGGCGCCCAACTGAAGGTCGCGGTGTTGCCAATGACCTGGGAATTGGCGGCCGTGGGCGCACCAGGCACGGCGGGCGGGGTGACATCGTAAAGCTTCAGGTATTGCGCCTCAAACGGCGCACTGGTCCAGCCGCCATTGGCGGTCGGCACCGGGTTCAGCGAGGCATACACGCCATTGGCCAGCACATTGCTGCCGGCGATCCCGCCGCCCCAGAGCCAGTAATTGCGGCGGTTCGGGTCAATCCCGGTGTAGGCCGCGATGTTTTTGACGTTGTAGATGCGCCCGGGTTTGATGCCGAACAAGTTGGCGCCGTTCTGCGTGATGTTGACGTCGAAATTTCCCGATTGAGGATCGTTGCGGTCGAGGTTAACAAAGGCGAACGCCACGTCGGAGAAATTCGGCGAGGCATTGGCATTTTGATACTTGGCCACGGAGAAAATCGAAGGTTGCGGAGTTTCGCTGCCAGTCTGGTTGAGGTAGTAGCGGTTCGCGCTACGCAGGGCGACGCTGAATTGCCGCGCCTGATTGACGGCGGCATAAACCGGCCAGAGCTGGTCGAGGCCGAAATTGCGGTTGGCCGGATTGTAAATCGGCTGGAGATCATTATAGACCATGAAATTCGGAATCGTCTTGCCAAAATTCAACTGGTATTCGTCAAAGCCGAAATAGGTCGAGATGCCGAGTTCTTCGCCGTAACAAGTCATCGGCGCGCCGTCAATCGTGCTGCAGGCCATGTAGCGAATGAGCGCTTCAAACGGGTCGGCGTAACTTTGCTCATCGTGCGAATCATTATTGAGCAGGACCAACGCCTGGCCGTAAGCCGTGCGCCGCGCGTCAAAGTCATCGCGATAATCGCTCGCCACGGCGGCGGATTGCAGATCGTAAATGAGATTTTCATTGAGGACGTCAAACTGGCGGTTCGAACGGTAGGTCACATTGCCGCCATCCAGCGACTCGGTCATGAACACAAAATCCCATTTCCGGCAGCGGACCTTGTTGATGATGTATTCCCAGCACTGCGGCGGCAGGCCCTGGCCGAAGTCCGCGCGCAGACCGCCGATGCCCTTGTTGCAGGTCAGGTTCGGCGGCGTGTTGCTCGGACAGCCGGTTTTGTCGAGCCAGTAAAGCAGGCAGTCGGAAAAATAGCGCCAGACATTTTGCGTGACCGGGTCGAAATGCCCGTTGCCGGTGCCCGTGCTGTTCTCGTTGCCGATGGAATAGTCGAACCAGTCGGCTTCGCTCAGGTAATTGCCGGATTGCGCCGCGTTGGGCACCAGCGCGGCATAGCGGCCGGAGTAAATGTGGGCCACATCCGTCCACTTGCCGAAATCGTATCGATCCGGCGCCACCGTCTGCAAGGACGCGCTGGTGGCGCGCTGGTCGTATTCGTTGGTGCGCGAATAAAACAGCGGTTGATCGTTGACAATGAGGTCCGTCGGCTGCCCGTTGGGGGCAAAGTAATTGGTGCCGTCGTTGTCCAGCTCGCAGTCCCAGGCGGAGTCGCTGAACGGCTCGTCCAGCATCACGTTGATGCCGGCGGCGTTGGCGGCGGCCACGAAATTGGTGAACTCCTGCATCGCCGCGGCGCGCGTGTTGGCCTTGCTCAAGAGCGGATTGACCTGGAAGAAATTTTTTATCGAATACGGACTGCCAACCGAGTAAGGCAGGCCGGTGTTCGGATCGGTCTGCCGGTTTTGAATGCCGATGGGGTGAATCGGCTGGAACCAGAGCCAGTTCACGCCGAGGTTTTGGACGTAGTTCAGGTTGAAACGGTTCGTCACCGGATCGTAGGGGCGCGAACCGGGGCCGTTGTACAGATCGGTGAAGGTGCTCCGGTCGCTTTCACTGGTGCTTTGCGCGTCAATATTCATCGCGTTCAACTCATACATCACGATGTTGCGCGCCCGGGTCGGCGTCACGACGAGGCAATGGTCGCGGAGGCCATACCAGAACCAGTTGGTGTTGCCGGCCACCTTGTAACGCGCGGTCAGGCGATACGCGCCGCAGTTCGTGGCGTAAAGCGTCAGCGAATACTGGCCTCCGCCCACGGCGGTCATCGCGTAGGCCTTGTAATAATGGGTGTCGTCGCCCGTGGCGATGTTGTTGCCGTTCGGAGGATAAATGCCTTCCTCGGTCGGGTTGTTGTTGGCGTCCAGCGTGGGGGTCGAGACAAAACTGCGGCGGTTCAAATCGGAATACACATCCGCTTCCACCACATTGTTCGTGTTCGGCGAAAACACAACGTTGACGGGAATCGAGTCGCCCGCCACTTCATCCACAAACAGATGTTCGGTGGTGTAATCCGCGTTCATGCCGTCCACGGTGAGCACGGGGACACCGTTGGTGCCGGTGGTGGCGCCGTTGGAAAAACTGAAAACGGTGTTGGCCGTGCCGGCATTGTAATCCGCGAATTTTTCTTCGTCGTTGGCGCTGTTCCAGACGCCGATTTTGTAGTTGATGGCGGTGTAATCCGGCAGGTTCGTCACCGTGCCCACCCACCACATGGCGTTGCCGGCGATGCTGGAATTATCCTGTTCGTGGTCGTAACTCATCGGCATTACTCGCGTCGTGCCGCTGCCAATGCCGAGCGAGCCGGACGGCGCCGAGCCGTCGGTGGTGTAATAAATGCAGGCGTTGTCCGCCCAGCGCAAGCTGCTGTCCTTGGACTGGTAACCGGTTTCGATCCAGAAACTGACGGTCGAAGTGATCCCATTGGCATTGGCCGTGACGACCCGGTTGCCGTCATGGAACAGCCAAGCGGGCCGGTTGCGGAAGGTGAACGGACTGGCGGCCGCCACGTTGGTGGAACCGGTCGTGCTGTAAATGCCATCGCCGCCGTAAAGACAGGTGTTGGTGACGCTGTTGGAACCGTCGAACGTCAGCAGGAAGTAATATTGAATCACGTCGTCCACTCCGATGTTGGCGGTGTTGAACGACGCCTGCCAATACTGGTTGGCGGTGGTGTTGGTCAACCAGGCCAGCCCGCTGGTGCTCCAGGTGTTTTGGCTTGCGCCTTTATAAAAAAGTGTGCCGCCGGTCTGGTTGGCGATCTGCACGCCGCTGTTCCACTTCCACAGGCCGGTGTAAACCGTGACGGTGGTGTTCGTCCCGATTTCAAATTCGGGATTTCGCATGTTAATGCCGGGTAAATCCCAGTTGTCGTCGGGAATGTGCCAGACGGTCGCGAGTGAAGCCTGGGCGGAAACGCCCGTGGCCAGACAGACCGCGGCCAGCAAGAGTCGGAGGATATTTTTCATTAAATTATTTTCGACGGCGCGTCATTGCACCATCTGGATCTCGTAGAACTTTTGCGGCGCCGGGTTCGCGTCGTAAAAGGAGGTTGTGGAACCCTGGCCCGGAATCGTGCCACTGATGGGTTGGAAGGGCTGGGCCAGATTGGTCGTGGCCAGCACTTGATAGTTCACGCCCGGCGTGCTGTTCCACAGGAGAAGCTGATTGTTATTGGCGAGGCCGGAAATCACCAGCGGCGGCGGCACAATAACCGTCCGGGTGTCGCTCAAAGTCACGCCGGTGTTGCGGTTGGAATAAACGACCTGGAGCACGTTGGTGCCGATCGTGGTGCCGGGCGAATTGGCGGTCCAGTTGTAAAACAACGTGCGCAGCCCGTAGCCGCAGCCGGACGCCTGAATGGTATAGTTGTTTTCCGGCTGCAACACGCCGTTGATGTAGATGCTGAAAAGGGAGGCGTCATTCGTCGCCAAAGTTGCCGTGAAGCAAGTTTGGATAATGTAAGTGGTGTTGGGGTCCATCGGTATCACTGTGCCGTCGGTTGCCGGACTGGAAATCTCGACATACTGCAGCGGCCCCAAAGTATTGACCGTGCTGGTCAGCGTCGTAAGGCGGTTGGTATAAACGCCCGTCGAAAAGGTTTTCAGACGAACGGTGATGGTGGCGGTGCCGCTGGCGGGCACGTTCACATAATTGAAACGGAATTCTTGAGGATAGTTCGGATACCGGGCGCTGATGGTCGGGTCGGGACTGCCGGCGGTAGCGCTGACAAACACGGGCACGCCGTTGGAATTGCCGTTCCCATTGCTTTCGCCGGTTGCGGTGTCGTCGTTGCCGGTATAGCTGTCCTGGATGTTGAAATCCACGCCGGTAACGCTGCTGTCGGCGCGCACCACCACGGTGTAGCTGGCGCTGCCGATGGTGTCGCCATTGTTCGGATAGGCAATCACCCCGGTGGGTAGCGCGCCGTCGTAATAAAACGTCTGTAGAAACGTGTTATAAACGCTCGACTGGCCCGTGCGTGGCAGAAAGGTTCGGGCGCGAACGATGTGGAAACCGGGCTGCAAGCCGGTGACGGTGTTGGCGGGGTTTAAATCGTTGTGCAACCAGACCGTGGCCGTGGTGGGATTGAAATTGGTGATGGCATTCTGGGTCAGTCCGTAGAGCTTGGAGCCGGATGTTTCCGCGTCGGAAATCGTCGGGATGCTCTGGCTGGCATAAACGCTACCCCCGTAAAACAACCCAATCTTGTAGCGCACCTGCGTTCCGTTCGCCAGCGCCGGAATCGTTCCCTTCCACCAGTCCACGTTCCCCTGCGGATCGTCATGGTTGACCCAAAAAGCCTGCACCACCTGGGTCGTGCCTTTGCCCGTGCCGAACGCCCCTTCGGGATTCGTGCCGTCGGTGGTGTAGTAAATAAAGCAGGTGTTGATTTGAAACTGGTAGCCGACTTTCACCCAGATATCCGCGGATTGCCCGGCGGCGGGAATCAACGGAACGCGCTGCGTGGCGGTGCCGTTGTTGGTCGCGGTGTTGGGCGCCGCCGGATCGTGATAAACCCAGTTCGCCGTCTGGTTCGTGATGGATTGTCCGTAGCCGGAACCGGAGACGACGTTGGTCGTGCCGCCGACCGTGTAATAGTAAGTTTCCGCACCCGACGAAACGATGTTGTTGCTCAAAACATTTCGCGCGGCGAACTTCTCCGGTCCATTGCGGAATTGAAACGCGGTCTGTTCGTAACCGAGAAAAACATCGTCCGCGTAGCCGGGAGGGTTGTCGCGCAGGTCGAGCAAGTTTGTCGGGGCGACGCCCGCCTGGAAATTCGTCGGGCCAAGCCCCATCTGGCTGTTCAGATCAATGCCGCCATCCAGTTTCACCAGCGTGTTCTCGCTCGATGCGTCGCTCCGGACGATGATGTCAAAATTCGCATTCGTCACAATTGGCACGTCTATCGCGTAGGTCAGGTTCGACACATTCGCGCCGCCGATGACGTTGCCGTAGGGATCCACGCTGCCGCGCATTTTGAAGGGGAACAGCGGATTGTAGCCAGGGTCACCGTTCGGTCCGTCGGTGCGATAAACCATGATATGCGGCACTTCGACGCCACCCTGGCGGAAGATGATGGTGTTTGTCGAAGGATTTGCGCGGCTCGTCTCCGGCCATTGGTAGCCATACATGACCCAGGAGTCGCTGGGAAGGTTCAGTTCAATCGCACCGCCGCCCGAGGCTAAAGTCTGGCCGGCGGTGGTAGCGGCGGTGGGGCCGACATAAATCAGCCTCTGTGTTGGGTCGGTGGCGTTTGCTGAATTGGTGGCGTCATACCAGCTCGTCGTGGCGCCATGCACCAGCAATTTCTGGTAGGCGCGACCACCGGTTGGCGAAGAACTGGCCAGTTGCACCAAAACCGAACCGGGCGCGAAGCCAACCACGATTCCCGAACCGCGCGAATTTGAAACCGCGGTGGAAGTGGTGTAGGCGGGATTCAGATAATAGCCATCGCTTGGCCGGCTGATGCCGTCATCGAAGCTGATGTCGCCGGGATACCCAGTATCGTCATTCATGCCGAACAGCGCGACGTCCTGGGTCTGCGGCTGGGAGCTGTCGCCTTCGCGGTAGTCGTAGCGCTCGAACGCGACGGTGTTCTGGTCGCTCCAGCGCGACCAGGTGCCGCCGCGCGCAAGCTGATTGTGCAGATACATGGTGTCCGGCATGGTGTTATCGCCAAACTCGCCGAGATAATTGGCATAGGAAACAATCGGCGTGCCGCCGCCCGTGTTGTGGTTGAAGCCATCGGAATAAACCATCGGCAAGCCTTCGTGCATGAAGAAATAGGCGTCTTCCATTCCCTGATTGGGCGGACAGCAAGTGCTGCCGTCCTGGGTTTGCGGCATGTTGACGGCCTGCTGCATGCTGAAATTGCCGTTGCCGTCACAATTGGACCAATTGGGCGCGTAATCGCGACTGTCCATGCCGGACATGGACGAGCCGTAGGTGAACACGTTGTTCATCTGTTGGTAAAGCGGTTGATTCAACAGGCGCATGCCCGAATTGAGATAGTCATAAAAGTCATCCCCTTGAGGCAGCGCTGACGGGATGTATTCGCCGAAAATCATCGCGTCGTTGCGCGCCGCCTCGGTGTTGAACAGGCTGTTGCGATTGCCATCGGTTTCGACATAGCCGTTGCCGGTGACGTTGTTGCCGTAGCCGTGGACGTAGTCATACGTCGCCTGGATGGCACCGCAGTAACCGATAAAGGACGGGTCATCCGTCTGGCCGGTTTCCGCGCCAAAAAAGTCCACCGGCACATGCTTCACCGCGTCGAGCCGGAAACCGTCACATTTGGTCATATAAAGCGTCCACGCCACCGCCCGGCAAAGATAAATTGACACGTCTTCCGGCACCGGCTGGCCATTGCCATCGAAGGGCCGCCAGCCCGCGCCACCCCAGCCGATGCCCAGCAAGGGGCCGTTGGTGTCCATATACAAATCCGGCCGGCCCGGAAACCGGACAAAATACGGCTTGGTGGTGGTGTCGCCGATGTTGTTGCCAAAGTTCCAATTGACCGTGCCCGGCTCGTTGGCCAGATCGCACAAACCCAGCAGAGGCTGGTTCTCCACGACTGACACGGTGCACCAATAGGGGTCTCCAACGGACGGCCAGTTTTGATAACCGCCGGAAACGGTTTGCAAATGAAAATCTTGCGGGATCAAACCGGGATAATAATTCGTCGGCGTGCCGGAACCGGGATAGCCGGGCACGGTGACTGCCCGGTGATTCATCACGTTGTCGAAATAAACGCGGATGCCGAAGCGATGCGCCGTCTGCACCATCTGGATCAACTCAGCCTGTGTGCCATACATGGTGGCAATCGTGCCCTGTTGATTGGTGCTGCCCAGGTCAAACGGGTCGAACGCATCGTAGCCGATGGAATACGCGCCGCTGTTGCCCTTGGCCGGATTCGGCAGCCACAAACTGTCATAACCCGCCTCGGCAATCTCCGGCATCTTTTGCGTTACCTGCGGCCAGGTCATCTGGAACAACTCCAGCATCGCCTCGGCCCGCGCCGAGTTGACGCCCGCCAGGCCCAGGCCCAACAACAAGCCCGCGCCCGCCAGCCGGCGGAACGAAGAGCTTGAAACAACCGGCCGGCGGAAAAAATTTAGATTCACAACGAGCAGGGAGTTGCAACGCTTATGCGAGATAGTTTTTCAATTAATAGCACCTCAAAATAGAGTTGATGCCGCCATTCGTCAATTGCTGCGTTTGTGCTTTCGCGGATATTATCAGCTTAAAACAACCTCCGTTCCATCGCATGTTTGTGCGGTGGGTGAACGGGGGACTTTCGTGTAGGTTACCGTAAGAAAAATGAAGTTCCTTTCCTGCCTGGCTGGGTGCTGCCTTTTCCTGTTGCTGTCGCAAGCGCCGGCGCCGGGCAGCACGAACAGTGTCCACACCACCTGGCTCTGGCATCTGCATCAGCCCATTTACTGGCCCGACCGGCGCAACTATGGCACCGACCATTACGAAAATGCCTGGGACACAATTCAACAGCAAAATGCCGGCCGGCCGCATCCCGCACCGGAAGTTTTAAGCACCATTTTCGGCGAGGCCGACCGCGTGAACGCCTACCAGGGTGAACCCAGCACCACCATCAGCGGACTGCTCGGCTATCCCAACGCCGGCGCGCAGGTGAATTATTCCGGCGCGCTCATGGAAAATGTCCAGAGCCTCGCCGTTGCCGGCCAGCTTGGTTACGGCAGCGGCTGGAATAACGGCAACGCGACCGCGCGCACCTGGACGACCAGCGGCGGCAAACCGCGCATGGACCTGGTGAATTTCACTTATCATCACGCGCTCGCGCCGCTCGTCAGCGACGAGACGCTCGAAATGGAACTGCGCATCCACCAGCGGCAGATGCAGATTTTCTGGGGTACCAACGTGCCGCTCTCGCGCGGCTATTTTCCCGCCGAAACGTGTTTCTCCGAACACATGATTCCGATCCTCAACCAGGTCGGCATCGCATGGACGGTCGTGGCGAATAATCATCTCGCGCGCACCTGCCTGGACATGCCCATCGTCACCGGCTCCGGCGGCGAAATGTGTGACCTGCCCAACCCCGCCGACCAGTTGAATCCGCCGCAGGGCGCGGGCAATTACCAGCGCACCAGCATTGCGCGCGGCTGCTCGCCAACCCAGGTAATGCCGTTTGGATTTCAACTGCACTACGCCCGTTACGTGGACCCGAATACCGGCACGGCCAGCGAAATCATTCTAGCGCCGAGCGACCAGGTGTTCGGCTGGGACGACAGTTACAGCACCTGGGATCTGGGGCAGATCGCGCCGATTGCCGCGCGCAACGATCCAACCAAGCCGGCGCTCGTTTTGTGTGCGCACGACGGCGACAACGCCTGGAGCGGCGGTTATTCCTACTACAACGAATGGGTGCCGCAAATGGCCAGCACCGCCGTTTCGGATGGCTATGAACCGACGACCATCGAGCAATTCATCGCCGATTTTCCGCCAAACACCAACGACGTGGTTCACGTCGAGGACGGCGGCTGGGTTTTTGCCGACAGCGATTTCGGCTCGCCGAGTTTCATCAACTGGAACTGGCCGCCGAGCTACACGTCGAACGGTGCGAACGTCGTTGACCCCAGCATCGGCACGAGCGACAAGGCCGACAACTGGCGCGTCATCATCGCCACGGAAAATCGCGTGAAAACCGCGCAGCAGATTGCCGGCATCACGCCGAACATTGACCAGGTGCGCGATCCCGGAAGTTTTTCCGGCACGCCCAACGGCGTTGAACTGGGCTGGCATTATTATCTCGCGAGCCTCGACAGCGGCTTTGTTTATTATGGCTGCACCGGTGATGAATGTCTCCGCGCCGTCGTCGCGCAATCCAACGCCGTGCGCAACGTGGATTCCATCATCACCGCAAATCCCAACGCCGACACCACGCCGCCGACCGTTTTCATTCCGCAGCGGCATCCGTGGAACCCGGGCGGCACGAACTACGGCGTGCAATACGGCTACCAGGTCACCGTTGAGCAAAATTCCGACTTTTGGATCTGGACTTACGCCTACGATGTTTCGGGAATCACGAACGTCAGTCTGTTGTTCCGCGTGAACGGCACGAATCCGCCGGTGAGCGACCAGTTCAAGACCTACGCCGGCGGCCCGCTCGCCGGCGCGTGGCAGACCTCGAACATGACGCAACGCGTCACAAACGCGGTGAACGTGACGCCGCAATACATCGCGGATTATTATTACACCAAGGTCAGCGGCATCTCGAATGCCTTTGTGGATTACTACGTCAGTGCGGCCGACGCGCGCGGCAATACTTATAAATCGCCGATTCAGCACGTCTGGGTCGGCGCCGGTTCCGGCGGAAGTACCGGCGGCGGCAGCGGTGGCGGCGGTCCCGTCACCGTCTCCCCTGCCCCGCCGGTCGCTGGCAATACCGTGACGATTCAATACGTCGCCACAGGACGCGCCATTGCCTCGGCCAATCCGGTTTATATTCATCTCGGCTGGAACAATTGGAATCCGGTCGTCTCGCCCGATGCCGCGATGGCGTTCAACTCCGCGTCGAACTGGTGGCAATGCACCGTGACCGTACCGACCACCGCGACGAATTTGAACTGCTGCTTCAACAACGGCTCCGGCACCTGGGACAACAATGGCGGCGCGAACTGGAATTTCACCGTGGCCGCGAATAGCAATCCACAAGCGCCAGCCCAACCGCAAAATCTCATCGTCACTTCGGTGCTGACGAACCAGATCAATTTGAGCTGGTCCGCCGCCAACGGCGCGGCCAGCTATTTCGTGAGCCGCGACAGTTCAACCATTGCGAAAACGGCTTCGACGAGTTACTCCGACACCGGCCTGGCGGCGAATTCCTCGCACTGCTATTTCATTGTCGCGTCCAACAGCGTTGGCGTTTCGCCGGCGAGCGCGACGGTTTGCACGAACACGCCCGCCGTGACCGTCAATATTCCGCCCTTCGTGCTGGACGGCGCATTTGATTATCCCGGCTATCTGCTGGCCAGCAGCGGCATGGTGCTTTACGGCGCGGTGCGCGGCACGACGCTTTACGTCGCCACCTGGTCGCCGGGCACCAGCGGCCCGAACGATCATTTCATTTTTGTCTCCGACCAGTTGCTCCCCTCCGCGACCACGCCGGCGCCGTGGGCCAAGGCCGGCACCATCGCCGTCGCCGCGACCAAGCCTTACCTGGCCGGTGAAAGCCAGAACACCTACGTCAGTTGGTACGTCAACAACGCCGCGACCAACTGGCCCTGCGCCAAAGCCCCGACCAACTCCGGCGCCTTGGAGGGCACCTTGGACCTGGTGGGCGCTTTCGGCTACCTGCCGACGAACATCTATCTCTGCGCCGCCGCCTACATCACGACCAATGGCGGCCCGCTCGTGGCGCAATGCCCCGCTGGCTCCGGGCCAAACATTGACACAAACGAATTTCTCGTCATTCCCATCGCCGCGCTGCGCGATTCGCTGGGCAACGGCACATTCGACCTGCTTGACCCGGCGCGGGGATTCAGGATTCTGAGCGCGGGCACAACTCCCGCCGGCCTCGCTTTGAATTGGGGCTCCATGCCGGGATACAGCTATCAGGTCCTTTACGCCGGGTCGTTGTTGAATTCCTGGAGCAATCTGCCCGGCGCGTCGAACCTTGCCGGGCCCTTGCAGCTCAACCTGAGTTACACCGATGCCCCACCAGTTTCCGTCACCCAGCGCTTTTACCGTGTGAAGCTCCTGCCGTAGCCGTATCCATGCCGTAGGACAGTCGTCGCGCCTGTCTCTAACATTCATGGATCCTCAGTTTTTTAAAGGATTGCGGTTACGAATTCTCACCCATCAGTGAGCGCGACTGGTGAAGATGAGACAGGCGCGACGCCCGTCCTACGTGTCTAATCGCACGCGCAGCACAGCCATTAAGTGACCGTTCGCAAAGACTCCCGCTTCACCAAAATCAATGCACCGGCGAAAAGGAGATTTCCAACGATTGACCTTTGAAAACCGGACCGGCAGGCAGGCTCACTTCAAACACCTCCGCGTCCGGCGCGCCGGGCTGGTCGCCAAAAGGCATGGCCGTCACGTCCTGGTTGAGCCGATGAATCGGCACGTTGATTTTTTTGCCGTTGACCTTGATTTGTGCGGGTGCCAGATCCTTTGGCCAATCCGCTGGCGGATGAATGCGTAGCGTCCAGGCCCGTTTTTTTAATGCGCCATGATAAGTTCCGGTGGCAGCCCCGATTTTTACGTGAACTGTCAGGCTCGCATCGTCAGCCGATGCAGCCATGAGGGTATTCCGAAATTCTCCGCGCTGGTAGGCCGTCGTCAGCGTGTCATCCTCGTACAACGTCGCGGCATTGGTCTCGCCGGCACGCGGGTACAAATCGAGCGTGACGGGATCCCACGGCGATTGCCCAGTGTATTGCATCTCCGGCGCCAGCAGCAGAATCGCTCCGGCGCGAATAAAAATCAGTATCTGATCCAGCGGAACATCGTTCGTCACCATGACCGGGCCGGAAATCATTCCGCCCGTCCAGGCATCCATCCAGTTTCCCGGCGGCAGCCAGACAATGCGTGTGGCGGAACCGGCCTTGATCGGGCGCCATTGCAGCTTCATCAAGGCGTTATATTGCAATTGCAGGTACTCGATGCGCAACTGGTGCGGCTGCCCGGGCGTCAAAACGGCGGATGCTTCCGAGGTCGTCGCATCGTGCGGACCCCAGGCGTCAATCACCGGTTTGTCATCAACCCACACCCGCGCGCCGTCGTCCGCCACCGTCGCCAGCACGACGTCGCCCACGGCCGCGGGCACTTCGATGGTTCCCGTCCAGCGCGCCGTATAATTCTCGGCCGGCAGATCGGGGGCGGGACTGTTTTTGCCCCAATCGAAATTCAGCAGCGCATCCGTCCGCGTCAAAGCCGGCGGGCCGGAAAGGTCCTGGTTGGTGAAAAACTCCGCCTGCAAACCCGCCTGGCCGTCCGGGGTTTTCAACCATTCCGCCGGCACGATCTGCAATGCACCCTGCAGCACCGGCGCGATGAGGACGTATTTCCCCAGCAGGTATTCGTCATTGCGGCCGGCTTCGGCGAATTGCGGATAATCCAAGTCGAGCCGGCGCAACAGCGGTTCGCCGCTCTCATAATTTTCACGGGCGGCAGCGTAAAACACCGGCAACAGCCGGTAACGCATGTCCACAAATCGCCGGGCCACGTTCTCGGCTTCCGGACCAAACACCCACGGCATCCGCTTCAAATTGTGCGTGCAATGCGGGCGATAAATTGGCGAGAGAGCGCCGTATTCAATCCAGCGGATGTATTGTTCCGGCGTCGGGTTGGAAGTGTGGCCACCCAAGTCCTCGCTCATGTAGGGAAAGAGCGACTGCGCGCCGGAGTGCACCGCGTTTTCCACGCCGCGCCGCAAAAAATCCCAGCCCGGTCCGATGTCGCCCGTCCACTGGAACGGAAACCGGTGCGCGGCCACATTCATCGGGCGTTTCCGGATGCCGTTGTCAATGCCGTCCACGTTGGCCATGATGAGCGGACGTTGCTCCGGACGAATCCGCGCCGTCGTGTCGTGATACAGCCGCATGCCCCAGACTTCCTTACGCAAACCGGGCGCGGGCGGGACGAGTGCCACCCACCAGTTGCGGTCATACCACCAGATGTCGAGCCCATCGTTCAGCAGGCCGGACAAACCGTTGAACCGGTAATTCAATTCCTTCGCGTCCAGACCGGTCACATTGGTGTTCAGCGGTTCGGGATGGTCGTTGAACAAAACCCTCACGTTCTTCGCGTGCGCCTCGCGAAGAAAGCGCGTCATATCGGGAAACAAATTCGTGTTCGGCTGGTAGCCGGTGGACGCGCCGGCCCGCCAGCCGGTGTCCACCACGAGCACGTCCAGCGGAATGCGATGCGCGCGGTAATCGTCAATCTGTTGCAAAGCCGTCGTCTCGCTGTAATCGTACCAGCGGCTGTCGAACGCGCCGAAGGCAAACAGCGGCATCATTTCCGTCGGGCCGGTCAGTTTGAGAAAATCCTTTCGCAACTGCCGGTAATCGCCGCGCGGAACAAAAACATAAACATCCGGTGCCTGGTTGCCCAAATCCCAGCCGCCGTTCGGCATCGGCTTGGGCGGCCCGCCTTCGCTGCGCTTCGGCGCGGCAGGCGGGGTCAGTCCCCAAGGCGGCGGCACCAGCCGCGGCGAATCGGCAAACGACCAGACCGTCGGTTGGCCGGCCGGTGCCGGCAGCCATTGGCTGTTGTCGAGTTTGCCGTCGTAAGCATAAAGCACCCGGCCATCGGTGGATTCGACGCGGACACCATCCAAAGACCTGGCATTTTGCGGGACACGAACGACATAGTTGGCCGTGTGGATCACGAGGTCGTTCCCGTCGGTGTCGGTGGTAAAAGCAGTGCCCGGCCAGTCGCGATTCACCACGTGAAACGTCTGGCGGTCCTCGAAACCCTCCGCTCCCTGCCCTTCAATCCGGACCAATGAATCGGATAGCAACTGCACGCGGATTTTGCCCGCGATGACACTTTGCGGACCGGCTCCGGCCATCGCCGGCTGGATGCTGGCGGTAAAGAAAACCAGTGAGGCAAACAACGCCCCGGTGTTAAAAATCAAATTCGAAACTTGTTTGGGAAGTAACGGAAGCACTGGCATTAAATGCCAGAGCCGGTTACCCCTGCGCAACCGCATAAATATGCGGCGGATGGAAAGTCAGCAGCATGGCTGGGAAACCTGTGCGACCGCGCCGGGACCATCGGTGGTCCCTGGAATTGCAATGCACGCCGGGAAAAGGAACCACCGTCCGGCTGGCGGTCAATCTGGCCAACGGAACCGGTCACCGAAATGCTTGAGCCCGAATGCTGTTTGCCGCACATTCATGCGGTTGCGACATGGTCATACACTCTGGCAACAGTAGTGTGTGGTTGCCATCATCGCCCAGAACATGCAAATCAAAGTTGCCATCGTGGATGACGATGAGGGCATCCGCACAAGTCTTGCGGCATTGATCCGCCGCGCCCCCACCCTGAAACTGGCCGGCGATTACCCGGACGCGGAGACGGCCTTGAAGGAAATTCCGCGGCATCCGCCCGATGTGGTGCTCATGGACATCAATCTGCCCGGCATCAAGGGCGTGGAATGCGTGCGCCAGTTGAAAAGCACCCTGCCCCAGGTGCAGTTCCTGATGCTGACCGTCTATGAGGACAGCGATTCGCTTTTCAATTCCCTCAAGGCCGGCGCCAGCGGCTACCTGCTCAAGCGTACCGCGTCGGCGCGGCTGCTGGAGGCCATCCGCGACGTTCATGGCGGCGGTTCGCCCATGACCCCGCAACTGGCCCGGCGCGTGGTCAAGTTTTTTTCCAAACCGGCGGAAGGGGAAGTGTCGGTTTCACGGCTGACGCCGGGCGAACGGGAGTTCCTCGACCAGCTGGCGAATGGTTATGCCTACAAGGAAATTGCCGACCGCATGAAGATCAGCATCGACACCGTGCGCAGCTATGTGCGGACCGTCTATGAAAAACTCCACGTGCACTCCCGCACGGAAGCGGTGGTAAAATACCTGCGCGGCTGAGGCGAAGCTGTCTGACAACCGAGTCGTTCAAATTTATGCAACGTTTGCTTCGAAACCGGGTGAAATTTCATTCCCTGCTCGCCGCCGGCTGCCTGTTCGCCGGGGCCATCGCCCACGCCGGCCAGGATATCCCGCCGGCGGTGGCAACGGCCGGACCTCCGTGGCTGCGTGACGGGGTCATCTATGAAATCTTCCCGCGCGACTTTTCCCCGACGGGCAACCTCGCCGGCGTCACCGCCCGGCTGGATGATCTGAAAAGACTTGGCGTCACGATTCTCTGGATCATGCCGATTCAGCCCATCGGCGAAAAAGGCCGCAAGGGCGAATTTGGCAGCCCCTACTCCATCAGCGATTATTACGCGGTTGATCCCAACTACGGCACGCTGGCCGATTTTAAAACCCTGGTGGCCGAAGCCCATGCCCGCGGCTTCAAGGTCATCATGGACCTGGTGGCGGACCACACCGCCTGGGACAGTGTGATGATGAAACATCCCGAATATTACAAGCAGAACGCCCGGGGAAACGTCCTGCCACCCATCCCCGAATGGACGGATGTGGCCGGACTGAACTACGCCAACCCGCAGCTTCGGGAATACATGATCACCATGATGAAATACTGGATCCAGGAATGCGATATTGATGGGTACCGTTGCGACGTGGCTTATATGGTCCCGACCGATTTCTGGGTGGAGGCGCGCGGCGAATTGAAAAAAAACAAGCCGGACATCATGTTACTGGCCGAGGCGAGCAAGCCGGAATTGTTCGTGCAGGCGTTTGACATTGATTACGACTGGCCGCTGCTGGCCACGCTGAACAAGGTCTTGATCAACGGCGCGCCGGCCTCGGACCTGCAGGCGTCGTGGGAGGCAAGCCGCCGGCAATTTCCGCGCGGGGCGTTGCACATGCGCGTCTCGGACGATCACGACGAGGCCCGGGCGGTGGCGCGCTACGGCATCCGCGGCGCGCTGGCGGCTTCCGTGCTGATGTTCACGCTCGACGGGGTTCCCCTGCTCTACAACGGTATGGAAGTCGGTGACGCGACCGAATCTGGCGACCCGGCGCTGTTCGACAAGTTGACGATTTTCTGGCATCCGAAGGAGCGTCCGCCGTTGTGGAACATTTATCGGGACCTGATCCGGCTGCGGAAGCAATACGCCTGCCTGCGGACCGGCGACGTGACCTGGCTGCGCAATTCCGACGAAGCCGGCGTGGTCACCTTCCTGCGCGCGAATGACCAGGACCAGTTCGTGGTGATCATCAACTTCTCCAACCGGCCGATCGACGTGGACATCCAGGACCGGATACCCAAAGGTTTCGAGCCCGTGCGCATTGACGGGATCCCTGCCCCGCTGGCGGACAACCTGCCCCATCTCCGTTTGAACGGGTTCGAGTGGCGGATTTATCACCGGGTGGTGCCGAAATAAATTTAATCGAACCCGGTCGCTGCTCTGCGCCCGTGGCGTCCCATGCCGGTTCAATGCGTGCCGGCCAGGCCGCGCGCATCGGATTCCCCGCCGGCCTGTTTGAAGGTCACCACTAACAGCGTCAGCAGGGCGGCCAGTCCCATGCTCGCGCCACCCAGGACGAGCGCATTCATGGGTTCGCTGTGCAGAAGATATTTCAGGATGTATTTGAACAGGCTGGAGGCTGCAATCTGCGGCAGCACGATGAACAGATTGAACATTCCCATCATAACGCCGACTTTTTCCCGCGGCAGCGCGGGCGCCAGCATGGCATAAGGCATGGAGAGGATGCTGGCCCACGCGATGCCAATGGCCGTCATGGAAATCAACAGATGATACTTGTCGGACATCAATGGAACCGTCGCCAGCCCCAGCCCGCCGACCGCAAGGCAGAGAATATGCATCAGCTTGGGGCCGGTATATTTTGTGCCCCACAGCAGCACGAATGAAAAAAAGAAGCACACGGCGTTATACGCGGCAAAACAGAAGCCCGACCACGAACCGGCGGCTTCCATCTCCACCGAGCCGGGCGCGGCATGAAAAATATTTTTGGCCACCGCCGGCGAAAAATAAACCCACAGGGAGAACATCCCGATCCAGGTGAAGAACTGAACCAGGCCCAGTTCCCACATGCGTCGGGGCAGGTGAAAAATCAGCGTAAAGATATCGCCCAAGCCAAGCGTCCAGTCGAACTTCCGCGCACGGATGGCAGCCAGTTCGGAGTCCGATGGCGGATATTCCCTGGTGCTGAAAACCGTCCACAGCACCGCGCCCATGAAGGCGACGGCTCCGATATAAAACGAAAACCGGACCGATTGAGGAATGTGCCCCTGCCCGGCGCCTTCGGAGGCAACGCCAAACCAGTTGGTCATCATCCATGGGAGGGCCGAAGCGATGGTTCCACCCAGACCAATGAACAGGGATTGAATGGCAAAACCCTGGGAGTTTTGTTCCTCGGGAAGATTGTCCGCCACCAGGGCCCGGAAAGGCTGCATGCTGGCATTGATGGTTCCATCCAGCACCCAGAGCAGTCCCGCCGCCATCCAGACCGACGGACAATTGGGCATTAAAATCAGGGCGAGTGACGCGAGAATCGCGCCGCCCAGAATAAATGGACGCCGCCGGCCCAACCGCGTCCAGAGGCGATCGCTGGATTGGCCGATCAAAGGCTGGATGATCACGCCGGTGACCGGCGCGGCCAGCCACAAGATGGCCAGGGAATCGGGATCCGCGCCGAGGTAGCTGTAAATGGCGCTCATGTTGGCCATCTGGAGGCCCCAGCCAAACTGGATGCCGAGAAAGCCGAAGCTCATGTTCCAGATTTGCCAGAAAGAAAGCCTGGGTTTATTCATAAAAAGTCCGATTCAAAATGCCCACCGTGACGGCCGGCATTTAATGCCCAACGCCACCGGCAACAGCAGCAACAACGTTCGTTTTTTGCGTGCTTTCGGTGTATTTCGGCACCATCCGATGATAGATCCGCCATTCGAACCCGCCCAGATGACAGAGAGGGAAATCACCACCGGGCAATTTGGGCATTCCCGAAATTTGGACCGGTTCGAACTCGCCGCTGTTTTGGACTTCAACCCGGCCGCTGATCGGGCGGTTGGAAAAATTGATCACCACCACGAACTCGTCGTTATCGTCACGGCGCATCAGGGTCACGACATTCGTCTCGTCTGAATTATGCAACCAGTCCACATCGTTGTTGCAAAAGGCAGCGTGTTGTTTGCGAAGCTGGATCAGGCCGTGATAGATCTCGCGCAGGGGCGGACGTTCCTTCGGGGCCCAAAAAACCTGCAGCTTGTCGAACAGCGCCGGATCGCCGGATTCGGTCGCGTCGCCGACTTCCATGCCGTTGTAAATCAACGGCACGCCGTCGAGCGAAAACATAAATGCCGACGACGCCAGCGCTCCTTGAACGCCATAACGGGCGATGGCGCGGGATTCGTCATGGTCATCCGTGATGCGCATGTGCAGGGCGTTTTGCGGAAATTGCCGCAGGCTGTCTTCCCACGACCCGCGGAGATTTGAGGCCGGGGCGCCGTGCAGCAGCACATCATTCAACGTGCTCAACAGGGACCAGGAATAATCAATGTCAAAGGCGTTGGTCAGCAGTTCCGGCTTGCTCGCCTCGGCCAGCATCATGATGTCCGGCTTGGTTTTTTCCAGTTCGGCGCGCGCCTGCACCCAGAAATCCGTCGGCACCATGGAGGCCACGTCGCAACGGAAGCCGTCCACATCACAGGTCTGAATCCAGTATTTGAACATCGCAATCATGTATGCGCGCAACTGCGGGCTCGCATAATTCAAACTGGCTACGTCGGTCCATTCCGGCAGAGGCGGGATGATGTTTCCCTTTGCATCCTGCTTGTAAAATTCCGGGTGCTTCATCAAAACGCTGTCCCACGCGGTGTGGTTGGGAACCACATCCATGATGACTTTCAGGCCGCGTTTGTGCGCCTCGGACACCAGCCGTTTATAATCGTCCACCGTGCCATAATCGGGATCAACGGCGTAATAATCCTTGATTGAATACGGGCTGCCCAAACTGCCCTTGCGGCCTTTTTCGCCGATGGGTTGAATCGGCATCGTCCACAGGATGGTCACGCCCAAATCCTTCAACCGGTCGAGTTGCGCGGTGACGCCGTCGAGGTTGCCGGCGGAGGAAAAATCGCGTGGAAATATTTCGTAGATCACCCCGTCGCGCAGCCAGGCTGGCGTGCTCCGCGCCGGCTGTTTTGAGACGTCGCCGGCTTGAGCCGGCATTGCGGCGAGCCATGGTCCGGCGGCGAGCAAGATAAAAATCCGGCACGTTTTGAATGCGCTTTTCATGCTTCAGTTGTTGTAAGTCGGTGTACGGTCCCCCGGCATATATAGTTTTTGTTCACAGCCATATCAGGGTAAAAGTGCAACGCGACAAATGCGTTGTGCCGCTGTGATTGCTGGCGCATCCGCGCAATGCAATTGCCTTTGCCTCAACCCGGCGTCATTCGCGCCAGCGGGCAGATTGCCCCACGTTCCACCAGGCTGGCTGGCGAATTGACCTGGTACGCGCGGCCCGGCAGCGACGCAACATGGGATAATACGACGAAATGACATCATTTGACTTTGTCCATCATTACCTCCCTGACGCAACATAAACCATCGCATAATCATGCGGTAGCAATTCCGGCAAAAACATGGTATCAATAGCCAATGTCAGCAATAATTCCAAGCGATCCACGCTTCAATCAAGGCGCAAAAGGCCTGTTGTGGCCGCGTGTTTTTTCAGAAACGGCATCAAGATAATCAATCCGCAATCGATTTGCACCATTAAAAGATTTATTGAACTCCATTCGTTGCCATTCTTCTACTCTGTTGTTTTCGCGAAAAGCCTGTGACCCGATTTTTTGGGGCAGGCGGTTCCTGACGGTATTGCCCTGGGTCGGACGGTTTGACTGGGTGATAATCACCAGCCATGAATAAAATCCTGTTTGTCCGTGCCATGTCTAAAAATCAATTTCCAAGGCGTTGCAATCCGGCGGTTTTAGCCTTCGTGTGTGCCGCGTTGTCGCTGGCCACCACAGCATCCGCTCAATCCAGCCGGCCGGGCTGGGGTTCAACTCCGTATCATGACGCACAGGGAACGGGTGTCACCTTCCGGGTCTGGGCGCCCAACGCGACGAGCGTTTATGTTCCCGGCCAGTTCAACAGTTGGTCCACGACGGCAACTCCTCTAGTCGAAGAGCAGACCAATGGGGCTGTGGACGGCGTCTGGTCGGCGGATGTGACCAGCGCCTCGCCGGGCCAGCAATACAAATACTACATCAATTACAACGGCGGCGGCAACTGGAAGCACGATCCCTGCTCGCGCTGGGTGACCTTTCCCGGCGGCGGGAGCGGCAATAACGACATTATCTACGACCCCACCGCTTTCAACTGGAACGGCGACAACTTCACCAACCCGGCGCTGAATGATTTGTTTGTCTACGAACTCCACATCGGCACGTTCTACACCAATGGGTCCGCCTATTCTTTTCTCGCGGCTACCAACAAGCTGAATTATTTGAAAAGTCTCGGTGTCAGCGCCGTCGAAGTCATGCCGATTGCGGAGTTTGGCAACAATGGCAACAGTGAGGGCTACGACCCGGCGCAGCCCTTCGCCGTGCAATACACCAACGCCACATACGGCAACGCTTCATACGGCGGACCGGATGGATTCAAGACCTTTGTCCAAGCCTGTCACGCCCGCGGTCTCGCAGTCTTGTTGGACGTGGTTCACAACCATTACGGAACAGGAGATCTTGACATGTGGGATTTTGATGGCTTTGCCGGCACCAACTCGCAAGGTGGCGGCGGCATTTATTTTTTCCAGACTAACGTCAACCTTCAAATCACGCCCTATGGGGCGACGCGGCCAAACTTTAACAGCCAGCAAGTTGACAACTACGTTTCGAATAACATCGTCATGTGGTTGAGTGAATATCACGTGGATGGTTTCCGCTGGGACGATCCCTATACCCTGACGCACGGCAACGACGGCACTTATATCCCCAATGCGGGCAATCTCCTCCAAGCCATCAACAACATGACTCACGCTAATTACCCGGGCAAAATCAGCATTGCCGAGGATGTGATTAACACCTGGGGATTCGACAGCTCTTGGGACACCGGCTACCCCGGCTATTTCACGCCGGTGCTGACCAACACGGTGGATGCCAATCGGAATATGAACACGGTCACCTATGCGATTCAGAACGACATCAGTTACCAAGGTTACGCCGCTGGTTTCGGCCGCGTGGTCTATCTGGAATCGCATGATGTCGTTTATGGTCCAAATGGAGGCGAGCGTTTGGTCACGGCCATTGATCCGACCACCCCCAACAGCTATCGGGCCAGAAAACTTTCCACCCTCGGCGCCACCGTGACGCTGACGGCGCCCGGCGTGCCGATGATTTTTCAAGGCCAGGAAATGCTCGAGAGTAATGCCTTCTATTCCTACACGCCCGTGGATTGGACCAAAACGAATACATACAAGGGAATCGTGCAACTCTATCGCGACCTCATCACCGCGCGGCGCGATTTGAAGGGCTACACGCCGGGACTGGAGGGCGATCAATGCAGCGTGCTCTGGTCGGACAACAACAGCAAGCTGGTTGCTTTTCATCGCTGGAAATCCGGCACCACGAACCAGGACGCGGTGGTCATCGCCAATTTCGCCAACGTCAACTACCCGGTTTACAATCTAAATTTCCCCTACGCCGGCACTTGGTATGTCCACTTCAACACCGACTCCACCAACTATAGTTCCGACTTCGGCAATAACGGCAGCACCGTCGTAACCGCCGGCGGCAATCCGGTTCAGGCCAGCGTCGCCATCGGGCCTTACAGCGCGCTGATCCTGTCGCCCACGCCCGACGCCCCGCCGCAGTTGACGATTAGGCCAACGAACGGCACCGTGAACGTCTCCTGGTCAAACACCTATTCCGAGTGGCTGCTGGATTCAAGCACGACGCTGGCGGGAAATCCGCCGCCATGGACTCAGGTTTCGACGTCGCAATACCAGACCAACTCGACGACCATTTTCATCAACACCAACTCATCAAGCGGCGCGACCTTCTATCGGCTGCGCAAACTTTGATGGCCGACGCGGGCATCGCGAGATCAGCTTAAAGCTCGATGACCAGGCGCATCGGCTTGAAGCGGTCATCATCCTTCACGGTCAGCAAGCCATCGGCGAACGACCACCCTTGCGGCGAATGGGCCAGCGTCTCCGCGTCCAAATGCGGCAATAAAACCCCGTCAGCGGCTGTGTCACCAGCTTGCCTGGAGATATTTTTAGGCTGATGTTCTGACCACGTCTCCAAAACCAATTTGCGTGCCGCGGGGCGATAGGTCCCGTCCGGCCCGGATACGTCAACGACCATTTTCCGATCGTTGCGGGTTTGATGGAACCGGCGTTTCATGAAGTCACCTTTGCGATAATCAAGTGTTTCTCCATTGTCTTCGTAGAGCGAGGATTCGGATTCGCTCGCGGGAGCAATAAGGACGCGAAGCGGGTTTCCCGGCATTTCGCCGGTGTTCTGGACAACGGGTTGGCGGAAAATAAAACCGCCGCCGCGCACGAACAGGGGTATCGAATCGAGCGTCACCGGCAGGTGAATGGTCTGGCCTCCCGCGAATTGACGGCCGGTCCGGTAATCGAACCATTCCCCCGGGGGCAGGTAAACTGCGTGTTCGTTTGCGCCTTGATACAGAACCGGCGCCGCGAGCAGGTCGTCGCCAAAAAGAAATTCGTCATCCAATCCGGCGGCCTTTTCATCCCCGGGATAGTCGAGGAACAAGGGACGCAGGGCCGGCACGCCGGTCTGGCTGGCCTGTTGCATCGCATTGTAAATGTAGGGCAGCAATTCATAGCGCAGTTCGATGGCGTGCTTATTGATGAGTTCATGGTGGTAATCGAACGACCACGGCTCCTTGTCGGGCGAACCCCACGTGGAATGCGACCGCATAAACGGGTAAAACACCCCGGTTTGCAGCCAGCGGGTATAAAGTTCGCCGGACGGCGAACCATCAAAGCCGCCAATATCGCAACCCACGAAGGAAAACCCCGACAGCCCCAAACCCAGCAGCGTGGAAATGGATTGCCGTAGCGAAGACCACTCGGAGGTGTTGTCGCCCGGCCAGACGGCGGCGTAGCGCTGGCCGCCTGCGAAACTGGCCCGCGTGAGCACGAACGGACGCTCGTTCGGCCGCAAGCGTGACAATCCTTCAAACGTCGCACAGGTCAGCAACTGGCCATACACATTGTGGATTTCGCGGTGCGTGGTCGGCTGACCCTCGTTGTCGAAAACTACATCCAGAGGCATGGTCCCGCTCGTGGTGTTGAAAACCGCCGGTTCGTCCATGTCGTTCCAGATGCCCGCCACGCCGATGTCCAGGAAACCCTGGTAGAGCGATCCCCACCATCGGCGCGCCGCCGGATTGCTGAAATCCGGGAACACGCTCGGGCCGGGATTTGTATCCGCCTGGGACGGCCAGACCGGTGCTTCATACACCGTGCCGTCGGGATTTTTCACCAGGTAATTTCCCGCGATGCCCTCGTCGTAAGGCGCATAGCCCTTCTCAACCTTCGGATGCGCATCCACGATGCAGACGACGTGGAATCCTTGCGCGCGCAAATCCGCAATCATCTTCTTGGGATCCGGAAATCGCTCGTGATCCCAGGTGAACGGCTTGAAGTTGTCCTGATAATGTATGTCCAGCCAGATGACATCGGCGGGGATCTCCTTTTGGCGGAACGCGTCCGCAATCCAGCGCACCTTCGATTCGGGATAATAGCTGTAACGGCATTGATTGAAGCCGAGCGACCACAGCGGCGGCAATGGCATCCGTCCGGTCAGGGCGGTGTAATGTTCGATGACTTTTTTCGGATCGGGTCCGTTGATGAAGTAATAATCCAGATCGCCGCCTTCCGCCCCGAACGTCAGCAGGTCCTGCCGTTCGCGGCCCACGTCGAACGAGCTGCGCCAGGTGTTATCCAGGAAAATCCCGTGCGCCTGCCCGCGGCGGACGACCAGGTAGAACGGCACGGAAACATAAATCGGGTCCGTGCCCGAATCGTGGGCGAAGGTGTCTGAATTCCACATGACATAATTGTAGCCGCCCAGCTTCCAGCCGCGCTTGTCGAGTTTGCCATTTTTTTCGCCGAAACCATAAACGTGCTCGTCATCGCGCAATTGTTTGGCGACACGAAACGCCGGACCGGCAAAAGCGATTCCGCGTCCCGGATCGTCGGCGTCCAGAATTTCACCGCCGGCATTGGCAAAAGAAATGCGCAACGGAGACTGTTGCACAATCACTCTGACCGAAGCCGTTGCCAGGGTTGTATGATTGGAACCGGTTTCAACTTTGGCCGACACCGGGCCCAGATCGCGACTGACGACGGCGTAAGAATGATCGCGGCCGAAGGCTTTGGCCGTTGTGAAACGGACGCGGATGACATCGTCGGACAAAGGGGTGATTGCCAGCGTGCCCTGGCCGCCCTGAAACATCAGCACCCGGCCATCCCAGGTCGGGGCCGGCATCCCCCTGATTGATGACCAACCACCATTGCCGACATCGCTTCGATTCGAAACTGGCGGCGTGTCCTCAGCCTGCACCAGCCACCCGGTCAGGCACAGGAGAAGACCGGATACGATTGCCAAAACAGTTTGGTTTCTCACCCGCATTTTCATAGTCAATTTTCTATCCAGGCACGACCTCAATCTGTTGGAATTTTTGTGGCGGCGGCGGTCCGGAACGACAAGTGGTAAGGCGCAAACATGGGTTTGCCCGATATCGCGTCGAATGCCGAGTTGGTCAGACTTGCTGTGATGTTGGTCAAACCCGGCAGACCGGCGCCGCCCGCGATAAAGGTCATCGCATCATGCGCTGCCGTCCAGGCAAATGAACCGCTTACGGCCGGCACAGTGGAAAACGCCGCCTGAACACTGTTCGTATCCATTGGCCGGCTGAATTGGAGCACGATGGGTGAACCGGTTGGCACATTGGTGGCCCAGTGTTCCGGCGAGTTGCCCACCACCACCGGGTCAAGCGGCTGCCACTGCGATTGTGCGATGAATATTTTGGCGGTGGTACCGGGCACAGTCAGGGCCGGAGTTTGCGAGCCGGAGGTCAGGGTGATGGTTTCATTGGTGTTCAGTAAATTCACCAGAGGGGTGCCTGCGGGATAGGTCAGCGTGCACGCCGGCAATGTCTGGCTGGAACCGGCCGTGTTGAGAACGACAAACACTTCCTGCGTGTTCAGCACGCGGGAATACGCCAACAACCCCGGGCCGGTGGAGTTGCTGGCCCGGTTGACGTGGGAGCCGAGCGTGAGCGCAGGATACAACCGGCGAAAATTGTTCAATTGGGCCACCCACCGGAACAGCGGGTGGGTCATGTTGAAATTATCAACGCCCGGCGAACTGAGCTGCAAAACCGCACCCCCGGGGCCGTCCTTAAATTCCCCGGCAAACATGTCCTCGCGGTCATCCGGGTCGGTCGTGCCATCAAAACCCTGTTCCGTGCCGTAATACAGGCACGGGATGCCGCGCGAGGTGTAAAGAAAGGCCAGCGCCAGCTCAAGGCGGTTGGTGTTGTTGTCCGCCTCGCCGGTGCTGAGAAAGCGGGGATTATCATGATTGTCCAAGAAGGTGACCAGTTGCATCTGCGCGGCCGGATCGTAATCGGCCGCAACCGCGTTGTAATGATTTTCAATCAACGACGTGGCTCCGCTGGCCGTGGCGAAGACGCGGTTGACCACGAAATAAAGCGGATAATCCAAAACCGAATCAAACTTGAATGGACCGCCGCCTTCCGCACCGGTATAGGAACCCACCAGGGTTTCGGAACTGTTGAAAACCTCGCCAAACATAAAGAAGTTGGTGTTGCCATTGGCCGCCGCATACGAATGGATTGCCGGACAAAAACTCTGCCAGCATCCCATGTCAACTTCCAGGGCCGTATCCACCCGGAATCCATCAAAGCCAATCTGACTGATCCAATATTCGTAAATCGCCGCCATGTTCGAGCGGACGTAGGGTGTTTCCGTTCTGAAATCATTCAGCCCGGACAGCCAGCCCAATACGGCCTGGGTGCGGTCATTGAAATTCCGGATGTTGCCGTAGTTGTGGAAGAGGTTGGTCAGGGATGGATTGGCCGGGGTAAGATTGAAGGGAGCCGGATAGGTTTTTGAACTGTTCCGATAACTCAGCGCATAGCCGGCCGGGTAGTTGAAAGTGGACCCGCTGCTGCGGACGAGGTCGCCCGCGTGGTTCACCACGATGTCATCAATGACGAGCAAGCCGCGGGCGTGCGCCGCCTGGATCAACCTTTGCAGATCGGAGATGGAACCCCAATGCGGAGCCAACTGGTAAAAATTCCAGGCGGAGTAGCCATGAAACTGGCCCTCCGTGTTTAGAACGATCGGCGAGATCCATATCGCTGTCGCCCCGAGTGCCTTGATATAATCCAGCTTCTGTTCTATCCCCGCGAAGTCCCCGCCATGCACCCCGGTCGGATTGCCGGGAGCATAAGTTCCTTCCGCATTGTCATTCGCTGGATTCCCGTCGTAAAAACGGTCGGTGATGATCTGGTAGATGCTTTGTGTCCGCCAGAAGCCGTTGGATTGCGCCGGCAAGTCCGTCGCCATCAGGCCAAGTGCAGCCAGTAAACCAAGCGCCTGAACACAGACCGGGCATGAACCAAAAGTGTGGAACGAACTCATTTAGAATCATTTTCTTTAAAAATCTAAATGCAGTATTGCGAAGTTCCATCCTCCCACTCAATAAAGCGAATACACTTTGGGTTCAGCGAACAAAACACAGTGGAACCGATCCGCTCCAACCAACATCAATTCGCAGGGGTGTGCTGGGCCATCCATACCAGATCGTTCTGACTGGCAGTATCGCCATTGATATTGCAGCCGTTGTTTCCCTGCAAATAGCTGGTGCGGTTGGGATCAAACCGTTGAGTGGTCACTCCGCCCCTCCATACATGCACCTCCGAATGTCCATCGGCATAAACCACCCCGGCGGCGTTGGCGTGCATGCTTCCCGGAAGCTCCGTGAACGATGTTCCGGTTCCATTCGCATCCGCCGGGTTGACGTACAAGGTGGCATCATCGTCACTGTTGGGATGTTCATCCATGATCACCCAGCAATCCGAAGGTCCGGGGTTGTGAAGGTTCCCAAATTTTATTGCATCGTAAAAGGCCGGCCAAGCCCCGCCATTGGTGGGAGCAAACCACTTCGAACCATCACCCATCGCCCCGTTCATGGCGCAACTGCGTATGCGGTTCTGCCATCCCCTTTGATACTTTGAAAGACATTGATCCGCCGGACAGACAAAAATGTTTAACATCTTGGCAACATAAGGTCCCAACAGCGCGGTTCCATATATGGGACTGTCACAGGTGAGATAGATGGTATTGGTGTTGTTGTTGTTGGCACCACCGGTCCAATCCAGCGAAACCCCAAACGGGCAAATCCAGTTTTGCTTGTTGCCCCCGACGTTCTTGTCCGAATTGGTCACCAGTTTGTCCTCGTTGTCGTTGGCATACATGAACCACGCCAGCCCCAGTTGCCGGTAGTTGTTCATGCAGGCGGTGGAAAGCGCCCGCAGCTTGGCCTTGGACAAGACCGGCAAGAGCATGGCGGCCAATATCCCTATGATGGCAATCACGACAAGCAGCTCGATCAACGTGAACGCAGACCGACGAGATTTTATGTTTATTAGCATACTCCCGGTTCAGTTCCTGGATCATTTCCCGCCGGGCCGGCCCTGCCCGGCCCGGCGGGTTGTCAATTCATGCCCGCAGGTTCATGGTGTCGGTTGAACCAGGCGGAAGAACTGGGGGCTGTCACCCATCGTTACGCTTATGGAACAGGGTAGTGTGGAACTGGGTAGTGGATACTGGGCTCCATCTACATCCGTCCAATTAAACAGATCGCTGCTGGTTTGCAGTTTGACGTTCGGATAAGGCAGCCAGCTGATCGGAATCGATTCGCCCGAGGGGGTGCCAATGACAAGGCCGCCGACTTTCGGCTCCCCATATTGTGTGCCGAAGGTGTCCACGGGAAAGTTATAAGCTGCTCCACCGTGGCTCCGAATGTAGCGGAAATGGTTTTGCGCGAAACCGGCTTCGTCGTCAACACCATTGATACCGAATTTGTAGGTCACCGAGCGGACGTGTCCTTTTGGGAAGTCGTACGAATAGGTATAGATGCCGCTGACAAATGGATTTTCAGTGAGGGTTGGCAAATCGTCAGGATTCCAAGACGGCCAGCCGAGAAAATCAGAACTGATGCAAACGATGTCAGCGTTCGGATCGAATGTAACCGCGTCATTGCCCACCGCGCCGTTCATGTTGACGCTGAATGTGGCGACCGTGTCTGCATCGAGCACGTCATTCGGCGAGGCGTCATCCCAATATACCGGCGGGATGTTCGTGTAGGCCAGGTTCGGCACCACGACGGTGCGGTTTTGTCCGCTGACCCCGCCCAAGGCATCATACATGGGACTCCCGTAACTGTTATAGCGGAATTGATATTGCACGGCTGTGCCGACCGCAATCGAAAGGTTTGTACTGGTGTAAACATTGGGGTTGGCTGCCGCGGGATTGTTGGTTAAGGGCGTGCCGTTCCAACTATTAGGGAGGGCATCTCCGTTCACGGTCACCGAAGTCGAATCGAATCCCGGATCATTTTCCGCCACTAACGTCATGTCCACCGAAAACTGGACATAGCAATAAGTGATTGGAACACTTACATTGAGACGGCCGTTGGGCAGGTCGAGCAGGATCGTTACCGACTGATTTGCAGAGGTGGTGGTGACAACGACGTTCCCGCCGCCTCCAAAATCCGTACCGCAATTAAAGTCATTCCAAGTTCCGGGTGTCCGAATTTTGAAGTTATGCGACCCGGGAGTCGCGAACACCCAGGTTTTTTGATAAACCCCGTTGGAAGCCGGCACCAAGGTCATCAGGCCATTCGGATCATCCCCCCAATTCGGATTGGTAAAGTCTCCGGTGATTTCGAAGGTCATGTTGCCGGGGTCAGCAAAGCCGACACGGTTTTGCGAGGGCAGCCAGCCGTCCGCGAAGCTTCCGGGATAGAAATATACCGTGTTGTCACCACTCGCGTCATATTGAATCTCCAAATTGTTTCCGGGGTAGGTGGTGCTCCAATTTCCTGGGACGGCGATGATCTTCAATCCTTCAAAGTTTCCAGGCGTACCACCGGTAATGGCGTACGTATAGACTGTCGGACCACCAGACAGCAGGGTGCTAGAATTATTCCAGCCATTGAAGTCGCCAGCGATCGCGTATGGCTGCGCTTTTGAAGCGGATATCGAGGCAGCAACCAATACGGCTGCTGCGAGTATTGTTAGTTTGTTTTTCATATAATTTGTTTTTAAAAACTGACAGCCATGATCTACTAGATCCAAATTACCAGTTCCACACGACTGTCTGGTTCGGGTTCAGTGTCGAAATTAATACCGACTTCCCCAAGTGTCTACCGCATGTTTATGCGGTCGCACAAGTCTGCTTTCCCTTTTACCCCCGGGCAAAAATGATTCCGCTGCTTGTCATGCCATCCAACTCGTCGCATATTCCCGCCATGCCCCGGCCAATCGCCACCAGCTTCCGGCACCTTGCGTTGCCCTTGGTCTTCGCGCTCCTGCTGGCCGCCCCGGCACGCGCCACCATTCTGTGGCAGGATGCCGGGGCGCGGGTCGTCCACTTGACGGGCGAGGGGGTGGATATTCTGGGCGGCAAAGTGAAACGGGACGACAAGGCCGGCGACGTGCTCTATTTCAAGTTCCATGTTGATCCGATTTCAGACGTGTTGTCAGAGCACTACATGGCCGGCATGCAATTGTTCGAGGGCAACCAGGGGCGGCTGGGAGTGGGCAACGCGATGGAGGCCTGGGGCTACTCGGCGTTCAACACGGCGGAGATGGGCCCGTCAAACAAGGTCGCTGGCGAATTCAACTTTCAGTCCGCAAATCCGGAACCGGCCAATCTGGGCCTGTTCTGGCCTTATGAAGTGGTGCACAAGGGCGTCGAGCGGACCATCATCTTCAAGGTTCAATACATCCCCGGCAGCGACGACCTCGTGACCGTGTGGCTGGATCCGGACCTTGGCCCCGGCGCAACGGACAAGAACCAGCCGGAAAACATCACCACGACGTTCAGGGCGAAGGCCACCTTCGACCAAATCCGGCTGATGCATAATGCGGGCCCCGACAGCAACGGCGGCAACGGCTGGATTTTCAGCGACATGGCGATTGCGACCTCGTTCAACGACTTCCTGGTGGTGCGCTTCTGGCAGACGTGGTGGTTCATCACGCTGATGGCCACGAGCCTGCTGGTTGGGGTGGGCACGACCGTGCGCTTCGTGGAAAAGAAAAAATTCCGGGTCCAGCTGCAGCGGGCCGAACAGGAACACGCGCTGGAACGGGAACGGGGGCGCATCGCCCAGGATTTGCACGATGATCTCGGTTCCTCCCTGACGCGCATTTCGTTGTTGAGCGGCCTGCTCCGCGCGGACAAGGACAATCCCGGCCAGGTGGAAGCGCACGCGACCCGGCTTTCGCAAGCCGCCGACCTGACCGTCCGCGCGCTCGAAGAAATTGTCTGGGCGGTGCGGCCCGGCAGTGATTCGCTGCAAAGCCTGGTGGATTACATCACGCATTTTGCCACCGAATTGTTTGAAGGCACTTCAACCCGCTGCCGGCTCGACCTGCCCAACGACCTGCCCGCCATGCCCCTGCCGCCGGATTTCCGGCACAACATTTTTTTGATTGTGAAAGAGGCGCTGACGAACACGCTCAAGCACGCCTCGGCAAAAGAAGTTCACGTGCAGGCAAAGATTTCCGCAAACTTGCTTGAAATCTCGGTTCAAGACGACGGCACGGGTTTTGTCCCGGCGACGTCGAAGACCGAAGGCAAGCAGCACGGATTAACCAACATGCGGCGACGCGCCGAAGACATGGGTGGAAAATTGACGTGGCAAGGTTCTCCCGAACAGGGAACCACCATCCAACTGGCGGTTCCGCTTCCCAACCGACCCGTGCCCGATTAATGTCGGGCTTGAACCAGGCAGACCAAGGTTGCCCTCCTGGAGGATGACGCGGGATTCCGCTTCAGCCTCGCAACCCTGATCCGCGCGCCCCCGCATTCACTTTGACCGGTGACTTTTCTGACGCAAAGACCGCGCCAGAATTCGGCTCTTCAATCGGGGATCGAAAAACTTCACGCGTCCGCTTCTTGACTTGTTCCCGGTCGCCGACCTGTTCCGTAAAATTATGAATTTAACCGGCTAGACAGCATTGACACCTTGGAGTAAACTCAGTTCACTAGCTAGGAATGTAAACCTAAAACATGATTCTCAAACTCATGAACACCATTCAACAAAAAATGCGACATCTACTGGCCACGGCTCTCATTGGCTGGCTGGCGATTGATTCTGCCGTCGGTTCAGATGCAGTTCCGTCCAATCCAAGCACCCGCAAGTCACCCGACTGGCTCCGGAGTGCGGTCGTGTATGAAATCTATCCGCGAAACTTCTCCAAGGAAGGGGATCTCAATGCCATTACCGCCCGTTTGGATGAGTTGAATTATCTGGGAGTGAACATTCTTTGGATCATGCCGATCCACCCGATCGGCGAAAAGCTCAGGAAAGGCACCCTCGGCAGCCCTTTCGCGGTGCGCGACTTTTACGCCATCAACCCCGAATATGGCACCACCAACGACTTCAAGCGGCTGGTCGGGGAAGCCCACAAGCGCAACATGAAGGTGGTCATGGACATCGTGGTCGGTCAAACCGCCTGGGACAACGCGCTCATCGAACATCCGGAGTTTTACCTGAAGGATACGAATGGAGTGATCATCCCGCCTGATCCCGGCTGGACGGATGTGGCCGGGTTGAATTATGCGAATCCCGAGGTGCGCCGCTACATGATTGACGTGATGAAATACTGGTTGAAGGACTTCGGCGTGGACGGGTTCCGTTGCGATGTGGCCCCCACGGTGCCGGTTGATTTTTGGGAGGCCGCCCGGCCCGAACTGGAGAAGATCAATCCGCAGGTCATCATTCTCGCTGACGCCGGCGCCAAGCCGGCCTTGCTGGAGAAAGCCTTCGACGTGGATTCCTCTTGGAGCCTGTTCCGCACGCTGGACCGGGTCATGAGCGGCGTAGTCCCCGCCTATTTTGTGAAACAATCGTGGGAAAACACCTATCAGCAGTTCCCCAAGGGGGCGTTGCATCTGCGCATCACGGACATCCACGAGCAACCCCGAGCGGTGGCGCGTTACGGCATCAATGGCGCCCTCGCCACCCAGGCGATGATGTTGATGCTCGACGGCGTGCCGCTCTTTTACAACGGCATGGAGGTGGGCGATGCCACCGAGTCCACCGACCCGGCCTTGTTTGAAAAGGTGCCGGTGTTATGGAGCCCCGGCGGTCGCCCTCCACTGCGCGATATTTACCGGGATCTGCTCAAGCTTCGCAAGCAATACCCCGTGTTCTGCAACGGGGAAGTTGTCTGGCTGGAGAACACGGCCCTGGGAGAAGTCGTCAGCTTCCTGCGACGGGATGGAAAGGATGAGTTCCTTGTCTTAATCAACCTCTCCAGCCGCCGCGTGGCCGGGTCGGTTGAAGTGCCAAATGCAGAAGATTTTAAGCCGGTGAATATCGCCAACCGGCCCAACAACCCGGTTGACACCGTTCTGCCTGAATTTGAGCTCAGCGGCTACGGATGGTTCATTTATCATCGGACCGTTTCTAAATGAAACCGGGGAGAAACGCTGCTGACGAATAACCTGGATAGTCAGCAGGGCGGCCAGTCCCATGCTCGCGCCGCCCAGGACGAGCGCATTCATGGTTTCGCTGTGCAGATAATCAGGATCCATCCCAGCAAAGCCAGACGCGGGCATCTGCGGCAGCAAGATGAACAGATTGAACATTCCCATCATGACCCCGACTTTTCCTTCGGCAGTGCGGACGCCAGCAGGGCATAAGGCATGGAGAGAATGCTCGCCCACGTGATGCCAACCCCAACACGTTGGACACCGAATGCTCCGGTGGCACGCTCAACAACATATGCACACGATCGGGCAGCAGATGCCCCTCCTCCACCTTGCATTCCCACGGCTCCTCCAAACTCCGGAACACTATCCCCAACTCCCGCTGGATTTCCTGATACAACACCTTCCGCCGACATTTCGGGATGAACACCACATGGTATTTGCAATCCCACGTCGTGTGCTTCAAACTTTCATACGTTTGCATGGTCTTCTGCTTTCGTAAACTTTGAGCGGTTCACGAAAGACAGCCTCACAAACGACTCCCGGAGCTGTCAAACTTCGGGAGTCCCCCGGCACAGCCGGGGGATTTCCCAGGGATTAAATGGTCGGGGCGGTGAGATTTGAACTCACGACCTCTTGCACCCCAAGCAAGCGCGCTAGCCAAGCTACGCTACGCCCCGGACCATTGAGGCGCTGATTCTAGCCGGCCGACCGCCGGTTTCAATCACGAAGATTTTGTTTTGGAGCGCGCCAACATGTCGGCGCTTTGAAAAACGGTGACATGTCACCGCAGTCCAAACCCTCACCGCCGGTCGCGGGTCGGAATGATCTTGGGGCGGATGGGCGGTGGCAGCGGGATTTTCGGCGGCAAGGTCGGTGGTTGCGCCCCGGCAGGCTGCGGCCAGTGCTTTTTGGCGTACTCAACCACCTGTTGGGCCACGGCCGCCTTCGTTTCCGGTGGGCCGGGGATTGCCGCTTCAACCTTTTCCACCTTTTGCGACAGCCAGTCCTCGGCCTTCGTCGCCAGTTCACCGATTTTTGCTTCGGGGAATTTCATTTCGC